>Ga0114963_10000642_pt1 | contig 23600 bp, 13 predicted proteins | sample C_131016_EF_Meta_FD_87019 | JGI IMG/M metagenome (GOLD analysis project Ga0114963, IMG submission 87019) | Freshwater microbial communities from Lake Croche, Canada to study carbon cycling - C_131016_EF_MetaG | ecosystem: Environmental > Aquatic > Freshwater > Lake | place: Lake Croche, Canada...
AAATGGAAATGCTTTTAAAGCAAGTACAGAAGCAATTCAAAAGTATGCGGTATTTAATAATAAAGTAACCGCATCAGAACTTAGAGATAGAGAACGAGCAACATCTCTTTCACCTTATGGAGTAAAGCCTGGAAAAACTACATTTGGTGAATCATTTATTCAAACTGAAGCAGGAAAAGATTTATCTAACAAATTAGCAACACTTACTGCTGCAGGAGATAAATTACAAGCGGAAAGAGACCTTTCTTCTCAATTAGCAACAGCAGTTTTATCTGGTGCTATGGATATGAAACAGGCAAAATCTATTGCTGTAAACGTTGCTAAGGCTGCTGGGGATATAACTATTGGAACTCAAGCAATTGCAAAACTAGAAAATGTATTGGGTGCTCAGGGCGAAAAAGCAGTTTCTAATCCAATTGGCGTAAGAATGCAATTAATGAAACAACAAGAAAAAGAACAAAAGATGTCATTAAATAGTATGAATTCAAACATTAATTTTGCAGATAGATTTAATGCTACATCAGACCAACAACTTGCTGGGGTATCTACAGGTGTTGCTGGTGGTGGTCTTGCTGGTGCTGGTATTGGTGGTGCAATTGGTTCTGCATTCTTTGGTGTTGGAGCGGCACCAGGAGCAATCATTGGTGGAGTAATCGGAGCAATTGCTGGTGGAGTAACAGCATATATTTCTATGCAACCTTCAGTAGAAAAAATTGCAAAGTTTACAGCAGCAACATCTATAGATGCAAAGATTTTGCTAGAAACAAATAAACAACTTTTAGATTCTTATGACCTTCAATATGAAAGAAAACATCAGGAGTTAATTGACCAAGGTAAAATTACTGAAGCAGATAAATTACAAAATGATTATCTGACAAAAAGAAATAAACTTACTAAAGAAATTTCTAAGGCTCAAACAGACCTTGTTATTCAATATAACGAACAAGGTAATTTGCAACAAGCATTAATGGATGGGGCTAAAAAAGCAACAGATGCTAAATATAAAGATAATGCAAATGAATTAGCATATCTAGATGTTGCAAGACAAATGTCAAATAATTTAGTAAGTAATAAAACAATAACAGGTGGTCAACAATATCTTATTGAACTTAAAATGGCTGCTGGTGATTTGCCTCCAAGTCAAGCAAGAACATTGTTAGACTTTATGACAAACAATACTGATATGGCTCCAAAAGTTATGAAGATTGTAACTAAACTTGCTGGACAGGAATCAAGTCAAACAGCACAAATTCTTGCAATGATTAATGACCCAAATGTTAAAAAAGATTTTATTACAAGAGTTTCAGTACAGCCAAATGATGAAAGTGCAAAACGACTATTAGATGTATTTTCAAATATTGAGCAAGCAAACGGAGTATTTAATGTTGATTTAGAAATTGGATATTATTCAAGAAACGCAACCGCAAAAAATTCTGTACTAAAAGATTTTGAAGATATTAATAAGAAAGTTCCAAAAACTCAAAGTGATTTGCAAAAAATTGTAGACCAGACAAAATATGAAGCAGCAACTGGCGACAATTCTTCTGCATATTCTGGATATATATCTAAATTAGGCAAGAATCAAAGAAACACATATACTAAAGTTGTTTCTCAAATAATGAATGTTGATATCGCTACTACTGTGACAAGTGAAGATTTTAAAAGATGGCAAACAGAGGATTATACAGATGCTGATGGTGTAAGAAGAGGTGGTGCTCAGTGGGCATCTACTTCAACAGCACAACAATTAAGTAGATATGCAGATGACATGGCATCAAAAACAGTTCAGACTGGAATGGATTTATCTTCTGCAACAATACCAGTAACAGATACTTCTGGAACACAGCCACAGGCATCATTCCTTGACCAAATAGTAAAAGGATATAGAGATGCATTTGATTGGCAGCAAAGACTTACGGTAGGATTTACAAAATCTAAAATAGCAATTGATGAATTTGTTGTTAAAGGATTTAATGGTTTGGCTGTTCAACTTGCCAAAGCAGGTGTTGGACCAGCAGCAATTCAACAAATTTTAGATGCTCCACAATCAGAAATTGATAAAATTGTTGATAAAACTACTGGAAAAATTAAAACTGGTTTCTTAAAAACTTTGCCATCACTAGCAGCACTTGACCCATTTAGCAAATCAAACATCGTAACTAGATGGTTGACCATGACTAAAGACCAACAAGACCAAGAACGTATTAGCATGTATCAGGCTGGTCTTGACGTTATTAAAGTTAAAGAAGATGGAATTAATAAAAAATATGATGCAAGAATTAAAGCACTTGATTCAATTAAAACACTTAATGATGAAATAAATCAAAGTCAACAAGATGAAATTGATTTGGCAGATGCTCTTACTCAGGGAGATATGGCTAGAGCAGCCAAGGCTATGCAACAAATGCAAGCAGATAAAGCCAAGTCTGCTATTGAAGCAACAAGACAATCTTTGCAGGATGCAAGACAAGCAGAACTTGATGGCAGTACAGCAAAAATAAATGGCAAAGTAATGACAAGGGCTGAGGCTGAAGCAGAAATTGAAAAATTAACCACAAGAATTAATGCTCATAAATTAATTCAACTTAATAGAGAAATTGCTATTGGCGATGAACTTGATAGACAAATTCGTTTATCTAAACAACTTCCTGGTGGTAGTGGTTCTGGAGGTACTGGGGGTTCTGGTGGTTCTGGTGGTTCTGGCGGTAAAGGTGGTAAAGGTGATAAAGGTGATAAAAAAGGTGACCCGAATCTTCTTACACAAAAACAATTAGATGACATGAAGGCAAATGACCCAACATCAGTAATTGAACTAAAGAAAACACACAGTTTGCAATGGAGTTATATTGAACAAAAAATTACTCCATTAGTTACAAAGATACAAAGTCTTGGTACTCAAATGGCAGCAATTGCCAAACAATATCCATTTGTAACATCTGTAAAACCATCAGAAAAAGATTTGGGTAATAGAAGATTTAATACAAATCAGCAAACAGCATTATACGAGTATAGACAGTTTGCTAAAGCAAAATCTAGATGGGAATCAGATGTAACAAGATTAAGAAGAGACCAAAATGCTCTTGGTGAAACTGGTCCTGGATATTATGCTACTGGTGGACATATCAAAGGTGCAGGGACTGGAACAAGTGACAGTATTCCAGCAATGCTTTCTAATGGAGAATATGTTATTAGAGCAAATGCTGTAAAGAAGATTGGTGTCAATGCCCTCGACAAATTAAACCAAGCAGACAGAATGAAGTTTGCCAATGGCGGTTTGGCTATTCCTAGATTTGCTAATGGAGGATATCCTAAATTTGCTGGTGGTGGATATGCTGGCGGTGGAAGAGTAAAGAGAGATGGAGCACCTAATCCCTTCTTTGACCCTATGGGATGGCTTAAAGGATTGGTTGGCGGTATTTATGCAGGTGGTGGAAATCCTAGTGCTTATCTAGATAATACCGCTGCAAAAACAATTAAGACTGGTGCAAAGAATACAAGTCAATTTTATAAAGATTATATATTTGACCCTAGCAGTCCTATAGATTGGGCATTTGCATTAGTTCCTGGAGGTGAAGCAGTAAAAGGGATAGGTAAAAAAATTGCAACACAAGCAGAGAAATTTGGTTTCCCTCTAGTATTAAAGACACCAAGAAAAGGTTTAAACATAACTCGAACACATTTGTTGAATGAGGCAGAGGGTGCAACTCCTGGTGCATATAGAATAATTAATGGAGAAAAGTATTATGTTAAAAGACCAGATACTACTGTTGAAACAACAGGAGAATTCATTGGTTCAACTATTTGGGCTAAGTTAGGTTTGGGTGGACCAAAACTTCAAATGCTTAGTAGAACAACTGTTGCAAGTAAAATTATTCCAGACTTAATTCCTTCTTCACAAGGATGGTTAAGAAAATATATTAATGATGCACCAAATAAAGTTGAGGGTGCTAACACCCTTGTTAAAGCGTTAAGAAAATATATTGATGAAGCATTACCAACAAATGCACTTTTGGGTAATAGTGATACTCATGCAATGAATATTTTGTTTAATAAAAAAACAAAAAGATTTGAAAATATTGATTTAGGAATTACATCATTAACTGCAGAAGGACAAGATTCTGTAGACTATCTATTTACTAAAGAACTTGCACAAAGAACATCAAGCATTGTAGAAGCCATGAAATCTTCAGGATTTAATTTACGTCAAACAAATGACATTCTTAAAAAGAATGGACTTTCTGAAATAAGTGCAGCAGATTTTAAAGATTCATATTTTTTTGGAGGATTCCAATCATCTAAATTTACAAATAGTCTAACACATAAAAAGAGTCTTACACCACAAATAAATAAAATAGCAAACATGCTAGGTTTTGATTTAAAAAAGAGTGCATTAGACCCTATCAATATTGCTGCAATTAATGCTAAAAAAAATCCTCTTATTCGGGATATGATTAAGAATAATCCAGAACTAGCAAAATTTATGAATCTGACAGCAAAAACTGGAGATATGCAATCTGGTATGACTGGTGGTTTAAGAGACTTATTTTATAGACTTCAAAATGCATCAAAAAATCCAATTCAAAAATTTGCTAATGGTGGACTTGTTTCTGGAATGATGCCAAAGTCAGAACCAATTCCTGCACAACTTGCCAACGGTGGTATGGTTGGATATAAAGATGGCGGTAAAGCAGAAGATACCGCAATGTCTGATAGATGGATTGCCATGGGTAAATTCTTTGCAAACAAAAAACAAAAACCAACACCACCAAAACCATCTAGATTAAATAAATTTTTGTCAGTAATATCTGGAGGTATAAAACCAATAGTTTCAGACCAAGACAGAGTAGACTCTGCTATGGGCATAAAATATGTTAAGCCTAGTTTGGGTGGAAAAAGATTACAAAAAGGACCTAAACAAAGACAACTAGATTTTGACCAAATGATGATGTCTAATCAACAAGCAGCATTTGATTATAAAGAAAAAGCAGATAGAAATAAACTTTATACACAAGGTGGTTATCAGGGCTTTGAGGCTGGTTTTAATAGTTGGGCAAGAGATTTGATGTCATCTAATTCTCCGACAGCAATGCCATTAAAGGCTGTTGGAGAGGCTTTCAACACCCCAGTAGGGAAACTGTTAACTGGCATATTAAGTCTTCCAAGTAATCTTATTGGTGGTGGTGTTCGTGGAGCAATGAATACAGGTAGGGCAGTTGCAAAGGGAGATTTCCTTGGTGCCGCAACTGCTGGATTCCGAGCAACTGGAGATGCTTTTGCATCATCATTTGGAAGTTATTTTAATGGAACTCAATATAAAGATGGTAAACCAGTTAATAATGAATACAAGTCTCAATGGGAAGCAGCCGCTCAGGAAGTTATAGACAGAGGAGAATTTGGAAGTAAAGACAACAACGAACTCCAGGCACTCGCAAGAATTATTGGCGGAAGTCTTAACGTTGTTGCAGACCCTGTTAATTATGTTGGTGTTGGTCTAGCATCTAAAGGAGCAATGGTTGGTTCTGTTGCTTCTAAAACTGGAAAGGGTGTAGTAAATGCTGGAAGAACAATAAAAGATTTTGCTAGAACAAATATTGGTAGTGAAATAAGCAAAGTTGCAGAAATATTTAAAAGTAATAAGGGACCTAGAATACCAAAGGCAGTAATTAAAGAACAAAAAGTAGCAGCAAAAGACTGGAAGACTCAGGTTATGGATGCTGCTTATTCATTACTTAAAGATGGTAAGATATATGGTAGTGAAGTACAAGACTTTAGAGCGTTAGCAAGCATTGGTGCAAAAACTATTAGAAACTCTTTAGGTGCAGAAAAAATTAATTTACCAAAAGAATTTGCTGGCAAGTTTACTAGTTATAAAGATTTAACTCCACAGGAAATACGTTCATTAGTTCGTGAACTTCCTATGTATGGAGGAAAACTGGTTCCCGATTTGCTACATCCTTTTGGTAGCCCAATGGATACAAAAAAGAGTTTGTCTAATATTATTTTTTCAGATAGACCTTACATAAAACAAACAAATCCAATACGTGATTTCCTTTGGAGGAATGGAATTTTAAAAACACCAGAAGGACTTCAAAATCTTTTTTCTTCACAAAAAGCATTAAAAGATACAGACTACTTTTTGCCTCAGACTGGACTATTGCCACAAATACTTTATGGAAATAACTCTGGACGTTCTTCATTTGTTACTAATACTTTTACACGCACACCTGCAGATATGATGGGTTCAATTGGAAATAAATTTACAGACATTTTGGGCAAATACATTCCAGGATTTAAAACATCTATGATGCAGGGACCACTGTCTACATATCTTGCTTCTGAAAGTGCCAGAAGAGCAGATAGTGTTATATCACTTTTTCCACATGAATTTGCACATATTTTTGATAAAGTTCGTATAGGTACTTCTAAAAAACCAATTGGAAATTTTCTTAGAAGTTCTTTGTTTGGTAAAGGCTATAGAGGACCTGGACAGGAGAGTGCACGAAATGCAACATTAGAAGCCAGTGCTAAAGTTACAGAAGCACAATTAGAAAAAGGTTTTGGTGGAGATGGATTTGTTAGTCCATATACAAATACATCTAGTTTACAAAATTTGATGTATAACCTTGCTAATAATAAACTAAGACCTTATCAAACAACAACTGAATGGTACACATCATACTTAAACACTATTTGGAAGGCAAGAAAGACTACTGGATTGCCTGTTCACACTGATGAAGAAATGTTTGCAATGCAACAAATATCTAGGTTCCTTAAAAAGTATGCTCCTACCGAACAATTCTTAAAGGCTCCAGATAATTTGGCAAGAATAGATTTAATTTTGACAAATCTTAATAAAGAAATAATGCGTTTAAGAAAAATTAAACCAAATCAATTAACTGAACAAGAAGCAAAAAAACTACCAAGCCTTGAAAATGCTAGACAACTTGCTCTTAATGCTAGGGCTAACACTAACCCTGGTGTTGGTGCAGGATATAGAGCAGGATTAGGTTCACAATTATTTGGACCAATACAATCAACATTGCCAAAAATTGTAAACCCTTCAGGAGTAAAAAGGTATTTAGGAAATGTTCAAAAAATTACTGATAATACAATTGGTAGTGCTATAGACGATTTGGGAATGACTGCAGGACAAAAGAAGTATCTATCAAGTTTGTGGATGAATAACCCAGAAGCAGGAATATATTACTTAAATAAATTTTCAACTCGTGCTGGAAAACCTATGGGCATTGGTCCTGGTCGAGGAATGAACAGACCTGATTATGACACAGTACTTAAAATGGCTAAAGAAAAGGGCATTGATTATGACCCTAAAGAATTTGGAGGATTTGGTGAATTAATAGAAAAATTAGGACTTACATATAGACCATCCGAAAACCAATTTTTAAAGGATTTGATGAATGTTGTTTTGCCAAATGCACAAGGACAATCAAAATTAGAAATTCAAAGATTGAATCAGTTAAGAAAATTAGTTAAGCCTTATGAAAAAGACCCATCAAAGATGCCAGGTGGTATTAGAGCAGCATTAGAAGATATGTTTGCTATTCACAGAAGTCATTGGAAAGACCAAAAAGCAGTTCCAGCAAATAAAGTTGAAAGTCAATTTAACATGTTTGGTGATGGACCACTTGAAGGTCCTGGATTGTATACAGCAGGAACATTAAAAATATCTGACCAGTCTTGGGCTGATTATGCTGGAAGTCAATTGTATAGACAATCATATTCTCCAAATGCTTGGAAAGAACTTTTAAAAAGCAAAGGTTATGCTGACGATATTACAATAGCAAAAGAAATTGAAAACAACCCTACTTTATTGAAAAACTATGGTTATCTAATAGATAAAAGTTATGGCATAACTTCTGTTAAATTAGAAGGCTTGAAAATTTCAGATAAGTTAATTAAACATCTAATGGATAAAGGTTATGTTGGGTATAATGGTGGTCCAACTGTTAAAACAAATTGGCGTATTGGTGAGCCAGGATTTGGAATAGAGCCATTTACACCAAACATGAATAGCGTTTTGGGTTATGCAAATGGTGGTATGGTTGCTAAATATGCTGCTGGTGGTCTTGCTATCCCTAGATTTGCCGCTGGTGGCTATGTTGGCATGATGCCTAAGTTCGGTGATGGAGGTTTGATTAACCTACACCAAGGGAAATATGTATTGCCCACCCCAGAACTTGCTCCTAAACAACATGTTAATGGTAGATTGGTTATTCCTAAATTTAAAACTGGAGGACATGTTGGGGCAATGCCTAGATTTGGTGATGGAGGATTAGCACAACTACATCAAGGAGAGTTTGTGGTACAAAAATCAGCGGTAGATAGAATTGGTGTAGCAAATCTAAATTCAGTAAATCAGAATGGAACACTACCTGCAACACAGCCTTCAGAATCAGTGTATAATACTTATAGTGTAAATATTAATGTTAATTCTAATTCTAATCCAAATGACATTGCTAATACTGTAATGAGAGAAATTAGAAGAGTTAATGATAAATCAATGAGGAGTAATAGAAGATAATGTCCAGCAATAACAAAATTTATTTAGACAACAGACGTAAATATGCTAGACCAGAAGCAATTATGTTTGCTGACATGTCACCTACAACAACAGTTGTTGGTGGAAAAACATTTTATATTCCTCAAGGATATGAGGTTGGAGAATCTGCTGCTGGAGAAGATTTTTTAATATTATCCGACCATAATAGAAAAACATTAGAATTTTCAAATTTGCGTATTGAAAATCGTCAAAGAACTATTAATGGTCGTATGCGTTCTTATTTTGTTGCAGATAAAAAGTCTTTATCTGTTTCTTGGGACATGCTTCCTTCAAGGGCATTTAATCAAGACCCAAATTTTGGAGATACTGGAACAGCAGTAGGTGGAAATAGTACTGTAGGAAGTTTGGCTCAATATACTATAGATGGTGGTGCTGGAGGAAACGAACTTCTAGATTGGTATGAAAACCATACTGGTTCTTTTTGGGTATTTTTGTCATATGATAAACCTAGTAACTTTGTAGCAGATGATAACCAATATTCTCATTTAGCACAATATAGTGAAGTTATGGAAATGTTTGTTTCTGATTTTTCTTATGGCGTTCAAAAACGTGGGGAAAGAAATTTTGATTTATGGAATGTTTCTATTAAACTGGAAGAGGTATAATGTATAACAGTACAGTACTTAAAAATGCTATAGAACAATCTTCTTCTTTAACAGCACAAGCATTGATTCTTGCTGAATGGAATTTAAATTTTTCAGATAACATTAAACTTGTTGGAAATTATAGATATAGATGGAACGACCCAACTTATGGAGTAATTTCCTCAACTTTTTCTGCGGAGACAGAATCAACAATAAATCCTACATACTATAATGCATTAGTTAGTAATACATCAGTATTTGCTGGCATCAATAACGGAGAACAATCATATTTTAAAAAAGATAATGAAAAAGAAAAATTACTTTATTCCTTAACTGATTGCCTAGAAAGATTTAGACCACGTTCTGGAATTAATAAAATTAGATATGGTTACACCCCATGGACACATTATGCACAAAAATCTATGCATCAATTACCTAGATATTACCTTTCATCAAAAAATGACAAATTTAAATATTGGACATCTTATAGAAAAGAACCAATTGCAATGTATACTTTTGCTACATCTGGAACTAATGGTTGGGTTGCAAATTCAAATACAACCATTTCTACAGGATTAAAACCATCAACTACAAACTCTGTTTTAATTTTAACACCAACTACTTCTGGAGATGTTGGGGCAACATCAACAACATTTCATAGAATTCTTTCTTCCACTGGTCAATATACTGCAAGTGCTTTATTTTCTAGTACTACTTCTGGTATGACAGCAAGAATAAAAATAGATTGGTATGATATTGGATTTGCTTATTTAAGTAGTTCTTCATATGGAACAAATACAACAAATGCAACAAATACTACTAGAACAACAATAACATCAACTCCACCTAGTGCAACTGCGGTATATGCAAAAATTATTGTAGAAGTTGTATCAACAACAGGAAATACAGATATACAATATGTAGATAAAATAAGTATTGCATACAATAGTCCATCACCATCATCAGGAGACTTTGTAAGGGGAGTCGGAACATCCTTCGATTCCGTAAATGGTGGATACAGAATTACTGATGCTAATCCTTTTGTTGTTTATAATAGACCTGTTCCAGCAAATAGACTTGTTGTAAAAATGCAAACACATGTTTCAAATGTTGGTTCTGTTGCAATTGGTACACAAATTACAAAAAATGATAATTCAAAAGTTTCAGACCCATTTTATGAAAATCCAACAGTAACCACAGTGGTAAATCAAAAAACTCCTCTTAATTGGTATGTGGAATATTTAGATTCATCTAACAATTGGCAAATAGCAAAATCTTTTAATAAAGATTCTAGGAGGTCTAATGGAAAAAGAATTATTGGTGCAGATGGATATGTTGAACTTGCATTTGGTATTTCTAATATACCAAATGCATATCTAAATAATTTTTCTATTGTTGGAACAATTTCTAGTGTTTCAGCAAGACCATCTTTTGCTAGTGTTGGAGAAGCCTATTTGGTTGGTTCAAGTTCTTCTCAAATTGGAGTATTCCATGTTTGGAGTGGCACAGCCTGGGATACATTTGTGCCAACATATGGCTGGGTTGTAGCAGAAGAAACAATTACAGCAAATACTACTAGACTTACTAATCTTGTTAATCCAGATTATTATTCTGGAAATACTATTTACGATAAATCTTACAGAGAGTTTCAATTTGTTTATGGCATAAGAATTCGAGTAGAAACTATGGCGGTAGATAACTCAACATTTGATTTGATAGAAATGTCTCCAAGACTAGTAGTAGATTTATCAGATAAAACATTATCTTATTCAGTAGAAAAAACAGCATCGGATATTGGAAATACTGGAATGCCAGTTGGACAACTTTTAGCATCTGGTGGAGATATAAACATATTTGATTATGACCAAGCAATGAATCCAAATAATTCAAATAGCATATTGAATATTTTAGATTCTGATACAACAACTATCTTAAATAGTTTTGTTACTAAAAATGTTCAATTTAAGTTTTTTGAAATTATTAAAAATATTTATGATTCATCTACTAGTTCATATTCTAATTATTATGTTCCAATTAAAACAATGTATGCAGATGGTTTTCCAGAAATTAAAAATGCAGACAGAACTGTAAGCATTAAATTAAGAAATCTTTTCTTTTATTTAGAATCGATAATTTCTCCACCACTACTATTTTCAAATATTACAGTAAGTATGGCTGCTTCAATTTTGTTAGATTCTATTGGATTTTCAAATTATAAATTTGATAGACTTTTTGGAAATGCAAATGATGAAGATGATGTTATTCCATATTTCTTTGTTGCACCAGATACAACTGTTGCCCAAGTTTTAAATGATTTAGCACAGTCAACACAGACAGCAATATTTTTTAATGAAAATAATGAACTTGTTTTTATGAGCAAAAATAGATTTTTGCCAAGTATAACAGAAAGACCTACAGAAGACATAACACTATATGGTACAAAAGACTTTACAAAAAATAGTTCAAGTGCAATTAAAAATTATACTACCCCCAACTCTCCATTATCAAATATTATATCAATTGCTTCACAATCTAATGATGTTTTTAATGCTGGAAAGATTACTTATTCAAATAGATATATTCAAAAAACCTATGGCAATTTAAGAGAAGCATCTGTATTGCCTGGAAAAGATAAAAAATGGTATTATAAGCCAGTGTTACTTTGGGAGGTAGGAAATTCTCAAAACACAATGCCACAAAATGAAGAGAATCCATCGAACGCTTTTTCACTTTCGGCAATTGTATTAAACTCTACATTATCATCTGATGTACCATCCGTAGACGTTGGTGGAAATATTATAAATAATATCATTGATTTTGGTGCTGGCATTAAATATATTTCTAGATATAAAAGTTATTTTTATGCTAATGGAGAAATTATAAAATATGATGCTATTGAATACTCAATTCCATCAAAGATAAAAACTGGATTTGTTGGAAATATAACAAATGGTTCTAATGTTGTAACTCTTACAACTGGTGACACACTATCATTATCTATAGGAGAACAGATAACCCTGACATCTGGAAGCGGAATTTCTGGAACAATTTCTTCAATAAAAGATTCAACAACCATTTATCTCACTAATAATGCATCATCAACTGGTTCAATAACTTTTAATGTTGGTTCAACAAGTGCAAATATTTGGCTTACATCAGAACAAGAATATGCAAATCAATTTGCAAAATTGCCTTTTGGTGGAAAGATTTATCCAACTGGCAACGTTAGGATTTATTCAGAGCCATACTATAATAGTGATGGGGTAACTTTTAAAACAGGTGTTGTAGCAAAGCATGGTCGTGGTCAATTTGGAACTAAAATAACTACACATAAAGCACAACTTAACTCAAATACAACCAGCAATGCTCAATGGCAATCTTCAAATGCAAAAGCAATACTCATGCATTCCAAATATATTTTTGATACTCCATATTACGGTACAACCGTTACGTTTGTATCTGCAAGTACAAAAACAAGTCCAACAAGTTTAACAACAATAAATACAACAACTAGCACATCAAGCATACAGGTTGGATGGTATGTTTCTGGAAACAATATTGCTACTGGAACAAAAGTAAAAACAATTGTATCAGACACACAATTTACAATTGATACTGCTGCAACTGCTGCGATATCTGCAAAAGAACTTAAAGTTAGTAGTATGCCATCCACCATATACCAACCGACAACAACTGGTGGTGCAACTGGAATAATTCCTGCTGGGGGTACAATCTCTAATGGTACTGCAGATATTTCATCACTATTAAGAGATAGATATAGTACAACATTTTTATCAGAAACTAGTTTGGTTCAATCAGTTTTAGATACAAGTTTGCCAGAAGGAGCAATACGTTCATCTGCTTTAATTTTAAAGGGAACTGATGGACTTCTTAATTCAAGTAATCCATTAGACTATACTTCATATATTCTTAATAACTTGGTTGATGTTAAATATAATCATTATGGAACAAGAATGAGAGTTTTAGGAACACAAGTTGCAAAAAATTATCAAGCACCAGTTGGTGCATTACCAATAAAAACAAAAAATTCATTAGAATTTACTGGTTCTTCTGGAGGATTATGTTTTAGAGTAGACCAAACAAACAATACAAATACAGGATATTATTTTGAAATAGTTGCGTTAAATCAAAATAATGTTTATTTAAAACAAACAGATTCTACAATTATTGTAGATAATATCTTTTTTTACAAAATTGCAAGAAGTACTGAGGGTGGAACAACAGAAAATAATCGTGCAATTCCAGTATTGTTGTGGAGTGGAAGTGCCAATATTATTGTAGATGATGGAGAGTTTGCTGGAGTTCAAAGGCTAGTTCAACAAAAAGAAATTGGTGTTTATGACCTAGCAATCGAATCTGTTTCAAGTGTTCCAGAAAAAATAACAAAATCTGTAGTGTCAGGTGTTCCAGACACAGTAATACCTGGAAGTGAAACGTTTGACCTATATATTAATGATGTATTAATTGCTAGAGTTACAGATACTAAAAGAATTGCACCAAATGATTATAATAATACTATTGGAATGTTTACAAGAGGTTTATCAAAAGTATTGTTTGAAAACATATATGCATTAAACATTAATTCTACAAATAAATCATATGATGCAAACAATATTACTCCATTTAATTCAATTAGCATGGAACAAAGAAATGCAACAGGTGGATACTCTAAATATGGAATCAGTTCTGCTGTTTCTTCTACATTTTTGACAGGAATTAGTTCATCAAACACTCCAGAATATAGTTTATATATGGATGAATTTGGAACAATTATGAGAGAAGTTGCATCTTTTAATATTAGATATGACAAAGCATATCCAGCACTTTATGCAAAACTTATGCCAACTATAAATAGTTTACAAGCATATTCTGTTTCTGGATTTAATCCAACACCGTATGGTGCAGAATTTTTAGTTTTTAATACAACAGATAGTTTGATTACTCTCGATGAAACAACTGCAAACTATTTAAGAATACAGGGAATAGCATTTACACAACAGTCATCTCACGATTTAACAGTAGATGATTATTTTTCAAAAACAAGTGATTTTAGTAATCCTGCAACAAGTGATTATGGAAGAATTATTTCTCCATCAGACCAATTGCAAAAATATTCAAATATCCAAAGTAGCAGGATGACATATGGTAGAAAAGAATTTACAATTGCTGGACCATATATTCAAAATGAAGCAACTGCTAAAAAATTAATGCAATGGATGGTAGATAAAAATATGTCTAAAAAAACTAGATTGTCTGTTGGTATTGAAATATTTCCAAACCCAATGATTCAATTGGGAGATATTGTAAAAATTAATTATGTTGATACAAATAGTGTAAATCAAATATCTTATACAAATGCAAGGTTTGTAGTGTATAATATTTCATATACCAGAAATTCAAACGGTCCTTCAATGACAATCTATCTTAGCGAGGTTCCATAATGACAACAAAAACAGTTACAATAACAGCAGGAAAAACCACAACAACAACACCAGCAACAACATCTGCAACATCGGCAGCAAAGGCAATCGGTCAATCAGCAGTAACTACTACACCAGCAAAGACAACTACAACTACACCAGCACAGACAACTACAACAACACCTACACCTACTCCTGCACCTGTTGTTGCACCTACACCTACTCCTGCACCTGTTGTTGCACCTACACCTACTCCTGCACCTGTTGTTGCACCTACACCTACTCCTGCACCTGTTGTTGCACCTACACCAGCACCTACTCCTGCAACAACATCTGCAGCAGCGGCAGCAAATGCAATCGGTCAATCAGCAGTAACTACTACACCTACACCAGCACCTACTCCTGCACCAGCACAGGTAACTACAACAACACCAGCAACAACATCTGCAGCAGCGGCAGCAAATGCAATCGGTCAATCAGCAGTAACTACTACACCATCAACAACAGCAGCGGATATTGATGATTTAACAAATAAGTATAATGATTTATTAAATAAATTTAATAGTTTATCAACAACGGTGAATGGTATAAATACAACAACAACGCCAACCGATAATACAGCCTATGCTGCTAGTACCCCTACTGCAACTCCAGATACGCCAACTGTTATAATAGATGACCCTGCTAATATTTTTAATTCTGTAAAAATTGCTACATCAAATTTGTTTATAGATATAACCCCACAATTTTCTGGCGGTGTACCCTATCTTTATTTTGAAGATTTAAGCACAACAGAGTTGGCATCTGTTATTCCACAAATTTCTTTAACAAATGCTAACATTCCAAGTAATGATATTATTTCAAATATTAGCAGTATTGCTGAAAAGTTTTCTTCATATACTTTGTCTAAAATACCAAATCTTACAAATTATGCTGGTTTTCAATTAAGCAGATATGTGCCTTTGGTTGGTAGTGGCACTGGTGGAAAATCAGTATATTTTGATGCAAATAATGAATACATAATTATTGAAACTGTTAATGTAAATAGTCAAGAATTAGTTCAATATGAAGTTCTTTCACAAAGTAACGTAGTTGATGCTACAATATAATAGAGGATAAAATGATAACAAACGTAGGAAAAAACATTCTTGGTAAATATTTAGTAGGGGAGACACCTTCTTATGCTGGTTATATTGCTGTAGGTTGTGGTGCACAACCAGTAACTTCTTTTGGAAATTATGCAACAAAAACAGAACTTGATTTTGAAATGTTTAGAGTTCCTATCACATCTAAGGGATATACTTCTGGAATTTTAACTGCAGTTCCTACAAATGTAACAACAGATGGAACGTATATTACCTATGTGGCAAACAATACATTTGCAGCAGGACAAACTGTTACTATTACAGGAATTGTTTCTACTGGAAATACTGGCGGTACAGCAGGATTGGGATTTAATCTTGTAAATGCTGTAATTTATGATTCATCTACAACACAGTTTCGTGTAGCAAATACACTATCTGATACATTCACATCTGCAACATTTGGTTTGGCATCTGCAAACTATCCAGAACTTGTTTTTACAGCAGAATTACCAAATACTCAGAGATACGAAATAACTGAAATTGGAATTTATCCAACACAAAATAATCCAGGTGGGGTATTGGATAGTTCTAATTTATTTAATTTTTCAAATTCAGAGAATTGGCTATACTATATTCCAACAACAAGTTCTTGGGTGCCTACATCACTTAAAATTGTTACTGATGCTTTGGATGTGGGTAATGCAAATAATGATATAGATGTACAATATGCAGATGATGCAGTAACGGTTCTAAAGGCTTATCAAACAAATAGTGACAATTCGTTCTTTACATCAACTAGAGTTTCAAGAAACGAAAGACCTAGATACCTCAGTGACGCATTGATTATAAAAGGAGACATGTCCTCTGACCTTACTGACTTAACAAGTAATTATATTGGATTATCTGGAATAACCTTGGGATTAGACAAAGCATCTTCTTTAGATAAAATTAAAGTTGTTTTTAGTGTTATCAATTCTTTAGGTTCTTCTACATCCCTACCAAGTGATGCCTCAACAGTTAAATTAGTTTTTTATTGTGCTAATGGAATTGATTATGCCACAGCAAACTTTGTTGCAAGTGGATTAACTTCTACAACAAATAGATATGTATCTATATCTCAATATATTAATCAAATTACAAAAACTTCTGGCTTTTCTTGGGCTACCGTAAATAGTTTAAGAGTGTATGCAAATATTATTAATAGTGGTAGTCCTTCTGGCAACTGGTCAATTGCTTTAGATGGAGTAAGATTTGAGAATTCGTCATCTGTAAATCCATTGTATGGTTTAGTAGGATATTCGGTTATTAAAAATAGCACTTCTTCAACCATAGTAAAAGAAAATAATACATCTGGATTTATTGAATTTAGATTTGGTTTGGGTGTTTCATAATGCCAGATGCAAATATTACTAAAAGCAAGATAGCAAAAAAAGATTTATTGGCTAGTGCTCCAGACGGAACATACAGAATAAGATATCAAATATTGTCAAATGATAAATTGGGACAAACAGCATGGAGTCCATATTATGTTTTAACACCATCAAAAACGGTATCTCAAATTACTGGAGGAATTACTCCAACCTATACTCCTTCAACACCGAATTTAACCGTTGCTTGGCAAATACCTGCAGTAGCAGCAAAAACTCCATTTGTAACCTATTATGACGTATATTTTCGATGGTATATTGGTGGTGCTTGGAAAGATTGGAAATTTTACAAAACCATATCTTCGTCAAATGGTGTAGATTATTCTTTAACTGTTGCAAAAGATACTACTGCAACTAGGGGACATGCAGCAGTATTTGCAGCAACATCACCAAAATTAACATCTGCTGAAATAGTTAATTCTGGAACAAGTGGTAATAATGGTAATATGAACAGGCTTTTTGTTTCTGCGACTAATGCGTATGGTTCGGTATAATCTTGGATTTATGGTATAATAAATTATGACCAGCATACCAATACCATCATCAGGACAGCCATTAGACCTGTCATATCTGACAACTATCGCTACTTCAATTAATGATTTATACAGTCAAACAAATTCTAGTACATTTAACAAATCTTCAAAAATTATGCCATCAACAAACAAGCAAACAACTTCGGAATTAATTTTTGCTGCAGAAAGAGTTAAATATTCTGTAGGAATAACAGCAGCAAAAAGTCTTACTACTAGCACAAAATGGAATTATGGCGGTGTAACATTTACAACTGCTCCAGTGGTTCAAATTACAGTAGAATTTGCAGGAAGTCCATCTACTCAAAAATCAGTTATAGCAGTTATAAACTCGGTAGGTAATAGCGAAATGTCTTATCAGTTTTATTCCGTAGATGGAATTACAGCAGCAGCAGACTACTATGTTCACATAACCGCTATTGGTTATTAGGAGTTGCTTTGGCTGCTCAAACTATGGAACAATATAACTCTGCCCCTGTGATTGCAGGTAGCAAAAAGGTTTGGTTTTTGAATGGAAGCCTTGTTCGTGTCTATCATATGAATAACTCTAATGGAATAATGTCTGTTTATAATATTATACTTGACCAGATAGAAAGTTGTTTAATTAGTGATTTTAAAAAGAATAGACAAAGAGCATACACTGTAGGACAGACCGCAGAACTCGTAAATAGGCATAAAAAATATATGCCAGCATTAATGCTAAAAGGTATTATTCCCTTCCCTATGGGGTCACAGAAGGGCGGAGAGAGGGGCTGGCAGGTCCGTTCTTACTATTCTGAATTACAAGTAAGAGAAATTCGTGATATACTTGCATCCTACCACCACGGTAGACCAAGAAAAGATAAACTAATAACCAACGATGTAACACCTACAAAACAAGAGTTGACAAGGCGTATGGGTGATGGTATACTGGTTTATACAAAGACAGACGATGGCAGATTTGTGCCTATCTGGAATGAATCAATTTAGTTCTCGAAAGGACATAGGGTATGAATAACGATGACACCAAGGTTACAGTGGGGTTAGGCTATACGCTTAATCTGGGTAACTTTCAATCACTGCGTATTGACCTATCTGTATCAGATAGTAAGCGTAATGGAGAAACAACTAGCGAAGCATTTGAACGTGTATACACATTTGTTGAAACAAAGTTGGCTGAAAAGGTCAAGGAATCAGTAGAAGAGACTGAGAATAAGTAATGGCTGACCGCAAAGACCGCATGGCTTTGCTTAGTCGCTACAGTAAACTACATACTGCAAAGTACGAAGAAAAGCCATCCCTAAATTTAAATGTTGAGCAATGGGCTGCAGATGCACTTATCGAATCTTATGGCATACCAGAATGCTACGAACTACTACAGTATTACTTTGATGTATCAGAAAATCCATCATGGAAATACTTTGCAAATTATGCAGACCACATTGTTTACAAGCGTAAGCAAGTGCAACAAGATAATAAAGAACGAGCAGAACGTAGGCTTAAGGCGAAAGAGTGGCTAAGTGAATAATACAGAATCAAAACTAATCTCTGCTGTATTGGCAGACAAACAAGTACACGTTTTGCTACAAGCAAATGTGGATAACATTTTAAGAACCCATAACGATATCTGGACTTTTATCCGTAACTATTCAGAGACTAATGGCACTGTGCCACCAGTATCTTTGGTTGTAGATAAATTCCGTGACTTTGCTCCTGTGGATAGTGTTGGTGCTACTAAGTATCACTTAGAAGAACTACAGGCAGAATTTCTAAATGATAGTCTAAAGGATGTTCTTAGAACTACTGCTTCAGATGTTCAAGCAGGTCAGGGCACTAAAGCACTGGAAGACTTAATCCAAAAGACATCAGAACTAAAAAAGAACACAGCAGTTATCCGTGATATTGATGCCACTGATATTGATTCTGCTGTAGCATACTTTGAAAATCTTGCTAGACAAAACGAACTAGGCTCTATTGGTATCAAGACTGGTTTACCAGGATTTGATAACTATCTTCCTGCTGGTATTACTCCAGGACAGTTAGGTGTGTTCCTTGCTTATCCAGGAATTGGTAAGTCTTGGTTTGCCCTTTACATGGCAGTACAAGCATGGAAGCAGGGGAAGTCACCATTAATCATCTCGCTTGAAATGTCTGAGACAGAAGTTCGTAACCGTGTGTTTGCTATCATGGGCGAGGGTCTTTGGTCACATCGTAAACTAAGTAATGGTCAAGTTGAGATTGCAGATTTGAAACGCTGGCATGCAAAAGAACTTACTGGTAAACCAGAGTTTCATATTATTTCTAATGACAACGGTGGTGAAGTAACCCCATCAGTTATTCGTGGTAAGATTGACCAATATAAACCTGACCTAGTTATTGTTGACTATTTACAGTTGATGTCTCCAAATCAAAAATCAGATAATGAAACTGTTCGTATGAAGAACCTTTCTCGTGAACTTAAGTTGATGTCTATTGGTGAAGAGATTCCTATTATTGCTATCTCTTCTGCTACACCAGATGACGTTACTAAGTTAGATACAGTTCCTACTCTTGGTCAAACTGCTTGGTCACGTCAGATTGCTTACGATGCTGACTGGGTGCTTGCTCTTGGTCGTGCTACCAACTCTGATATCCTAGAATGTGTATTCCGAAAAAACCGTAATGGTTTTATGGGAGAGTTCTTGGTTCAAGTTGATTTTGACAAAGGTTACTATCGTTATAAGGATTTTGAAGATAACTAGTTATAATAGAGTGTGGAGAATATATATCACAGACCTATTAAGAACTTTACGTTTGACGGAATCATTAAGAATGATGCCGCAATTGGTAGACTTCGTTTAGAACTTGTGAGACTCAAAGGACTTGAGATGTGTGAATTGGGGTATGTGCCAAGACTTGACATAGACCCACAGTTTACGATAAAATATAATAACGAAAAAGATTACTACGAATTTACATTAACAGTATATGGTACATACATAGGAAAGAATAAAGCATTATGGATAATAGGAATAGACGGAACACAAATGGTTCCTACTCAAAAGAGCAAATTAAGCGAGTTGTCGCAGGGTCAGGCATCACAATCGAATCGGAAGTAGATTCTGATTACATTATATTTTGTCCTTTCCACAATAACTATCGCTCACCTGCTGGTGAAGTAGATAAAAGTTCTGGTCTATTCTTTTGCTTTTCCTGTCATCACGTTTGTGACCTACCATCATTAATTATGCATACATCTGGTCGCACTTATTTTGAATCTGTCCGTTACATCAAGTCTAAAGAAACTGAAATTGATTTGTCATATCAAATTAATCAAACGCTTGTAGAGAAACCAGACTATGTTCATTATGACGAGTTGCAGATTAAAAGATTAAACCAGCAAGCATTGGAAGCACCAAGAGCAACAAGATATTATGATGGTAGATTAATTAGTGAAACATCTATAAAGAAGTTTTTGCTTGGTTTTTCTGAGAAACAGGATATGGTAACTATACCTGTCCATTCACCAGATGGAATTCCTGTTGGCTTTGTTGGTCGTTCAATCGAAGGCAAAGAGTTTAAAAATACTCCAGGACTTCCAAAAGCAAAAACTTTATTCAACTTACATCGTGTCAAGACTGCTGGAAAAGTCTATGTAGTTGAATCATCATTCGATGCTATCCGTTTAGACCAGTGTGGTTTTCCAGCGGTAGCAACATTGGGTGCAAACGTATCCAATTTTCAAACAGACCTACTCGGAAAATACTTCAATAACATTATTGTCATTGCTGATAATGACGAGGCTGGCGGTAATATGAAAGATAAGATAGTTGAACGTCTTGGCTCTCGTGTTACTGTTATTAAAATAGATAAACAATATAAGGATATTGGCGATATGTCTGATGAAGCAATAAAAAATATTGACGAATCGTTTGACAAAACTATTGCTAGTATGCTAAACTAGTATACCGCTAAGAAAACATAAGGAGAAATTATGAGCGTAATTAAAGGGCTAAAAGATATCGGTGCATTAATGGATAAGCCAAAATATGAAAACAATGGTCAAAAAGTTCGCTGGGTAAAACTGGCTGACGGACAATCTGCAAGAGTTCGCTTTGTTGAAGAACTTGATACAGATTCAGCAAACTACGATGAAAGTCGTGGTCTATCTGTGGTAATCGCAGAACACACTAATCCAAAGGATTACAAGCGTAAAGCAGTCTGTACAATCGATTCTGAGGGTCGTTGCTATGGTTGTGAAATGGGTCGTAAAGAACCTAAGAGCGGATGGCGTTCACGTCTTCGCTGGTATGGTAACGTCATCATTGATGATGGTACTGAAGCACCTTATGTGGCTGTTTGGTCACAAGGTATCTCAAAGCAGTCTGCTTTCGGAAATCTGCGTGAGTATGCAATTGAGACTGGCTCAATCTCGAACCTAGAGTGGAAGATTAAGCGTAATGGTCAGGGAACTGAAACCAACTACACATTGCTTCCAACTAAGCCTGACACAGAACCATTCAAGTTCGATGGCATTGAGCCATTCAATCTTGAAAAGGTTGTTCGTGAAGTGGCTTATGCAGAGCAGGAGAATTTCTACTTCGGTTTTGATGCTCCATCTCTAACATCCAGCAACACTGACTGGTAATCAATTAATCGTGATGGGGGTAGACGATTTGCTCTCTGCCCTCATTGCTCTAAACTTTAAGGAAAATTTTATATGAGTTATGTTGGACTGCACGTTCACACTCACTACTCGCTATTTGATGGAATAGCAACACCACAAGAATATGTAGACAGGGCAATTGAAATTGGAATGCCAGCCATCGCAATCACAGACCACGGTTCGCTATCTGGACATCGTGAAATGTATCGTACCGCTATTGAAAAAGGTATTAAGCCAATTCTTGGTGTTGAAGGATATATTGCACAAGACCGCTTTGACCAGAGAGATAAAATAGAACGTGAAGACACACCTTTAAATCCTGTATACAATCATTTAATTATTGTTGCAAAAAATGAAAAAGGTCTTGAGAATCTAAACAAATTAAATGAGATTGCTTGGACCGAGGGCTTCTACAAGAAGCCTCGTATGGACTGGGAATCTTTAGAAAAATATAAAGAAGGACTTATTATTACTTCTGGGTGTTTATCTGGTTTCCTTGCTAAAGCAATTGAAGCAGATGACCTTGCTGCTGCAAAAGAACATTTACAATGGGCTAAGAAAACATTTGGCGATGACTACTACATCGAAGTTATGCCACACAATCCAGCAGAGATTAACAAAACTATTCTTGCTCTTGCAGATGAGTTTGGTATCAAACCTATCGTTACTCCAGACTGTCACCATGCAGGTCCAGAACAGCGTGAGATTCAGGAACTTAAACTTATCCTAAATACTTACTCTAATAAGGTTGAGAAAGATGCTACTTTTGCTGGTAGTCAAGACTACGATAATCTTATGGATAAGTTGGACTATCTATACGGTGCTGACCGCCAGATTACTTTTAGAGACTACGAGATTCACCTGCTATCTGATGAAGAGATGCACAAGTCTATGGAAGCCCAGGGTATCGTAAGACAAGATATGTATGACAACACTATTGAGATTATGAATAAGGTTGAAGATTATAATATCAAAGACCATCTAGACCTACTACCTGCACAATACCAGAATCCAGACCAAGAACTTTATGAACTTGCTATGGAAGGACTGACTGCTCGTGGTGTTGGTGCTGACCCTGCATATCATGTTAGGGCTGAAGAAGAACTTCAAATCATTAAAGATAAAAACTTTGCTCCTTACTTCCTAGTTGTCCGTAACATGATTAACTGGGCTAAGAAAGAAGGCATTATGGTTGGTCCTGGTCGTGGTTCATCTGCTGGTTCTCTAGTCTGTTATGCACTAGGCATTACTGACATTGACCCTATTGAGCATGGTCTTCTGTTCTTCCGTTTTATTAATCCAGAACGTAATGACTTTCCAGATATCGA
>Ga0114963_10000643_pt1 | contig 23591 bp, 24 predicted proteins | sample C_131016_EF_Meta_FD_87019 | JGI IMG/M metagenome (GOLD analysis project Ga0114963, IMG submission 87019) | Freshwater microbial communities from Lake Croche, Canada to study carbon cycling - C_131016_EF_MetaG | ecosystem: Environmental > Aquatic > Freshwater > Lake | place: Lake Croche, Canada...
AGCAGATCAGTGAGGATTTTCGAAAAAAACAACCGTGGAGTAGTCACTGAATTCGAAATAAACCTTCTTTTCAGTGGGATCAACTTGCATATTCAGATTTTCGTCCAGCACACCATAGCCATAACGGTAATTGCGGGGTTTGCCGTCATCAGTGCCTAAGGCTGTACTGAGTTTGTCGACCTTTAAAAATCGGCGAACAAGCTTGTCACCCGCATAGATTTCCAGCACACCGTTGGTGCCAGTCCAGTTCTGAATGTCGCGGCTGATTTTGTTTTGTTGCTCTTGGGTACAGCCGGCCAACAACAAAGCAACTAAAGCCAAAGCTGAGGCAGAAATTTTCAAAGCTATTTTCATGGTTCACTCCTTTTAAAATTACAGACCACGTTGACGCAGGGCTTCGTACAAACAGACACCGCTGGCCACCGAGACGTTCAGACTTTCAACAGCGCCTTGCATCGGAATACTCACCAGCTGATCACAGGTTTTGCGGGTCAATTGACGCATGCCTGCACCTTCGGCGCCCAATACGATGGCCGTCGGACCCGTGAATTCCACTTGGTACAAAGTTTTTGGTGCATCTTCACTGGTGCCTGTGATCCAGATGCTGCGTTCTTTCAGTTCGCCCAAAGTACGCGCCAAATTTGTGACCATGAAATACGGCATGGTTTCGGCCGCGCCGCTGGCCACTTTGGCGACCGTGGCGTTGATGCCTGCAGCATGGTCTTTGGGGGCAATCACGGCGTGTGCCCCTGCCCCATCAGCCACTCGCAAACAGGCGCCCAGGTTGTGGGGGTCAGTGATCCCGTCCAACACCAACAACAATGGAGGACCGGTGACCGCGTCAAGCAAATCATCCAGAGAGTGGATTTGCGCTACCGGTTCAACACGGGCGGCAACACCTTGATGCCCATGGCTGCCACACAGCTTGGCGAGTCGAAGATTGTCGGCCTCAATCAGCCTGGCGCCCGCTTCATTGGCGCGCTCAAGGAACTGTCGCATTCTGGCGTCACGTCGCGTGGATTCGTAATAAATTTCAATGATCGACTGCGGCGCAGTCTTTAAACGGACACCCACGGCATGAAAGCCGAATAAAACTTTAGGAGATGACATCCCCTGATTATCGTTGTTGTCCGGCTTCGATCACCATTCGCTGTTGGCATCGCTCAGCGACGCGCGGATCGTGCGTGACCAGAACCAAGGTCGTCCCCTGCTCTTGGTTCAGTTCGAACATCAGGTTCAGAATAGTTTCACCCGTTGCATGGTCCAGACTGCCTGTAGGTTCGTCGGCCAACAAAATGTGAGGACGCATCACAAAGGCTCTGGCCAAGGCAACACGCTGCTGCTCTCCACCGCTGAGAACTTTAGGGTAATGCTGAAGTCGCTGACCAAGCCCAACCCGATTGAGCATGGCGGTCGCTGTGGGAACGGTATTTTTGCGCCCTGCCAATTCCAATGGAAGCATCACATTTTCAAGCGCAGTTAAATTGGCCATCAACTGAAAGCTTTGAAACACAAAGCCCATGTACTGTGCTCGCACATCAGCCCGTTCGTCCTCGGTCAAACTGAACAAATCATGGCCTGCAAGCCGGACCGAACCTTGTGAGGGTGTATCCAAGCCTGCCATGATCGATAACAAGGTGCTTTTGCCAGAGCCAGAGGCGCCCACAATGGCCAAAGTTTCCCCTCCTGCCAAAGTGAAATCAATATCACGCAAAATAGCCAAAGTACCTGTCGAATCGGTGACCGACTTGAATACATGGGCAACAGAAATGATGGAATCAGGCATGAACAAAACCTTGTGGAATCGACGACACTTTAACGCGATAGCCCTTTCCGTTTTGGCCACAGGCTTTTATGTTGATATTCAAGCAAAATCAGCACGCTCCATTTTGATCTTAGGTGACTCCATCAGTGCCGAATACGGCTTGCAGCGCGGTCAAGGCTGGGTTGCCTTACTGGCGCAGAAACTGACCGAAGAGAAAATGGCGGCCCAAGTTGTCAATGCCAGCATCAGCGGGGAGACGACTTCGGGCGGTCGCTCAAGGATGTCTGCTCTGCTCAAGCAGCACCAGCCAGAACTTGTGGTCATTGAGCTGGGCGCGAATGACGCTTTGCGTGGCTTGGCTTTGGCGCAAACACAAGACAATTTGATCGCCATGGCCCAGGCAGCCAAATCCAATGGTGCGAAAGTCTTGCTGCTGGGCATTCAAATGCCTCCGAACTATGGCGCAGACTATGCCAAGCAATTTGAAAGTGTCTACAGACAAAGTGCACAACAAACACAAGCGCATTTGATTCCCTTTTTCCTCAAGGGTGTGGGTGACGATCCTGATCCACTCAAATGGTTTCAGTCCGATCGCATCCACCCCAATGCTGCCGCCCAACCCCAACTGCTGGTAAATGTGTGGCCAGAGATCAAAAAAATGATGCAATAAGATGCCATGAGGCACAGAAAGTCCGCATAACAACTTCAGGATTCAGGCATTAAAAAACCGGCCTCGGCCGGTTTGCGTGGCGTTCGTTGTCTAATCAAGTCGCAGTTGGCGGTAATTCGACGGAAATTTCGGGCCCTGTCGATTCAGGTTCTTCAGCAATACCGTCTATCTCTGGATCATAGCCAGGGTCCCCCAACTTACGCTCGGCTTTGGCTTTCAGTTTGTCTTCTTTTTTACGTTTTTTGGCCAGTTCTTTCTGACGTTTTTCGTATCCGTAGTTGGGTGTTGCCAAGTTTATTCTCTCTTTAGATGTAGCCCGACTGTATCAGCTTGCGAGAAGGTCCGGCCAAGGATCCACCACAATCATGACCAAGCCCACTGCGACCGGGCCAAAACGCGTTACAAGGGCAAGTTTGTCAGGAGTGATTGTTGTAGATCATCTATCAGATCTGCAGCCGTTTCTAAGCCCGTGGAAAAACGAACCAATGTGCCTGACTTTAAATGGGTGGGCCACGCCTGGCGCATGGCCCCAATGTCATAAGGCACGACCAGTGAAACAGGCCCGCCCCAACTGTAGCCAATTTTGAACAATTTCAAATGATCGCAAAACGCATCCACCTGAGACTGGGCGTACTGCGGTGACAACATCACACTGAATAATCCTGCAGCCAAGCCCGTTTTGCCCGATATTTCACAAAGCGACTGCCAATGCCCATGCCCAGGCGACTCAGGAAAAGCGGGGTGCAGTACTTGCGCACATTGTGGCTGCAATTGAAACCAAGCGGCCAATGCACGGCCTGTTTCGTCTTGCGCTTTGTAGCGAATACCGATACTAGGCAATGAACGCAGGACTGCCTCCACGTCATTTGCAGCCACCCCCAAACCTAAACGCATATGGCAAAGTTTGACTTTCAGATGCAATGCGGGGTCGAGCGTTATGACACTGCCCATCAACACATCACCGCCTCCGCTCGGGTACTTCGTCAAAGCATGCGCACTGATGTCAACCCCTAGTGTCCCATCGCCCAACAAATCAAATGGTTTAAAAGCCAATCCGGCTCCCCACGTGTTGTCCAGAGCGCAGAGCACATTGTGATCCTGGCAAATGCGGGTCAAGGCCAACAAATCGGGGAACTCCATGCTCACAGAACCGGGCGCTTCAAGCCAAATCAATCGGGTGCGAACAGTGATTCGGGCAGCCAAGTCAGCGGCGTTCAGTGGATCATAAAACTGGTGAGTGATGCCAAAGGACTTCAACTCGCCCTCGGCCAATGCCTTGTTAGGGCCGTAAGCGTTGTCTGGCAACAAAACTTCGTCGCCAACCTTCAAAAGGGCCAAGGCGACCGTAGAAAGTGCAGCGAGCCCACTGGGTACGAGTACGCACTGCAAACCGCCCTCAAGGGCACACAAACGCTCCTCCAGCAAATACGACGTGGGTGTCCCATGCAGGCCATAGGTATAACCCGATTTGTTTTTCCATTCGCGTTGCCGCATGGCCGCAACATTGGGGAAATAAACCGTCGACGCTTTAAAAACACCTGGCTGAGGAGAGTCAAATTCACCCGGGGGCTGGTAGGGGTGATGAATAAGGTGCGTGACTGAATGGGCGGGAATAATTTTTTTCATGTCCGCCATGGTAGCGTCAGACCTTCCACTTCTCCAGTAATTTTTCTGGACGTGTTGAGTCATAACCCTCAAAAGGTTGGTGAATCCAAGGGTTCGTCGCTAAAAATTCGACCGAGTAATCAGCCTTGAAATCTGAAACACCCTTGGTCCAAAGCACAGCCGTGCGCAACTCGGTAATAGGGGTGTAATTGGTTTTGAGCATGCTCACGACCGCTTGAAGCGTATGCCCCGTATCAGCCAAGTCGTCAACCAACAACACACGTCCAGCGATTTCACCTTTGGGTGTGGTGATGAAACGCGCAATGTCCAAATGCCCTTGAACGGTGCCAGAGTCCGCACGGTAGGAGCTGGTCGACATGATGGCCAAAGGTTTGTCAAAAACGCGGGACAAAATGTCACCAGGCCGCATCCCACCACGGGCTAGACACAAAATAGTGTCAAACGCCCAGCCGGACTGATGAATCTTGATGGCCAGTTTTTCTACCAAATTATGGTATTCGTCATAGCTCACATACAAGTGTTTGCCGTCTTCAGTTAACATGAAAATCTCCAGGAGAGTGAGTGCGGGTGGACCAATTTGGAACACCACAGGAGGCCATTGAATAAAAATTCAGTCAGCCATAAAGGGGTGTCGCATCATGATGGTGTGCTCACGGTCAGGGCTCGTAGAGACGACATGAATGGGAACACCCGTGACCTGTTCAATTCGCTGCAAATACAAACGCGCATTGACCGGCAATTTAACAAACTCAGTGATACCCACAGTGTTATCTGTCCAGCCTTCGATGCTTTCATAGATGGGCTTGCAACGCGCAATGTCTTCCGCTCCCATCGGCAAAATATCAATGATCTCACCATCTAATTCATAGCCGGTACACAAGAGCAGTTCTTTCAGGCCATCCAAGACGTCCAACTTGGTAATGCACAGGCCCGTCAAACCATTGACTTGGGCACTGCGCTTGAGTAAAGCGGCATCAAACCAGCCACAGCGACGGCTGCGCCCCGTAGTCACGCCCTTTTCGGCGCCGACGGTGCTCATATGCCAACCAGGCGTACCTTCTTTTTCCCATTCAAGTTCGGTTGGGAAAGGCCCTCCGCCCACCCGTGTGCAATAGGCCTTGGTGATGCCCAGCACATAATGCAACATGCCAGGTCCGACACCGGCCCCAGCAGAGGCATTGCCAGCCACGCAGTTACTGGAGGTCACATACGGATAGGTGCCGTGATCGACATCAAGCAATGTGCCCTGCGCGCCTTCGAACAATAAATTCGCACCCTCACGGTGAGCATCATTCAATTCCCGCGATACATCCGCCATCATGGGTTTCAGCAAGGCCGCATGTCGCATCGCTTCTTCGTAAACAACATCGAACTGAACTTGACCAGCCACAATGAAAGGCGACAGCGCTGGTCCAAAATTGAACTGGGCAGAGCCCAGAAATGTTGTCAGAACATGGTTATGCAGGTCGAGCAATTCACGCAATTTGTGCGCGAATCGCTCAGGATATTTCAAGTCTTGAACGCGCAATGCACGGCGCGCAATTTTGTCTTCATAGGCCGGGCCAATACCGCGACCCGTGGTGCCAATTTTTTCAGTCCCACCTTGCTCACGAGCAGCTTCGCGGGCCACATCCAAAGCGGCGTGAAATGGCAAAATCAAAGGGCAAGCTTCACTGATTCGCAATCGGGAGCGTACTTCGACACCCGCCTTCTCGAGCCCCTCAATTTCCTCAAACAATTTACCTGCTGACAACACCACGCCGTTGCCGATATAGCATTTCACACCCGGGCGCATGATGCCGCTGGGAATGAGGTGCAAAGCGGTTTTAACGCCATTGATCACCAAGGTATGGCCTGCGTTGTGCCCCCCTTGAAAACGAACAACACCTTGGGCACTTTCGGTCAGCCAATCGACCAGCTTGCCTTTACCTTCATCACCCCATTGGGTGCCCACGACGACGACGTTGCGTCCTTTGATCATGTTCATGCTGATTAATCTAACTTCAAAGAGCTTGTATTACCCAATGGCCCGCAGCTTCTACAAGCGCACGGTCACAATGGAATTCATCGACTTCACTTTCATGGCCCGGTAGCACGCAAACCACGGTTTCACCCTGACCGCGTAGTTGTGAAATGGCATTGCGCAGCGCAATGGCATCGCCCCATGGCGCGCGTATGGCCGCCTTAAGAGGCAATGCCGGAACTGAATCAACCAATTGTTTTAAATCCATACTGAAGCCTACTGCGGGACGCTCGCGGTCAATTTGATGACCAAATACGGCACCCACACCGTCATAGCGGCCGCCACGAACCAAGGCGCCAGAAGCATTTTGGGCGTAAATAGCAAATCGCAAACCACTGTAGTAGGCATAACCACGGGCATCGGCCAAATCAAAACTGACCTGAACGGGCGCGATGTGAGCGGCCAACCAACGCAGTTCTTTCAATGCGTCAAGAATGGCGGGCTTGGTTGGCAGGATTTTTTCAGCGTGATCCAGAATAGAAATATCGCCGTATAAATCCACCAATGAGAGCAAGGCTTCTTTGGTGCTCAGATCAAAGTCAACCGTCAATTTGAGCAGTTCGCTCTTGTTCTTGGTGGCCAGGCAAGTGTGAATCTGCTGCGCGACGTGCTCAGTCAAATGCAAGTCCTCTAACAAACACGAGACGATGCGCGAATCACCCAGATCGACGAGAGGTTGCGCAACGTGAGCCGCTTTGAGTTGATCCAAGGCCAACTGCAAAATTTCCAAATCAGCCTCAAGACCCGCATGTCCGTATATTTCAGCCCCAAGCTGCAAGGGCTCGCGTGTGCCATGCGGACGATCAGGCTGCGTGTGCAGCACCGGCCCACAATAAGAAAGGCGCGTGACACCTGATCTGTTCAACAAATGGGCATCAATGCGTGCAACTTGGGGTGTTGTGTCTGCCCGTAAACCCAACATCCGCCCCGACATTTGGTCTACCAATTTAAAGGTTTGCAAATCAAGTGCTTGGCCCGTACCCGTCAGCAAGGATTCAAGATGCTCAAGTAAAGGAGGCATCACCAGCTCATAGCCATAGCCACAAGCGGTGTCGAGTAATAAACGTCGGAGTTCTTCAATGTGCCGGGCCTCAGAAGGAAGGACATCGGCAATGTGATCCGGGAGGACCCAAGCGGACATAAGATTTTTGCTGCTGTAAAACTGTGATTTTACCTTTTGAAAAGGCAGTTCATAAGACGCACAGCAAGAGAATCAGTCCGACAAGCGCACTGCACAGACCAAAAAATCGAATTTGACCATCTTCAAGTCGCAAAAGTTGTTCAAACATTTTGCGCCATCGCATGGGAGAGGCCATAGGCAGGAGACCCTCAATGATCAGCATAAGGGCCAAGGCAATAAGCAGTTGCTCAAGCACAGGCTACTTTTTGCCAGACGCTGAATTCATATTGCCGTGCATTGACTTGAAAAAATCAGAAGAACTGGGGTCCAAAACCATCACATCAGATTTTTTAGCGAATGTTGCTTTGTAGGCATCCAAGCTGCGGTAAAACTGTGCAAATTGCGGGTCTTTGCCAAAAGCCTCTGAATAAATACGTGCAGCTTGCGCGTCACCGGTACCTTTAATTTTTTGGGCTTCTCGGTAGGCATTGGCAATAGTGACTTCACGTTGGCGGTCGGCATCTGCACGAATTTTTTCGCCTTCAGCACCGCCCGTCGACCTTAATTCGTTAGCCACTCGCTTGCGTTCGGCTTCCATTCGGCGGTAGACCGATTCGGTAATGGCATCAACATAATCAGCACGGGTGATACGCACATCCACAACATCCACACCCCAGGGCTTATCACCACGAACTTTTTCGAGCACTTCCCGCTTCACATCGGCCATCAAAGTTTCACGTTGCAAAGAAAGTAATTCTTTGACGGTTCTTTTATTGATCTCTTCTTGGAAGGCATTTCGCACAACGCGGTTGAGTTGGTTGGCGCCTGACTTTTCATCCAGTCCCACATTGCGAATGTAGGCCATCGGGTCCGTGATACGCCAGCGTACATACCAATCAATCACTACGCGTTGCTTTTCTGCGGTCAACATGGGTTCTGTGTCAGGGCTGTCCAAAGTCAGCAATCGCTTGTCGATGTAAGTCACATTTTGAAGCGGGGGCGGCAATTTGATATTCAATCCAGGCTCGGTAATCACTTCTTTGATTTGACCCAGTGCATAGACTACACCAAACTGACGCTGATCGACCACAAAAACCATGGAGCTGAGCAAGCCCAGTACGATGATCAGCGATGTTATCCAAAAACCAATACGGTTCATTTATAGCTCCTTCACTCAGCGAACATCACGGTCACGCGAGCGTGAACTGTCCCGCGAACGCGCATCGGCGGGCACAGGCGGCAAAATAACGGGTTGCGTGGGTACAGGCGACGCATTAGTAGTAGGGGCATCCACTGAAGTTGGAGGGTTGGTCCCACTGGTGTTCATTTGCATGATTTTGTCTAACGGTAAATAAAGCAAGTTAGAACCTTGTTTACTGTCCACCACAATCTTGGTGACATTGCTGTAAATTTGCTGCATGGCATCTATGTACATGCGATCTCGGGTCACCTGAGGTGCCTTTTGGTACTCCGGCAAGATGGACTTGAACCTCTGAGCATCACCTTCAGCTTGTGCAACGATTCTTTCGCGATAGGCTGAAGACTCCTCCTTCAGACGCGATGCTGCACCAACGGCACGTGGCACGACATCATTGGCATAGGCTTGGGCTTCATTTTTAGACCGTTCACGCTCCTGGCCAGCTTTCAAGACATCATCAAATGCAGTTTGCACCTGCTCAGGAGGACGCACCCCACCTTGTTGCAAGTTGATACCGACAACTTCAATGCCAACTTTGTATCTGTCCAAGATTTGCTGCATCAAAGCACGTACACGCGGTGCAATTTGATCGCGCTCGTCAGACAGCGCAGCGTCCATCTTCATTTTTCCAACCACTTCGCGAACGGCAGTTTCGGCCGCTTGCACAACAGCTTCAGTGGGGTTTTTGCTCTCAAATAAATAGGCTCGGGCATCGTTCAAACGGTACTGCACCGCGAATTTGATTTCGACAATGTTTTCGTCTTCAGTCAGCATGGCGGATTCACGCAAGCCTGTGGCTTTGATCACGTTGTCACGGCCAATATCTACGGATCGAATTTGGGTCACAAACACCAATTCATGCCTTTGAATCGGATAAGGCATTCTCCAGTTAAAACCCGCACCCACAGAAGCCTTGTAACGGCCAAATTGAGTGATAACGGCTTGCTGACCTTCCTGAACAATGAAAAATCCTGTCCCCAACCAAATGAGCAATGCGACAAAGGCGATCACGCCTAATCCAATGCCTGCTAAGAATGGCGGTAGGCTGGGTAATCCGTTCCCACCACCGAAGCCGCCTGAAGGAGGGCTTCCTTTTCCTCCCAATAAACGACTTAATTTACGATTCAAGTCACGCCAAAGCTCATCCAAATCCGGAGGGCCTTGTGTCGGCCCCTGACGATTTGGACGATCAGCAGGTCGCTCTCCCTCTGCACCCGGCGACACAGGGGGACGCTCTGGCTCTTTAGGTGAAATGTTATCTTGGGGCTTGTCATCGCCTCTTCCCCATCGGGGGTCATTGAGATTGAACATGCCGCGCACACGGGGCAGCAGTTCATTCCATCGAAATGCGCTTAGAGGAATAGTCATTCGCAGGGGTCTTTAGAAAAGCAGGTGAAGTTAGTATGCAGAATCAGTCTGCATCATCGGGTAATTGTGCTGTAAATTCGTCTGAATTTAAATCATCCTGATCAATCAAGGGATTAAGGATTGTCGCTTTAGCAGACAGCAACTGCCGCAACTGTGCCAAGCCTTCTCCTGTTTGAGCACTTACAAACAGGCGATCCATGATGATTCCGCCTTCATCGTACTGATCTTTCAGGATGACAGGTCGTCTTTCAGAGGGTACGGCATCGAGCTTGTTGAATATCAAAATTTGGGGCACATCGCTGGCACCGATTTCGCGCAAAACTCGCTGAACCTCCGCCATCTGTTCGGGAAAATCAATATTCGAGGCATCCACGACGTGGAGGAGCAAATCGGCATCTGCGGCTTCTTGCAAGGTCGCCTCAAAGGCATCAATCAAACCGTGTGGCAAATCCCGAATGAACCCCACCGTGTCGGACAATGAGACGGATCGCAAGGAGTCGCCCAAATACAGTTGCCTTGTGGTCGTATCCAATGTGGCAAATAATTGATCGGCCACATAGGCCCTGGCTTTGACCAAGGCATTGAAAAGAGTAGACTTTCCGGCGTTGGTATATCCCACCAATGAGACAGTGAAAGCATTCCGTCGGTGACGCTGTTTGCGTTGAGTTTGTCTTTGCTTTTTCAGTTTTTGCAAGCGCTCTTTGGTTCGTTTGATGGCATCACTGATCATGCGTCGGTCAAGCTCAATCTGCGTTTCACCAGGACCACCACGGGTACCAATACCGCCCCGTTGACGCTCCAAATGGGACCACCGCCTGACCAAGCGGGTACTCAAATATTGCAGCCGGGCCAGCTCGACCTGCAATTTGCCTTCATGACTTCGTGCACGTTGACCGAATATTTCCAGAATTATCAAGGTACGGTCATTCACTGGAAGCCCAATATGTCGCTCCAAGTTTCTCTGCTGAGCCGGGCTGAGAGATTGGTCAAACAATACTTCGGTGGCGCCATGCTGTTGAGCCATGAATTTAATTTCATCCGCTTTGCCACTGCCTACGAACAAAGCAGCATCAGGGGCACGTCGCTTACAGGTCAAGCGGGCAACCGGACGCAGGCCTGCAGTTTCGGCCAAAAGACCTAATTCTTGGAGCTCGCCATCAAAATGAGGCTCACCAAAATCAACGCCGACCAATAAGGCCGGCGCTGTATCAGTCAACGCGGAATCAGACAAATGAAATCAGATCGACTGAGCGTCTTCGGTAACGTCAGTTGCATTCAAATTCACGGCGCGACCAGGCACAATGGTTGAAATAGCGTGCTTATAGACCATCTGTGTAACCGTATTACGCAAAAGAACTACATATTGATCAAAGGATTCGATTTGACCTTGCAATTTAATGCCATTGACCAGGTAAATCGACACAGGGACATGCTCTCTGCGCAAGGCATTGAGAAAGGGATCTTGCAAAAGTTGGCCTTTGTTGCTCACGATATGTTCCGTGTTCAAAAATTGTTATTAGGGTGTTAACAATAACACAGGCTTTAGTCATTGTTTAAAGGAATTCTGAAAATCCCGTAATAATTCAAGCCCTTAAAGCCCATCAAGCGTCTCTGTCGGCGAATGGATTGGTGGACGTTTTCATCTCAATCCGCAAAGGCGTTCCCGCCAGATTAAAAGCTTTGCGAAAGCGCCCTTCCAAAAACCGTTTGTACGTGTCCGTCACATGTTCAAGGGAGTTACCGTGGATGATGATGACAGGAGGATTCATACCCCCTTGATGTGCATAGCGCAGCTTGGGTCTGAACATGCCACCGCGTTGTGGGCTTTGAAACTGCACAGCTTCAAGGAGTAAACGAGTCAAAACAGGGGTGGTCATTTTGCACATTGCTGCACGATGGGCCTGTGCTATGGATGACCAAACTGGACCCAAGCCTTGGCGTTTTTTGGCTGAAATGTAGTGCAAGTTGGCAAATTTTAAAAAAGGCAGTCGAGTCTCAATTGAGCGTGTAACCAGTTGCCTCTGGTATTCGTCGACGGCATCCCATTTATTGATTGCCACAACGACAGCGCGACCACTCTCAAGAATAAAACCAGCAATGTGTGCGTCTTGGTCTGTCACGCCCTGCTCAGCGTCAAGCAGCAAGAGTACGACATTGGCCGATTCAATGGCTTGGAGAGTTTTCACTACTGAAAACTTTTCAATGGCTTCGAAAACCTTGCCTTTGCGGCGCAATCCGGCCGTGTCAATCAATTCGAACTTCTGACCGTCTCTTTCAAACGGCACCGTGATGGCATCCCGGGTGGTGCCGGGCATGTCAAATGCGACCATGCGCTCTTCACCAAGCCATGTATTGATCAAGGTGGATTTACCCACATTAGGTCGCCCAGCGACAGCCAACTTGATCAAGCTGGTATCAATTTCAACTTCTTCTTCATCTTCCGGCAAATTCAAAGGCTCGAGGGCTAATTCTGTCAAGCTTTGGATGCCTTGTCCATGCGCCGCAGATACGGCCAAGACTTCTCCTAATCCCAGCTCATAAAACTCACTCAGGTGCATCCCTTCCCGCATGCCTTCCGCCTTATTGGCGACAAGCAAGCAAGGCTTGCCAAGGCGACGCAGATAGTTAGCTATGTCGTGATCCTGTGAAGACAAGCCTGCGCGCGCATCGACTACAAAAAGCACAACGTCAGCCTCGGCAACAGCCTGCTGGGTTTGCTTGGCCATTTCTTTGTAAATTCCGGCATTGGCATCGGGCTCAAACCCCCCGGTGTCGATAACAATGTATTCATGCTTACCTGAACGGCCCTGTCCGTAGTGACGATCACGAGTCAGTCCAGCAAAGTCGGCAACGATAGCATCACGGCTTTTGGTCAACCGGTTAAAAAGAGTGGACTTGCCCACATTGGGGCGGCCAACCAAGGCCAAAACAGGTATCACTGAATATTCCGTTCGATCAATCCAAGCGGTAACCGTACACGCCGCCGTTGCGTGTTACCGCGACCATTACACCTGCAACTGACACAGGTTGATTTGCAATGGCAGAACCATCCGTAGAGGTTCGATTTTGGACTTTTCCATCCTCCAGAGAAAGCCTGTGCAGCAAACCCGTTTGATCCCCAAAAAAAATGGATTTGGCGACGACCAAAGGTGCCGTTAAACCACGAAAACGCAGCACATCACTGTTCCATACGGGTTGACCGTTGGTGCGATTCCAAACCATTATTTGGCTGTCTGAATCTACGCCAACGACAAACTCTTCATTGCCCGAAAGTCCTTGATGACCGTTCGTTGGGCGACTCCATAAGGTGCCGCCTTTGGCCGCATCCACACATGAAACCGATGTCTGAAAAGACCGCGCGCAAACTACAGTGCCTTGTCGACTCACGCCAGATACGATATCGACCAAGCGCTCGACTTCATTTGTGCCACGAGAAGCACCCACAACAGATTCCCATCGAACACTGCCATTATTGGGGTTCAAACCAACCAACCGGCCAGACAAGCCAGCCACCAAGGTATCCTCCACTGCCATCAATAAACCAGGCTGACGCAAAACCAAGGGATCCCCAGAGCGTTGTTGCGACCACAGGCGTTGGCCTGTAGCACCATCCAAGGCAAGCACCGTACGGTCAGCGGTCATCACAAAAACCCGGCCGCCAGCAACCAGTGGTGAGGTGTAAGTCGATGCATTTAATTTAAAACGCCAAATAATTTGACCAGCCTCAACGGTGATCACTTCATTGGATTCCGTCACCACCGCAAATCGAGTACCGTCAGTTCCCACCCCCGCCTGCAAGGGCGTATTTAATGCTACTCGCCATACATCGCGACCGGTTGAGGCATTGATTAAAACCAACACCCCATCACTGGATGCAAGCGCAACTTGACCTGCATGTACGGCAACGCTCAAGGGTGTGCTGACCGGGCCCACACGGGTAGACCATATGGGGCTGATCGGCTGGTTCGCCGTTGCTAAGCTCAATGCGGGCAGTTCACTGGCCTTAGGTTTGTCAGGCGTACTCGAACAAGCGATCAGCGTCGAAATAAGCGCAATTGCAATTGCGCATTTGGAGAGGGAACAAAAGAAGCGGATCATTTGCTCACTCCTGCGCTCGACTTGGGATCAACGCCCAATGCATTTAATTTGGCCTCGATTAAACGGCGATATTCGTTAGCTTCATCCATTTTTTGCCATGACTCACTGTAAGCTGCGATGGCTTCCTGTGACTTACCTTGACTCTGCAAAACATCACCACGCAAATCAGCCGCTAAAGGCGTCAAGGGCAATGCCACTGGTTTTGCAAGTTGTTTAAGCGCTTCATCGTACGACTTGGCTTGCAACAAAAGAGCAACCAATCGGAGGCGGGCGATTTGCGAATAAGACTCGTCAGAAGCATTCTCAGACACCCAAGTCAAAGCAGCTTTGGATTGGTCCAGTTTGTCTTTGTCTTGAAATGACTTGGCAGCTAACAACGCAGCTTGCTGGGCATACAAAGTCGAGCCAAACTTGTCTTTCATATCCCCTAAAGAGCGCTCTAGTCGACTCATTTCGCCTGTGGTCGCTGCGCGTTCGACTTCATCGAACAAAGCAGAGGCTTTGGCCGATTGCGTGCGCTGCCAGTAACCATATCCGTTCCAAGCGGCAAAGCCACTCATCACGAGGATCAATGCCCATGAAATGAAGTTGCCGTAGGTTTTCCAAAAGTGCTTGAGTTGGTCAAGTTGCTCTTGTTCTTCGAGGTCGAGGTGTGTTGCCATGTTGTTTTCAAATATCAATGGGTCGATTGTAGGGTGTGTGCCCACTGGGCAACGCTTTTCAAGTCTTCCAGGCGCTGAGCACCCACACCGTCACGCAAGGATTTCACAGTGACTTGGCCAAGCGCCAACTCATCACCGCCGAAAATCAAACCATAGGCAGCGCCACTGCTGTCTGCTTTCTTGAATTGTGTTTTCATGCTCCCCATCCCTTCACCTGCACTCGCATGCATTTGCACAGCAACACCTGCTGAGCGCAATGTCTCAATAACACGTATTGCTGCAGGCAAACTGGCCACATCGGGAATGATGGCGTAGGCGTCCGGAGACAGCGCAGCCATCGGTTCACATTGCTCCTTAACGAGTTCGAGCAAACGCTCTATACCCAAGCCCCATCCCACGGCGGGGGAAGGTTTGCCGCCCACCTGTTCAATGAGATAGTCATAGCGCCCTCCTCCACAAATGGTTCCTTGTGATCCCAAACTCTCTGTGATGAACTCGAAAACAGTCAGGTTGTAATAATCCATGCCTCGAACCAGACGCGGGTTGATCGTGTAAGACAAGCCATTGGCGTCCAAAATAGTGCGCAAGCCGGTAAAGTGCGCCATCGACCCTTCACCCAGGAAGCTCAATAATTGGGGCGCAGACTCCACCACCGACTTCATGGCCGGGTTTTTGGTGTCCAAAATGCGCAAAGGATTGGTGTGCAAACGGCGTTTCTCTTCTTCGCCGAAAACATTCAGATGCTGTTCAAAGTGGACAATCAATGCAGCCCGATGGGCCAAGCGTTCAGCCGGTTGCCCCAAACTGTTGAGCTCGAGACGAATATCGCGCAAACCCAATTCCTTGAACAAGGACGAAGCCAGCAAAATCAACTCGGCATCGACATCGGGTCCACCAAAACCCAATACTTCAGCCCCAACTTGGTGAAACTGCCGATAACGGCCGCGCTGAGGTCGTTCATGTCGAAACATGGGGCCCATGTAGTAAAGACGCTTGCCACCTTCGTACAGCAGGTTATGTTCGACCACAGCGCGAACAACTCCGGCCGTACACTCCGGGCGCAAAGTGAGCGCTTCACCATTAAGGCGGTCCTCAAAGGAGTACATCTCTTTTTCAACAATGTCAGTCACCTCGCCCAGGCCGCGAACAAACAAGGCGGTTGGCTCAACAATGGGTGTGCGAATGTTGCGATAAGCATAACGTGCCATCAAATGGCGGACCTTGGCCTCAAACCACTCCCAACGGGCAGAGTCTGGGGGCAATATGTCGTTCATTCCTTTGACGCCAACCAATTTGCTTGACCTCGATGAGGCCACGTGAATTTTCTCGGACATGTTCAATCAATCGGCTTTGGCTGTTCCAAAGCGGTTCTCAATGTAGTTTTCAACCAGCGTTTGAAATTCTTGCGCAATGGCATCACCGCGTAAGGTCAGCTTTTTCTCGCCATCAATAAATACCGGCGCAGCCGGCGCTTCACCGGTGCCCGGCAAGCTGATGCCGATATCGGCATGTTTGCTTTCACCGGGGCCATTGACAATACAACCCATGACCGCCACCTTGAGGTTTTCTACACCCGGATAGCGACTGCGCCATACCGGCATCTGGGCGCGAAGAAAGTCATCGATCTGCTTGGTCAATTCTTGAAAAGTGCTGCTGGTTGTTCGACCGCAACCCGGACATGCTGTGACGCTGGGTACAAAAACACGCAAACCCAGTGCTTGCAATATTTCATTGGCAATCACCACTTCTTGGGTTCGAGACTCGCCAGGCTGAGGCGTCAATGAAACACGAATCGTGTCGCCAATACCTTCTTGAAGCAAAACAGACAAAGCGCTTGTTGAGGCCACCGTTCCCATGGGGCCCATCCCCGCTTCGGTCAAACCCAAATGCAGAGAATAGTCACAACGCTTGGCCAACTCGCGGTAAACCGCTATCAAGTCCTGTACCCCAGACACTTTGCATGACAACAAAATTTGGGAAGCTTTCATGCCCATCTCTTGCGCCATTTGTGCCGAGCTGATCGCTGAAGTGATCAAGGCCTCATACATGACTTGGCGTGCTTCCCAGGGCGAAGAGCGGCGGCTGTTTTCATCCATTAAATCGGCCAGTAATTCCTGGTCCAAACTACCCCAGTTCACACCAATGCGGACGGGCTTGTCCCAGCGCATGGCCGCCTCTATCATTTGGCCAAATTGTCGATCTTTTTTGTCACCCTTACCCACATTACCGGGGTTGATCCGGTACTTAGAAAGAGCCTGCGCACAATCTGGGAAATCCGTCAGAAGGCGGTGGCCGTTGTAGTGAAAGTCACCAATCAAAGGGACCACAATGCCCATTCGGTCCAGTTGCTCCCGAATATGCACAACGGCAGCCGCTGCTTCAGGCGTATTCACGGTGATGCGCACCATCTCAGAGCCAGCCAAGGCTAATTCTTTGATTTGAATGGCGGTGCCAATGACATCAACCGTATCTGTATTGGTCATGGACTGAACTCGCACAGGCGCATGACCGCCCACCGTCAGGACGTGGGAGCCCCATTTCACTTGCGCTTGCAGACTTCTTCGGGGTAGCGGGGATGCCGCAGGAATTGGTGTTTTCATGTTCATCATTTCACCTCAAAACGAGCCACTGGGCCGCGAATAAATGGCGCCAAATCAAAGGCTTTCCCTCGGACTTGTAACTCCACACCTTCAGCATTGCCTACCACTACACTCAATATCAGCTCGCTTTTGATACGGTGTGTCTCACCCTTTTTAACCAACTGATTGAAAATGAGTGCGCCTGTGTTGTTTTTGACTTCAACCCAGGCCTCTGACTTTCCTTTGATAATCAAGTCAATTTCTTGGCTGGCCTGCTCAACAGGCTCGCCAGTCACAGAAGCAGTTTCTTTGGTTGGCTCAGGTAAATCAACCTTTGTTGCAGTTGAAACAGCAGGCTCAGAGGGAACTTTAGTGACAGAGGAAAGAAACGGCTCAATTGCAGGCGCCACAGCAGTCACCGGTAAAACGGACTGAATTGAAGCAATGGGCCAAGACGGTAGCCAAGAGACCAAGGAAATCAAAATAACCATGGTCAAAGCCAAAATCAGAAATTTTCGATTCGCCAAAACATGTTGACCCCACAAAGCAAGAAAAGAGTCTGTTTGGCCTGACCCCAACCCCTGATTCATAGGCTCCAAACGGTTCGACGCTGGCGGCAATAAAGCCAGAATGGCGCTGGAATCGATCTTGAGATGCCGGCAAACACTGTTGGCCAATGCGCGAACAAATACGGGCCCAGACAACAAAGCATATTGATCGGCTTCCAAAGCCATTAAATTACGGACGGGCACTTTCAGGGAAACTGACAACATCCCCAAGTGCATACCCGCATTTTCGCGAGCTTGACGCAAAAGTCCTCCAGCTGTGGGCGTTGCGCTCGGCAAACCAGCGACACCCTCAGAGACATGGGATGTAGGCGTGTCATTGAATTCAGTCATCAAAGGCCTCTCGCTGTAAAGCGCCCCACTGGGCCGAAGTTGGAAAACGCTGACGAAGTATTGAGGTGTAACGCTTTGATGTTTCGCTGTCAGAGGACTGACGCGCCCACTGAACGCCCAACAAAAGAGTTTCTGCTGAGGCAGCCTCTAAAACATTGAAATTCTTTAAAACCTCTGCAGCGCGAGCGTCTTGATTGTGTTGTTTCAAACTCAAAGCCAAAGCCAATGCGGTTTCCGCAGTGGCCTTTATAGTCAAGGATTGCGTCCAAAGTTGCTGGGCCGATTGAATATCGCCAGATTTATGTGAACAAACACCCCAAACCCACATGGTTTTGGCTTTTTCAGAATACAAAGGCCGATTCATGGCGGATTCAAAACGTTCAAATGAGTTTTTGTAATGTCCCTGTTCGCACAAAAAAACAGCGTGATTATGCGCAATGTCTGCATCCAAAGGCGCAGCCTTTTCAGCTAGCAAAAAACTCTTTTGCGCTAAGACAGGCTCACCCAATCGCATGTAAATCAGGCCTTGAAGCCCCAAGGCTTGAGCATGATCTGCCGACACACCCAAAACTTTTTGACTCTCGTCAAGGGCCACTCGAAATTGTTCGTTTTGGTAATACGCAGTAGCCAAGGCCAAGCGGGGATGAGTGATTTGTGAAACCGTGTGAGTTGGCGGCGCAGAGCAAGCTGATAAGCTCGCCCAAACCAGCAGGACTAACCAACGCAGAGGGGCACGTTGAACAGCACAATTTGAACAAAAAGTAGGCATCGACAGCGCTGCTCCTTCAATGTTCATTCAATTCACGAAGCATGATCGTTCGTTGTTGGGCGATACGCACTTTGACTTGTGTGCGGTCTTGCACATCACCAGCCAATTGACCGCAAGCGGCATCAATGTCATCGCCTCGGGTTTTACGAACCGTTGTCACCAATCCAGCGTCTTGTAATTGTTTGGCAAAGGCTTGAACGCGAGCTGGAGAGGAACGCAACAAACCAGACGCCGGGAAAGGATTGAAAGGTATCAAATTGAATTTGCAGCGAAGCCCTTGCCGAGCATGGCTTTGAACCAATTGGATCAAAGCATTGGCTTGCGCCGGTTGATCATTCACACCATCCAGCATGCAATACTCAAAAGTAATGAAGTCGCGCGGTGCATGGGCCAGATAACGAATACAGGTTTGCAACAACTCTTCTATCGGATACTTTTGATTCAAAGGCACCAAGTTGTCTCGCAATGCATCAGTCGGGGCGTGAAGTGAAACAGCCAAAGCCACCGGGCAATCCATCGAGAGTCGGTCCATCATAGGCACCACGCCCGAGGTTGACACCGTCACTCTGCGTCGCGACAAGCCGTAACCGTGGTCGTCGAGCATGGCTTTCAATGCAGGAACCAAAGCGCTGTAATTTTGCAGCGGTTCACCCATGCCCATCATCACCACATTGGAGATGACACGTTCAGAAATTTTCAGGTGTTTGCGCAGAAAATGTTCGGCAAACCACAATTGACTCAGAATTTCTGCTGTCGTCAGGTTTCGACTGAAGCCTTGGTGGCCAGTCGAACAAAAACGGCACCCTACTGCGCAACCTGCTTGTGAGGAGATGCACAAGGTGCCGCGATCGTCCTCTGGGATGAAGACGGTCTCAACCGCATTGCCGCCACCCACATCAAACAGCCATTTGATGGTGCCATCCGCAGATTCATGCTGGGAAACGACAGGTAAAGACTGAACGTGTGCATGGACATTGAGTTTTTCTCTCAAAGACTTTGCCAGATCACTCATGTCATCAAATTGACTGGCGCCTTTTTGATGAATCCAACGGAACAATTGAGTTGCACGAAAACGCCGCTCACCCAAACGCTCGCAAAAAACAGCCAAGCCTTCCAAGTCAAAATCAAGAAGGTTGGCCGTCATAGTTTGATGGTCGCGAAAAAGTCGCGATTTTATTAACGCGAATAAACGTTCATGCCACCGAAGAAAAAGCCGATCTCAGCAGCGGCAGTCTCAGCAGCATCAGAGCCGTGCACAGCATTCGCGTCAATGCTGTCCGCAAAGTCAGCGCGAATAGTGCCTGGAGCAGCTTTCTTGGGATCTGTCGCGCCCATCAAATCGCGATTTTTCAGAATAGCCCCCTCACCTTCTAAAGCCTGAATCATCACAGGGCCAGAAATCATGAAGTCAACCAAATCCTTAAAGAAAGGACGCTCTTTGTGGACCGCATAAAAAGCTTCGGCTTCTCCGCGTGAAAGATGGGCCATGCGAGCTGCAATGACCTTCAAGCCAGCCGCCTCAAAGCGTGCATAAATTTGGCCGATCACGTTTTTAGCGACGGCGTCAGGTTTTATGATAGAAAGAGTACGTTCGATAGCCATGAGATTTTCCTGATATGAAGAAATATTGAATCTTTTTGCCTTAAGACAAAGCCCCCTATTCTAACCTGAGACCCGGGTGAATCATCACAAAAACGTCATGCTTTCCCCTGTGGGATAAAAGGCTTCATCAGCGAGACCGCCCCCCTGCGTTACCACCTCGGCGAGGCCCTCCTGAACGACCCCCGGGGACCTTGGTTTGTCGTTGACGGCTGAAGCTTTCAGCACCGATATAACCTTGAGAGGTTTTCAGCGGGTCAGGCTGGGCCGCATTTTCTTGCCGAGTCTTCCTATTTCCTGCGCTGGCTGCTGGTACTGCCGTTCCGGGAATACCTCGGCCCATGGGCCGAGGTCGTCGGTCACCACGACCTTGACCAGCACCGCGCCCGCGTGGCGCTGGCGAGCGCGCTAATCGCTCGGAGCCGCCTGCGGCTTTCATCAGCGCACGGATGTCGGCTTCATCCAGTTCCATCCATCCACTGCGACGCAATCCGTGCGGTAAAACCATCGCCCCGTAACGAATTCTGATCAATCGGCTGACCGCATGTCCCACCGCTTCCATCATGCGACGTACTTCACGGTTACGACCTTCGGAGATGGTGACACGGTACCAGCAGTTCGAACCTTCACCGCCACCGTCTTCAATGGAGCCGAACAATGCAGGACCGTCATCCAGCATGACGCCATCCAACAACTTTTGTTTTTCTTCTTTGCTCAGCGCACCCAGGACACGGACTGCATACTCACGTTCAAGTCCGAATCGAGGGTGCATCAATTGATTGGCCAACTCCCCCGAACTGGTAAAAAGCAAAAGACCTTCGGTATTCAAATCCAGCCGGCCGACAGATTGCCATTTACCGTTTTGCAGGCGCGGAAGTTTACGGAACACGGTGGGCCGATTCTGGGGGTCGTCGTGCGTGACGATTTCACCTGCCGGCTTGTGATAGGCAATGACGCGGGGAGGCGGTGGAGAAATGCGCACATGAATGAGTTTGCCATTGACCTTCACCTGATCGCCATATTGAATCCGCTGGCCAATATGCGCTGGCTCGTTATTGACAGATATGCGCCCCTCCAAAATAAGCTGCTCCATCTCTAAGCGAGATCCCATCCCTGCTTGTGCCAGCACTTTATGCAGCTTGGGCGATTCGGCCTGTGGAGGCAGCACACGTTTATTCAAATCGATGTGACTGGACTTATCGATTTCGGCATCGAAGTCCCCGGAAACCACATCCTCAATGCCAATCGCACGCAATCCGGTTGAATTGGCCGTCTTCGGCAGTTCTACTGGCGACGCATTGGGCTCGACAGCTGAAGAATCGGGCACCCCTGAAGGTTCAATGTTTTTGGGAGTCTCAGTCATGGCTAGGGCGGTTTTCTTCGGGGTGTGATTTGGCGGCTTGCACAGGGGCATGCGCGTCAAGGGGTAAAAAAGAATTGGAAAGTTCAACTTCTCTGGCGCTCAAGTCGAGCTCACTGGACAACACTTCATCCAAAGAAAGTGAAGGTTGTGCGTTTTCATCTGCGATGACGCTGGACAGCAACGACGCTGGGGCATCTGTAGATTGCAACAAGGGCAACTGGTCCAGAGAGGCCAGGCTCAAGTCGTCCAGAAATTGTTTGGTCGTGGCATACAAACCTGGACGGCCCACCGTTTCGCGGTGTCCAATCACCTCAACCCAGCCGCGATCCTCCAGTTGCTTCAGAATCTGGGTGTTGATTGTGACGCCCCTGATGTCTTCCATATCGCCTCGGGTCACAGGCTGACGGTAGGCGATGATGGCCAGTGTTTCCAAGACAGCACGGGTGTATTTGGGTGGCTTTTCAGGATGCAGCCTGTCTAAGAACTCGCGCAATTCGGGTCGACTTTGAAAGCGCCATCCCGTGGCTACATTGACGAGTTCCAACCCGCGGGTAGCCCATTCCTGCTGGAGCTCTTCTAAAATTTGCTTGACCGTGTCTGCGCCTAATGCATCGCCAAAAAGAACCCGTAAATCTCTCACAGAGATCGATTGCGATGCACAAAGTAAGGCGGTTTCAAGGACACGCTTGGCTTGCGCCGTATTCATGGTGTCGTTCTTCCGTGAAAAATACGCCTAAGGCGTGACCAACGGATGTGAAAATTCAATCGTGGCATTGACGCTCAGGTGAACCCTCAGCGAATCACCGAGCCTGCAAAACGATGACTCTCGGTCAAACGATCAAGGTTGGCGATCAATTTCTATTGTAACTGAGTGCCCAAATTGTTGCGGCTTTCTGCATATCTTCGGGCAGTGCGGCTCGAAATTCCAATGACACACCCGTCACGGGATGCGCAAACGCCAAATGAAAGGCATGCAAGGCTTGCCTCGTCATGCCCGCGCCTGGCCGTCCACCGTAGACAGCATCGGCTACCAACGGGTAGCCCAAGTGGGCCATATGCACCCGAATTTGATGGGTTCGCCCCGTGTGCAGTGTGCATTGGACCCAGCAACCCAGATCGGCCTGGTCCACAAGATCGAATGTGGTAAAAGCAGTTTTACCTGATTGACGAGAAAGATCGACGACGGCCATTCTCAGGCGATTTGCAGGGTCTCGGCCCACAGGCTGGTCCAATGTAAAGCCAGCACCGAAGCGCCAATGACCGGGTGCGAAAGCCCAATATTGACGCTTCACTTCCCGCGCAGCAATTTTTTGCACCAACGCATCCATGCCTTGTCGCGTTCGGGCGACGACCATCAAACCGCTGGTGTCTTTGTCCAATCTGTGAACAATACCCGCCCTGGGTAACAAGGCAGATTGTTTGTCCAAAGCCAAAATACCATTTAACAGCGTTCCACTCCAGTTGCCCGGTGCGGGGTGCACGACAAGTCCAGCAGGTTTATTGACAATCATGAGATGCGCATCTTGATAGACCACATCAAGTGCCATCGCTTCAGGTTTAAAGGCTTGCGACTGAGGCGTCGCCCTCAGTTCAACAGACAATGCGGCACCCGCCTTGACTTTGGCAGACGACTTTGTCACCGGTGACGCCGCAAGTAAAACCGCGCCTTGCTCAATGAGTTGCTGCAAGTAACTGCGGGAAAACTCCGGAACACAGTGCGCCAATACACGGTCCAATCGATCACCATGGTGCTCGATAGGAACCGTTAAATGGCGCCATTCAACTGAGGGAGATGGGTCGCTGTCCCCGGCAACATCATCCAAAAGGCCGACAGAGTCATCCAATTCTAAAG
>Ga0114963_10000644_pt1 | contig 23543 bp, 19 predicted proteins | sample C_131016_EF_Meta_FD_87019 | JGI IMG/M metagenome (GOLD analysis project Ga0114963, IMG submission 87019) | Freshwater microbial communities from Lake Croche, Canada to study carbon cycling - C_131016_EF_MetaG | ecosystem: Environmental > Aquatic > Freshwater > Lake | place: Lake Croche, Canada...
CTATTCACGTGAGTTCGCACGCGAGGTGCGCGACGCCGCCAAGCTCTATGACGTCGACGCGCTGATCAGCGACGATTACCTCGAGATCGAGGCGCGCATTGCCGAACTGCGACCCGAACTGGTTCTGGGCACACAGATGGAGCGCCACATCGCCAAGCGTCTGGGCATTCCTTGCGCGGTGATTTCGGCGCCGGTGCACGTGCAGGACTTTCCGGCACGCTACTCACCGCAAATGGGTTTCGAGGGCGCTTGCGTGCTGTTCGACACCTGGGTGCATCCGCTCATGATGGGCCTGGAAGAGCACCTCATCGGCATGTTCCGTGGCGACTTCGAATTCCACGAAGACGCGGCACCTTCGCACCTCGGCGGTCATGCCGAGCCTCGCGCTGCGAGCAAGCCAGCGGCTGAAAGTCTGGTCGCCGAAACAGCCGAGGCCGCGGCAACCGTCGCGCAGGCCCCAGACACGAAAGCCGTTGCTGCTGCCACCACCACGGCCGCACCCTGGGCACCAGAGGCCGAAAAAGAGCTGCGCAAGATTCCATTTTTCGTTCGTGGCAAGGCGCGCCGCAATACCGAGCGCTATGCCATGGAACGAAGCATCACGCTGATCACCGTTGAGGCACTTTATGACGCAAAAGCTCACTTCGGCAGCTGACGCACGCAAGTCGGCGGCGCACACCGCAGTGCGCGTCGCGGTGGTCACGATGGACACCCATCTGGCCAGCGCCACCGACCGCGCGATGCCCACGCTGCGTCGTGAGCTGCCGGGTCTGGAGCTGTCGATGCACGCCGCGTCCGAATACGCCAACAACCCAGCGGCACTGGCGCGCTGCAAGGCCGACATCGCTGCGGCCGACATCATCGTCGTGGGCATGCTGTTCCTGGAAGAACACTTCCTGCCGGTGATGCAAGAACTGGTCGCACGCCGCGACAACTGCGACGCCATGATCTGCATGGCCTCGGCCAGCGAGGTGGTCAAGCTCACGCGGCTGGGCAATTTCGACATGGCCAAACCCGCCAGCGGCCCGATGGCGCTGCTGAAGAAACTGCGCGGCAACAAGGAGAAAAACTCCACCGGCGGTGCGGCGCAAATGAAGATGCTGCGGCGCATTCCGCAGATGCTGCGCTTCATCCCCGGAACGGCTCAGGACGTTCGCGCCTATTTCATGACCATGCAGTACTGGATGGGCGGATCCGACGAGAACATGCTCAATCTCGTGCGCCACGTGGTGGATCGTGGTGCCGATGGCCCTCGCCGTGTGCTGCGCGGCCTCAACAAGGTGCAGCCGCCCGTCGACTACCCCGAAGTCGGCGTGTATCACTCGCGCATGCCAGGCCGCTTTGCCCATGAGGCCGAGTCGCTGCCCAAGCCTCCACACGGCAGCGAGGGGGGCACCGTGGGCGTGCTGCTGCTGCGCTCTTATCTGCTTTCGAACAACGCAGGTCACTACGACGGTGTGATCGCCGCGCTCGAATCTCGTGGAATGCGCGTGGTTCCCGCGTTCGCCGCCGGACTCGATTCGCGCCCCGCCATCGACCAGTTCTTCAAGAAGGACGGTCGCGTGATCGTTGATGCCGTGGTGTCGCTGACCGGCTTCTCGCTGGTCGGAGGCCCGGCCTACAACGACTCCAAGGCAGCCGCTGATGTGCTGGCAGAACTGGACGTGCCTTACGTGTCGGCCAACCCGGTCGAATTCCAGACGCTGGACCACTGGGGCGGTTCGGATCGGGGCCTGATGCCTGTGGAAAGCACCATCATGGTGGCCATTCCCGAACTCGATGGCGCCACCGGACCGATGGTGTTTGGTGGTCGTCCTGGAGCGCCCGGAGTCACCTGCACCGGCTGCCACCACGCCTGCACCTTCAAGCCGACCGACTCGGCCCAGGACATGCAGTCCTGTCCGGAGCGTGCGCTGATGCTGGCGGCTCGCGTGACCAAGCTGGTGGCGTTGCGTCGCAGCGAACGCTCGCAGCGCAAGGTGGCCGTCGTCATCTTCAATTTTCCGCCCAACGCCGGCAACATCGGCTCGGCCGCCTACCTGTCGGTGTTCGAATCCATGTTCCACACCCTCACGGCCATGAAGGCCGAGGGCTACACGGTCGACATGCCGCAAAGCGTTGATGAGTTGCGTGATGACGTGCTCAAGGGCAATGCCCAGCAGCACGGCACCGACGCCAATGTTCACGCGCTGATTTCGGCGAGCGACCACGTTCGGCGCGAGCGCTGGCTGACCGAGATCGAAGCGCAATGGGGCCCGGCGCCGGGTCGTCAGCTCAGCAATGGCAGCTCGATCTTTGTGCTGGGCAAGCAGTACGGCAATGTGCTGATCAGCGTGCAGCCAGCCTTCGGCTACGAAGGCGATCCGATGCGGCTGCTGTTCGAAAAAGGTCTCACACCCACGCACGCCTTTTCGGCCTTCTACCGCTATCTTCGTGAAGACTTCAAGGCGCATGCGGTGCTGCATTTCGGCACGCACGGCGCGCTCGAGTTCATGCCCGGCAAGCAAAGCGGCATGAGCGGCACCTGCTGGCCGGACCGTCTCATTGACGATCTGCCCAACATCTATCTCTACGCCTCCAACAACCCCTCCGAAGGCGCCATCGCCAAGCGCCGCTCCGGTGCCACGCTGGTCAGCTACCTCACCCCGCCCGTGGGTCAGGCGGGTCTGTACCGCGGGCTCAATGACCTCAAGAGTTCCATCGATCGCTGGCGCAGCATGGAGCGCACTGCCTCCGATCGCGCTGAAGTCGCCGCGCTGATCCAGTCGCAAGCGGCCGAGCTTGATCTGGCCGAGGCCGAGCCGCTGTGGCTGCTGTCGCCCGACGATGCCTCGTCGATCGCCGTCGACGTGCGTGTGAGGAAACTGTCCGAGCAGATGCTGGAGATGGAATACACGCTGATTCCGCATGGCCTGCATGTGACCGGCCGCGCTGCCACCGAAGCCGAACGCGTCGACATGCTGGTGTCGGTGGCTGATGCCTCGCATGGCGTGCATGTGGAGCGCGTGGCCGTCGAAGCGCTGGTCGCAGGGCGCAGCGTCGAGCAGGTGCTCGATCTGGCAGGGCTTCCCCGCGACGACACCTCACGCGACATGATCAAAGAGCTCGCCGCCATGGACAAGATCCTGGCCGAAGAGACTGAAGTCGCCGGCCTGCTGCGCGCCCTCGATGCGCGCTTCATTCGCCCTGCTCCGGGTGGCGACATCCTGCGCACGCCCGAGGTGCTGCCCACCGGGCGCAACATCCACGGCTTCGATCCGTTTCGCATCCCGAGCAACTTTGCAGTGAAGGATGGCGCCAATCAGGCCGAGTTGCTGCTGCAACGTCACATGGCCGATGGCAATCCATTGCCCGAGTCGATCGCCATGGTGCTGTGGGGCAGCGACAACCTCAAGAACGAAGGCGCGCCCATCGCGCAGGCGCTCGCACTCATGGGTGCGCTGCCGCGGTTTGACAGCTACGGCCGCATCGCCGGTGCGTCGCTGATACCGCTGGACAAACTGGGCCGCGCTCGCGTCGATGTGGTCATCACGCTGTCGGGCATCTTCCGCGATCTGATGCCGCTGCAGATCAAGCTGCTGGCCGAGGCCGCATTCCTTGCCGCATCGGCCGCTGATGAGCCGCTGGAGATGAACCACATCCGTCGCCACGCGCTGGCCTACCAGCAAGAGCACGGCTGCACGCTGGAGATCGCCGCGCTGCGCGTGTATGGCAACGCGGAAGGCGCCTACGGCTCCAACGTGAACAACCTGGTCGAGAGCAGCAAGTGGTCCGACGAGGGCGAACTGGCCGAGACCTACTCGCGCCGCAAGGGCTTTGCCTACGGCCGCACGGGTCGTGCCGTGCAGCAATCGGCGCTGATGCAAAGCGTGCTGGCCAACGTGCAGCTCACCTATCAGAACCTCGATTCGGTCGAGTTGGGCGTGACCACCGTCGACAACTACTTCGACACCCTGGGTGGCATCACCCAGGCGGTGAAGGTGGCCAAGGGCGGCGAAACACCGCCGGTGTACATCGGCGATCAGACCAAGGGTGACGGCGCCGTTCGCACGCTGCGCGAGCAGGTCGCCCTCGAGACCCGCACCCGCATGCTCAACCCGAAGTGGTACGAAGGCATGCTGGAGCATGGCTACGAAGGCGTGCGTCAGATCGAAGTGCATGTCACCAACACCATGGGCTGGTCGGCGACCACCGGGCAGGTACAGCCCTGGGTCTACAAGCAGCTGACCGAAACCTTCATGCTGGACCCCGAGATGCGTGAGCGTCTGGCCAGACTGAACCCGACCGCCTCGGCGCGCGTCGCCAACCGCCTGATCGAGGCGTCGGAGCGCAACTACTGGCAACCCGACCCCGAAACGCTGGAGGCCCTGCGGCGCGCCGGCGAAGAACTTGAAGACCGCCTCGAAGGTATTTACGAAGGAGTAACCGCATGAGCACGACCACGATCCCCGTTCCTGACATCAAAAGTCCAGGCGTCAGAAAGAACCTGCGGCTCGACGGAGAGGGCAGCGTTCAGGTCGAACTCGACCCCAATGTGAAGATCGGCAACGCCAAGGTCTTCGCGATCTATGGCAAGGGTGGCATCGGTAAGAGCACCACCTCGAGCAACCTGTCGGCCGCCTTCTCGAAGCTCGGCAAGCGGGTGCTGCAAATCGGCTGCGACCCCAAGCACGACTCGACCTTCACGCTGACCAAGAAGATGCTGCCCACCGTCATCGACGTGCTGGAGACGGTCGACTTCCACGCTGAAGAACTGCGCATCGAAGACTTCGTCTTCCCCGGCTACAACGGCGTGATGTGCGTGGAAGCAGGCGGTCCGCCAGCAGGCACCGGCTGCGGCGGCTACGTGGTCGGCCAGACGGTCAAGCTTCTGAAAGAGCACCACCTTCTCGAAGACACCGACGTGGTGATCTTCGACGTGCTGGGCGACGTGGTGTGCGGCGGCTTTGCAGCACCGCTGCAGCACGCGGATCGCGCGCTGATCGTGACTGCCAACGACTTCGACTCGATCTTCGCGATGAACCGCATCGTGCAGGCCATCGGCGCCAAGGCCAAGAACTACAACGTGCGTCTCGGTGGCGTGATCGCCAACCGCAGTCGCGAAACCGATCAGATCGACAAGTACAACGCAAAGATCGGCCTGAAGCTCGCAGCGCACTTCCCTGACCTCGACGTGATCCGTCGCAGTCGACTGAAGAAGTCGACGCTGTTCGAGATGGAGTACTCGCCCGAACTCGAGGCGGTGCAAAAGGAATACATGCGTCTGGCTGCCTCGTTGTGGCTGGGTACCGAGCCGATGAGCGCCGTGCCCATGAAAGACCGCGACATCTTCGATCTGCTGGGTTTCGACTGATCCCGCGCCACCACTTGACGGACGATCGCATGGATCCCATCAGCTATACCGAACGCCGCAGCAAGATCGAGGACTACTTCGATCGCACCGCGGTTCAGGCTTGGGCTCGACTCACCTCGGATGCGCCCGTGGGGCGTATTCGCGCCACCGTGCGTGCCGGTCGCGATCGCATGCGCGCGACGCTGCTGAGTTGGTTACCTGCAGACATGACCGGCATGCGTCTTCTGGATGCCGGCTGCGGCACCGGCGCGCTGGCGGTCGAGGCGGCAAGGCGCGGTGCGCAGGTGCTGGCGATCGATCTGTCGCCTACGCTGGTCGATCTGGCGCGCGACCGTCAACCCGCAGAATTGACCAGCGAGCACAGCGTGGGTCGCATCGACTTCAGATCGGGCGACATGCTCGACGCCGCACTGGGCGAATTCGACTATGTCGTGGGCATGGATTCGCTCATCCACTATCAGACTCAGGATGCGGTTCGCGTGATCGCCGGTCTGACCGAGCGCACCCGCAAGGGCCTGCTGTTCACCTACGCGCCGAGCAATCCGGCTCTGATCGTGTTCCGGGCGGTGGGCCGCATGCTGCCTCGCAGCGATCGTGCGCCGTGGATCGAGCCCGTGGCCGAGTCGAAGCTGTACCGACTGCTCGATACCGATGCGTCGCTCAAGGGTTGGCAACGCGGGCGCACCGAACGCATCGCAAGCGGCTTTTACACCTCGCAGGCCTTGGAGTTGCTTCGCAAATGAATCTGCTTGGCCCCTTCAGGATCCGCGCTGAGCAATGGCGCAAACTGACTCCTGAGTTCCTTCCGTTTGCCGATGCGGCCACCGGTGATTTGCCGCTGAGCCGGTTGCTGCGCCTGTCGCTGTTCCAGGTGACGGTGGGCATGGCCAACGTGCTGCTGGTCGGCACGCTCAACCGCGTGATGATCATCGAGATGGGCATGGCGGCATGGATCGTGTCGCTGATGGTGGCCCTGCCGCTGGTGTTCGCGCCATTTCGCGCGCTGGTCGGCTTCAAGTCGGACACCCACCGCTCGGTGCTGGGCTGGAAGCGTGTGCCCTACATCTGGATGGGGTCGTGGCTGCAGTTCGGCGGTTTCGCGATCATGCCGTTCGCGCTGATCCTGCTGTCTGGTGACTCCAACTTCGGACCGTGGCTGGGCCAGCTCAGCTCGGCGCTGGCCTTCTTGCTGGTGGGCGCAGGCTCTCAGGTCACGCAGACCGCCGGGCTGGCGCTGGCCACCGATATCGCCCCCGAAAAATCGCGCCCCCGTGTGGTCGCGCTGATGTACGTGATGCTGCTGCTCGGCATGGTGGTGAGCAGCTTGGTGTTCGGCGCCTTGCTGGCTGACTTCAGCCAGGTTCGGCTGATCAAGGTGGTTCAAGGCGCCGCGGCCGTGACCTTGGTGCTGAACCTGATTGCGCTGTGGAAGCAGGAGGTCCGAGACCCTGCATCCACATCACCTCGACTCGAGCAGCCCGACTTCGTCTCCAGCTGGAAGGCATTCGCCAGCCAAGGCAAGACCATGCGCTTCATGCTGGCCGTGGCGCTGGGTACGGCAGCCTTCAACATGCAAGACATCATCCTCGAGCCCTATGGCGGCGAGATCCTGGGCCTGAGCGTGGGCTCCACCACGACGCTGACGGCGCTGCTGGCCGGCGGAGCGCTGGCTGCTTTCGCCATGGCTGCCCGGTGGCTGGGAAGCGGCCTGGATCCCCACCGTCTGGCAGCGTTTGGTCTGCTGATCGGTGTGGTGGCTTTCTCGCTGGTGGTGTTCGCCGCCCCGATGAGTTCGCCCGCCCTGTTTCGAGTCGGCGCCTGCCTGATCGGTCTGGGTGGCGGACTGTTCGCGGTCAGCACCCTGACCGCAGCGATGAACCTCGAGAGGCCTGGACAGATCGGCCTCGCGCTTGGCGCCTGGGGTGCAGTGCAGGCGACTGCCGGCGGCCTGGCGGTGGCCATCGGCGGAGCGTTGCGCGATATCGCGGCTAGCTTGTCAGCGCATGGACTGCTGGGTCCCGCGCTCACCGACCCTTCGGTGGCCTACAGCATCGTCTATCACCTTGAAATCGGTTTGTTGTTCGCCACGCTGGTCGTCATCGGCCCGCTGGTTCGTTTCGCCGCGGAGACTCGACGTCCGCAAGTCAAGTTTGGCCTGGCCGAGTTCCCCGGCTGAGGAAATTAGCAAGTAAAAAAGAGGAGACCACATCATGGGTACTGGGGCTATCACCGGCTACATCGACGTAGCGCAAATCGTTCTCTACATCTTCTGGATCTTTTTCTTCGGTCTGGTGTACTACCTCCAGATGGAGAGCAAACGTGAAGGCTTCCCGCTGGAAACGGTGCACCCTTGTGGCGCCACCGAGTACAGCCAGGGATTCGTGATCACCCCAACGCCGAAGACATTCCTGCTCGAGCACGGCGAAGCAGTTTCCTATCCGAACGACAAGGTTTCGCCACAGACGCTGCACGCGCAGCCGCTGTATCGCTACGCCGGCTCGCCTCTGGTACCCACCGGCAATCCGATGGTCGACGGCGTAGGCCCTGGCGCATACGCTGATCGTGCCGATGTGCCTGACGCCATGTGGCACGGCGAAGCGAAGATCATTCCGCTGCGCGTGGCCGAGGGCTATGGGGTGGCACCCAACGACGTCGACCCGCGCGGACTGCCCGTGCTGGGCGCCGATGACGAGGTGGGCGGCACCGTGGTCGATCTGTGGGTCGACAAGATGGAAAAAATGTTCCGCTACCTCGAGGTGGCTGTGAACGTCGACGGCGTGCAACGCAACGTGCTGCTGCCCATGAACTTCAGCCGCATCAACAGCGAGCGCGTCAAGGTGCATTCGATCATGAGTCACCAGTTTGCACGCGTGCCCACCACCCGCAGCCCGGTTCAGATCACCATGCTCGAAGAAGAAAAGGTGATGGCCTATTACGGCGCTGGAACGCTCTACGCCGAGCCATCGCGTCAGGAGTCGCTGGTATGAAGGTCAACTACGACGGTCACGAGCATGAGCATGAGCTCGAGCCGGCGTACGGCCTTCCCGAGGCCCTGCCGTCCAACGAAAAAATCCTCTGGCAGGGCTCGCCTGACTGGCGAGCCCTGGCGCGGCGGGTATTTTTTCTGCGCACTCTGACGGCCTACTTCCTTGTCATCCTGGCCATTCGCGGCACGCTGGTGCTGGTCGATGGCGGCACCGCCATGGCCGCGCTGAAAGCCGTGCTGCTGGTCGCGCCGCTGGCTGTTCTCGCACTCGGGACCTTGCTGGGCGTGGCCGTCATGACGGCTCGCACCGCCGTCTACACCATCACCGACAAGCGCGTCGTCATGCGCATCGGGATCGTCCTGAACGTCACCTTCAACCTGCCGTTTGGGAGCATCGCCACGGCTGGCCTGCACGACAGCGGCGACGGCACCGGAGACATCACGCTGGCACTGGCCGGCGATGCCAAGATCGGCTTCGTTCATCTGTGGCCGCATTCCAGGCCCTGGCGCCTCGCACGTCCCGAGCCCATGCTGCGCTGCGTGCCAAACGTGCAAGTCGTCGGTCAGATCCTGTCTCGCGCATGGAGCGCATCCACAGGCGTGGCCATCAGCACTGCACCGCAGGCTGAGGTTGACTCAGTGGTCGATCGTGTGCGCCCTGCCACCGCTTCGGGTGCGGTGGCGCCTGCCGGCATGGTGTCTTCGTGGCTGGGTCGCGGTGGTCGCCGCAACTCAGGTATGACCCAGGGAGCATGAGCATGGAAGCTGCGATGGTTGACCCTGTATTACCCCGACGCGCGCTGTTTGCCATCGGTGCGGTGTTGCTGACCACGGTCATTGGCGTGGCATCGGTGCGCTTGTCCGGAACCGACATCAGCACGCCAGACGCGCCCATCCTCAAGATGCGCGAACTGCGCTTCGAAGACCGTGCCGACGGCAGCGTCGACGTGATCGATGCGCCCAGCCAGCGCGTCATCCAAAACATGACCGGAGAGAACGGTTTCTTTCGCGGCTCGTTGCGTGGCCTGGCCCGCGAGCGCAAGCGCAACGGACTGGGCTCCGAGCAGCCGTTCCAGCTGATCGGCCACGCCGATGGTCGGCTCACGCTGCTTGACCCCATGACAGGTGCCCGTGTGGATCTGGGCTCTTTCGGGCCGACCAACGCGGCCGTATTTGTCCGCTTTCTTGATGACGCGCCCGCGCCCTGACACGAACCCAGCTATTTGATACGGAGCCAGACATGACCACGATCGCCGAACGCGCACCGAACGAATCGACCACCACCGCGCTTCAAAACACCATCCTGACGCCACGTTTTTACACGACAGACTACGACGCGATGGACCGGGTGGATGTGTCTTCGGTTCGCGCCCAGTGGGACACCTTGATGGCCGAATTCAGAGCCGACGTGAATGGCGACCACTTCCAGCGGCCCGCCGACATGATGGCCAATTACGCCGGTCTGCCGGCGCCTTTGCTCAAGGAATTCACCGAGTTCATGATCAGCTCGGTCACCTCGGAGTTTTCGGGTTGCGTGCTGTACACCGAGATGAAAAAGCGCGTCACCAACCCCGACGTGAAGGAACTGATGTCGCTGATGGCGCGCGATGAGAGCCGCCACGCAGGCTTCATCAACCAGTGGCTGAAAGACTTCGGCGTTGGCGTCGATCTGGGCTTTCTGGTCAAGGCCAAGAAGTACACCTACTTCCGCCCGAAGTTCATCTTCTACGCCACCTACCTGTCGGAAAAGATCGGCTATGCGCGCTATATCGCCATCTACCGTCAGGTCGAAAAGCACCCCGAGCTGTGCTTCCACCCCATCTTCAAGTGGTTCGAGCGCTGGTGCAACGATGAATTCCGCCACGGCGAGGCCTTCGCCTTGCTGATGCGATCGGATCCGAAGCTGCTGACCGGCGTCAACAAGCTGTGGATCCGTTTCTTCTTGCTGGCCGTTTACGCCACCATGTATGTGCGCGACCACCAGCGACCCGAGATGCATGCGGCCATGGGCTTGAACCCGACCGAATACGACCATCAGGTCTTCAACATCACCTCCGAGATCACCAAGCAGGTGTTCCCGCTGACGCTGAACACCGATGACCTTCGATTCCGTGCGGGGCTCGAGCGTCTGCGCGTGACGTCAAACGCCATGGATGCCGCCAGAGCCCAGGGTGGCTTGATCGGTGGCATCAAGCGTGTCGTCCTCGGAGCGGTCGCTGGAGCCACGTTCCTGCGGCTTTACTGCCTGCCGGCCCAGACCAACGCGCTGCCGGTCAACATCCGGGTCGTTCCTGCTTGGTAAAGTCGGTGCGAACGACGACCTTCGAGAAGTTCCACACCCCATGATCCAGTACGCGTTGCCCCTGATCTTCACGCTGTTCATCTGGTGGTTCAGCACGGGGGTGATCCTGTTTCTCAACGGGCTGCCAAGCCGGACCTTCAAGTGGACGATGCTGGGCGCCACGCTGGTTCTGGTGATGGCACTGATCGGTCTGGGCGTCACCCGCGACGACACTACCGTGAGCGGTGCGTATCTGGCTTTCACCAGCGGCGTCATGGTCTGGGCGTGGCAGGAGGTGGCCTTCTTGCTGGGGTATGTGACCGGACCCCGACGCACGGCCTGCCCGCCCGAGTCGTCGGGCTGGGAGCGAGCCGGCTATGCCTTCATGGCGGTGATGCACCATGAAATGGCTCTGGTGGGCCTTGGTTTTGCCGTTCTGGCGGTGACATGGGGCGCAGAGAATCCGACCGGTCTGTGGACCTTCATGATTCTGTGGATCATGAGACAAAGCGCCAAGCTCAACGTCTTCCTCGGTGTGCGCAACCTCAACGAAGGCTTTTTGCCAAGCCACCTGAAGTACCTGCAGACCTACTTCACAAAACGCGCGATGAACCGTTTGTTCCCGGTCTCCGTGATCGTCTCGACCGTTGTGGCGGCCATGATCTGGCAGGCCGCAGCGGCCACCGGCATCACCGCATTCGAGGCGACCGCCCTGACCTTCGCCGCCACGCTGCTCACGCTGGCGGTGATGGAGCACTGGTTCATGGTGCTGCCACTTCCGTTCGAGGTGATGTGGAACTGGGGTCTCAAGTCCCGCGGCTGACCACAGCCAATGGCTCGGTCATTCGGGCTGAGTCGTCGTCAGCTCGAGCCCAACACTCGACGCAGCACCGCTGATTGACCGTGCCGCAGGCGCGCCGGACGCCAACCGTCCGAACGCACCCGGGGCAGTCGTCAATCAGCCGTTGTCGCGCGAGGCTTTCTTGCGGTCGCTTTCCCTGAGGTGGCGCTTGCGCACGCGGATCGACTTCGGCGTGATCTCGACCAGTTCGTCGTCATCGATGAACTCGACGCCGTATTCAAGCGTGAGATCGATCGGTGGCGTGATCTTGATCGCGTCTTCCTTGCCACTGACGCGGAAGTTGGTCAGCTGCTTGGTGCGGGTGGCGTTGACCACCAGATCGTTGTCTCGGCTGTGGATGCCCACGATCATGCCTTCATAGACCGGATCGTTGGGCTTGACGAACATGCGACCACGGTCGTCTAGCTTGCCCAGCGCGTAAGTGAAGATCTCACCAGCGTCCATGCTGATCAGCACGCCGTTCTTGCGCCCGGCGATCTCGCCCTTGTGCGCCTCGTAGCCGTCAAAGATGTTGCTGATCAGGCCCGAACCACGGGTGAGATTCAGGAACTCGTTGGTGAATCCGATCAGACCACGCGCCGGAATGCGGTACTCCAGGCGCACGCGGCCGCGACCATCGGGTTCCATGTTCACCAGCTCGCCCTTGCGCTCGCCGAGCGCCTGCATCACACCGCCCTGATGCTGCTCTTCCACGTCGGCCGTCACCAGTTCGATCGGCTCGTGCTTTTCGCCGTTGACGTCGCGGAACACCACGCGCGGCTTGCTCACGGCCAGTTCGTAGCCCTCGCGGCGCATGTTCTCGAGCAGGATGGTCAGGTGCAGTTCGCCGCGACCCATCACCTCGAAGATGCCGTCCTCATTGGTCTCGCTCACGCGCAGCGCCACGTTGGATTGCAGCTCTTTTTGCAGGCGGTCCCAGATCTGGCGGCTGGTGACGTATTTGCCTTCGCGCCCCGCCAGCGGGCTGGTGTTGACGCAGAAATTCATCGTCAGCGTGGGCTCGTCCACCTTGAGCATGGGCAGCGGCGCCGGGTTGGCCGGATCGGTGACGGTCACGCCGATGCCGATCTCGTCGATGCCGTTGATCAGCACGATGTTGCCCGGGCCGGCCTCGGTGACCTGCACACGGTCCAGGCCCTGGAAGGTGAGCACCTGGTTGACGCGGCCGTTGACGGTCTTGCCGTCGGGGCCTTCCATCACGGCCACGTTCATGCCTGGCTTGATCGTGCCTTGGCTGATGCGGCCCACGCCGATGCGGCCGACGAAAGTCGAGTAATCGAGGGCCGAGATCTGCAACTGCAGCGGCGCGTCGGCATCGCCGCTTTGCGCCGGCACGCAGCGCAAGATGGTGTCGAACAGTGCCGACATGTCAGGGCCCCACTGCTCGCCAGGAGCACCTTCGACCAGCGACGACCAGCCATTGATGCCCGAGGCGTAGACCACCGCAAAGTCGAGTTGCTCGTCGTTGGCGCCCAGCTTGTCAAACAGGTCGAAGGCGGCATTGATGACCGCGTCGGGCTTGGCGCCCGGCTTGTCCACCTTGTTCACCACCACGATGGGCTTGAGTCCCAGCGCCAGCGCCTTCTTGGTCACGAAGCGCGTTTGCGGCATCGGGCCTTCTTGCGCATCGATAAGCAGCACCACACCGTCGACCATCGACAAGGCGCGCTCAACCTCGCCACCGAAGTCGGCGTGGCCCGGGGTGTCGACGATGTTGATGTGGGTGTCTTTCCAGCTGACAGCACAGTTCTTGGCCAGGATGGTGATGCCGCGCTCGCGTTCGATCGCATTGCTGTCCATCACGGTGTCGACCACTTTCTCGTGTTCGGCGAAGGTGCCGCTTTGGCGCAGCAGTTGATCGACCATCGTGGTCTTGCCATGGTCCACGTGGGCAATGATGGCGATGTTGCGGATTTGTCGGGTCATGCTGGTTCTGCTTTCACTGGTACTGATGTCTGAAAAAGATCAAAGGCCTGCCAGGGCACCTGCCGCGGCAGGTGGCTGACGATCGCCTCGTGTGGCGACCGCCGGCGTGTCGAGAAGGCCTTGCACCTCCAAAGGGCTCAAGAGCCTGGTGGAAATCAATTCGCCGCCTGCGATGTGGCCGCTGCCCAGAAATGCCCTGGACTGCGGACCATAGACGCGCACACGCGGTGTGTCGGGCAAAGAAAGACGCCGGCGCACGCCGCTGAGAAAACGACCCGCGCCCTCGTCATCGAGGCGAACCACGGGCCAATCGGCAATCAGGCTGTCTGCGGCGAGCAGCAGTTCATCTCGTTGCGCTTCGGTCATGTCGGACAAAGCCTCCAGCGTCTGCGCGCCGGCCAGCGTCAAAGGACCGCTGCCTGTGCGCCGCAGGCCAGCCAGATGCGCGCCGCATCCCAGCAACTTGCCAATGTCTTCGGCCAGCGTGCGCACGTAGGTGCCCTTGCTGCACAACACGTCGATCGTCCACTCGTCGGCGCACTCGACAGCAAGCTGTGGATGTTGGCCGCCGACGATGTCGATCCGATGAATCGTGACGCGCCGAGGCTCGCGCTCGAGTTCGATGCCGGCACGGGCATATTCGTACAAGGGCTTGCCATCGCGCTTCAGCGCCGAATGCATGGGTGGCACCTGATCGATCTGGCCGGTAAGCTTCTCGCAAGCAGCTTGCACATCGGCACGACTGACGTTCACCGCACAACGCTGCAAGACCTCGCCCTCGCCATCGCCGGTGGTGGTGGTGACACCCAGCTTGATCCGGGCAAGGTAGCGCTTGTCCGCCTCGAGGCCGACTTGTGAAAACTTGGTCGCTGCGCCAAAACACAGCGGCAACAGCCCCGTGGCGAGCGGGTCCAGCGTGCCGGTGTGGCCGGCCTTCTCGGCGCGATACAGCCGCTTGGCGCGAGTCAATGCATCCTGGCTGGACAGGCCGATCGGCTTGTCGAGCAAGAGCACGCCGTGCACCGCACGGCGCGGGATGCGCACGGGCCTCACTCCTTGGCTCGCGTGGCGTTGGCCTGCGCGATCAACAGGTTCAACTCCGCCGCACGCTCGGTGGTGCGGTCGAAGTGAAAGTGCAGCGTCGGTACCGTGTGAATCTGCAGGCGCTTGAACAGTCCGTTGCGAAGGAACCCCGCCGCCTCGTTCAGCGCGGTCTCGCACTCGTTCGGGTCACCCACCAGCACCGAGAAGAAGACCTTGGCGTGGGCATAGTCAGGCGTGACCTCGACGGCATGGACCGTGACCATGCCGATGCGGGGATCCTTCAGGTCGCGAATGAGCTCGGCCAGATCCCGCTGGATCTGGTCGGCCACGCGAAAACCTCGGTTGGGAATCGAACGCTTGTGCTTCATCTTGATCGGTGGCTGGCCCAGAGGGCACGCTGCGAGGCGCCCCGTGGCGCGCGACTCACAGCGTTCGAGCCACTTCCTTGACCTCGAAGAACTCCAACTGGTCCAGTTCAGCGATGTCGTTGTAGTTCTTGAGCTTGATGCCGCACTCGAAACCAGAGGCCACTTCCTTCACGTCGTCCTTGAGTCGGCGCACCGATTCGACTTCGCCGGTGTAGACCACCACGTTGTCGCGCAACAAACGGAAGCGCGCGCCGCGGCGCACCAGGCCGGCAGTGACCATGGAGCCAGCGACGGTGCCGATCTTGGATGCCACGAACACGGTGCGGATCTCGGCGGTGCCGATGATCTCTTCACGCTGCTCAGGTGCCAGCATGCCGGCCATCGCGGCCTTCACATCGTCGACCGCGTCATAGATGATGTTGTAGTAGCGGATGTCGACGCCGTTGTGCTCTGCCAGCTTGCGCGAGCCTGCATCGGCACGGACGTTGAAGCCGATGATGACCGCCTTGGACGCAATGGCCAGATTCACATCGCTCTCGCTGATGCCGCCCACAGCGCCGTGCACCACCTGCACCTTGACCTCTGCGGTGCTGAGCTTGAGCAGCGAAGTGGCCAGCGCCTCCTGCGAGCCCTGCACATCGGCCTTGATGATCAAAGCCAGGCTCTGAGCCTCGCCCTGACCCATGTTCTCGAACATGTTTTCCAGCTTGGCCGCTTGCTGCTTGGCCAGCTTGACGTCTCGGTACTTGCCCGAGCGGAAAGTCGAAATCTCGCGGGCACGGCGCTCGTCGGCCATCACGATGAACTCGTCGCCGGCTTGCGGCACTTCGGTCAGGCCTTGAATCTCGACCGGAATCGACGGGCCCGCCTCGGTGGCGGCCTTGCCGTTTTCATCGAGCATGGCCCGCACACGTCCATACGTCGAGCCGGCCAGCACCACATCGCCACGCTTGAGGGTGCCAGACTGCACCAGCACGGTGGCCACCGGGCCACGGCCCTTGTCGAGCTTGGCTTCGATCACCAGGCCCTTGGCCATGCTCGCCTTTGCGGCGGTGAGTTCCAGAACCTCGGCCTGCAGCAGCACCTGCTCAAGCAATTCGTCAATGCCTTGGCCGGTCTTGGCCGACACCGGCACGAACGGAGACGGTCCACCAAACTCTTCAGGCACGACTTCCTCGGCCACCAGTTCGCTCTTCAGGCGCTCGAGGTTGGCACCCGGCTTGTCGATCTTGTTCATCGCCACCACCAGCGGCACACCGGCCGCCTTGGCGTGGGAAATGGCTTCCTTGGTTTGCGGCATCACACCGTCATCGGCAGCCACCACCAGAATCACGATGTCGGTGGCCTTGGCGCCACGAGCTCGCATGGCCGTGAAGGCCGCGTGACCCGGGGTGTCGAGGAAGGTGATCATGCCGCGCGGAGTGTCCACGTGATATGCGCCAATGTGCTGAGTGATCCCGCCAGCTTCGCCTGCTGCCACACGAGCGGTGCGGATGTAATCGAGCAGCGAGGTCTTGCCATGGTCCACGTGGCCCATCACGGTCACCACCGGAGCTCGTGGCAGCAATTCATGCTTGGCATCGACCTCGACGTCTTCCTCGAGGAAGGCATCAGGGTCATCGAGCTTGGCCGCGAATGCGGTGTGGCCCATTTCCTCGACCACGATCATGGCCGTTTCCTGGTCGAGCTGCTGGTTGATGGTGACCATCTGACCCAGCTTCATCAGTTGCTTGATGACCTCGGAAGCCTTCACGCTCATCTTGTGGGCCAGATCGGCCACGCTGATGGTTTCTGGCACGTGAACTTCCTGAACCTGCTGCTCTGCGGGCGCCACAAAGGTCGACACCGATCCGTCAGAGCGTTCGCCGCGACGACCGCCGCGCGGTGCGCGCCAGCCGGGTCGGGCGCCAGCCGGCGCATCGTTACGCGCTTTCAGGCCGCGCTTCTTGGCAGCGTCGTCGGCCCAGCTTGAGGACAACTTTTCCGACTTGACTGACTTCTTGTCACCCGGCTTGGCCACGGCTGCGGCGGGCGCACCTGGCGCCGCAGCCGGCTTGTGGATGGTTCCCTTGATGCCTTCCTTGCCGGCTTCTGGCTTGGCGGGCTCTTCGGGCGGCTTGGGCGGCACCGCAGATTTCTTGGGCGCCGACATCATCGCGCGGATGGCAGAAGCCTCGTCTTCAGCAGCCTTGCGGCGCTTGGACAGATCGATGGCTCGCTGCTTGTCTTCGTCGACAAAATCAGCGGCCTTGATCACGCGAAGCACAGGCTTGGGCGGTTCGATGGCGGCGGGCGGCTCCTGGACAACAGGCGCTACCGGCTTCTCGGTGGGCTCCCCCGCAGCCGCTGCACGCGCGGTCTCTTCGGCAGCCGCAGCCGCTGCTTCGGCCGCCTTCTGGGCCTCAGCGCGCGCCAGCGCTTCAGCCGCCTGTCGCTCGGCAAGCTCGGCTTGTTCGCGCAGGCGTTGACGCTCGGCAAGCTCCGCCTCTTGCTGGCGCAGCAACTCTGCTTGCGCTTGCGCCTGCTGCTCGAGGCGCTCCAACTCTTCGGTGTCGATCTCTGGATCCGACGACTCGCCAACAGCCGAAGGGGCATCGTCACGCTTGACGAAGGTCCGCTTCTTGCGCACCTCGACCTGAATCGTGCGAGCCTTGCCGCTCGAATCGGCCTGCTTGATTTCGCTGGTCGACTTGCGCGTCAGCGTGATCTTCTTGCGTTCGACACCTGCCGTGCCGTGCGAGGTGCGCAAGTAATCAAGCAGCCTCTCCTTGTCGGATTCGGTCAGCGCATCGTCCGTCGAGGCCTTGCTGACCCCTGCCAACTTCAATTGCTCGAGCAGCGCAGCAGCGGGGCGGTTCAGCTCGGCAGCGAGTTGGGCGACGGTGGTCACGGCCATTGTGGAATCCTTGAGAAACTGGTCTAGCGGTATAGCGGGTGTGAGCGGTAGCGTCAGGTGGTGAACCAGTGCTCTCGCGCTTTCATGATCAGGGTCTTGGCCCGCTCATCGTCAACGCCAGAGATTTCGACCAGTTCGTCAACCGCCAAGTCAGCCAGATCGTCACGGGTGTTCACGCCGCCAGCGACCAGCTTGGAGATCAGGTCTGCATCGAGCCCATCGAGATCGCGCAGGTCCTGGGAAACGTCACTGACGTTTTCCTCCTGGGCGATTTCCATCGTCAGCAAGGCATCCTTGGCCCGGGTGCGAAGCTCATTGACGGTGTCTTCGTCAAAACCTTCGATCTCCAGCATTTCCTGCATCGGAACGTAGGCCACTTCCTCAAGGCTGGAGAAGCCTTCAGCAATCAGAATTTCTGCCACCTCGACGTCGACGTCGAGCTTGTCGACGAACAGCTTGCGCACCGAGTCGCTCTCGACGGTCTGCTTGGCGGACGACTCTTCGGCGGTCATGATGTTGATGCGCCAGCCCGTCATCTCGGAGGCGAGGCGCACGTTTTGGCCGCCGCGGCCGATGGCGATCGCGAGGTTTTCCTCGTCAACCACCACGTCCATGGCGTGCCGCTCTTCGTCCACCATGATCGACTGCACGTTGGCTGGAGCCAAGGCGCCGATCACGAACTGCGCGGGGTCTTCCGACCACAGCACGATGTCCACACGTTCACCGGCCAACTCATTGGTCACGCCGTTGACGCGCGAGCCGCGAACGCCCACACAAGTGCCAATCGGGTCAACTCGCTTGTCGTGCGACTGCACCGCGATCTTGGCGCGCGAGCCCGGGTCTCGGGCGCACGACTTGATCTCAAGCAGCCCCTGCTCTATTTCGGGGACTTCCTGCGCGAACAGCTCGATCATGAAGCCTGGGGCGCTGCGTGACAGCAAGATCTGCGGGCCGCGCAAGGTCGGGTCGACCTCGGCGATGTAGGCCCTGACGCGATCGCCAATGCGCAGGTTTTCCTTCGGGATCATTTCGTTGCGGCGCAGGCGGCCTTCAACGCGCCCGGACTCGACGACGATGTCGCCCTTGTCAAGCCGCTTGACGGTGCCGACAAAAATCTTCTCGCCACGCGAGAGAAAGTCGCTGAGCAACTGCTCGCGCTCAGCGTCTCGAATCTTTTGAAGAATGACCTGCTTGGCCGCCTGGGCACCGATGCGACCGATCGACACCGAGTCGACGGGCTCCTCGATGTAGTCATCGACTTCGATGTCAGAGATCTGCTCGAGGGCCTCGAAGTGCAGGATTTCAGAATCGGGCAGTTGCAAACCCGCCTCATCGGCGACCACATGCCAACGACGGAAGGTTTCGTAGGCGCCGGTGTCACGATCCACAGTGACGCGCATATCGACCTCTCCACCATGGAGCTTCTTGGAAGCCGACGCGAGCGCGGCCTCGACCGCAGCAAACACGACTTCCCGATCGACGCTTTTCTCGCGCGATATGGCATCCACCAGCATCAACAGTTCGCGATTCATGGTTTGCGATCTCCAACTTCCTCAACACGAGCCGAATCAACTTCGTCGACTGGCCCCACCGGTGGCGCGGCGAACCGGCGCCCCTTGAAATCAACCACAGGCACCAGCCTGGCCTCACGCACCTCGTCGAACATGAAATCAAGCGCCTGATCGCCCGTGCTGTCACTCATGACAAGACGCCAACCTTCACTCAGGGGCTCGATCACACCTTGGTAATGCTTGCGGCCCTTGAACGCCACCTTCAACGTCAAATCCACCCGCTCACCTGCGAAACGCAGGTAATCGGCAGGCTTCTTCAACGGACGGTCAAGCCCGGGCGAAGACACCTCCAGCCGCTCGTAGGCGCAGCCTTCGACCTCAAGCACATGCTGCAATTGCCGCGTCACGCGCTCGCAATCGTCTACCGTGATGAACTCGCTGGCGCCGGGAACCAAGGCCGCGCCGGGCAACTTGTCGATGTAGACCCGCAGCAAGCCCTTCGGGCTGCGCTCGGTGTCGACCAGGTCATAGCCCAGTCCGGTCACGGTCTTTTCGACGGCAAGTTGCCAATTCATCAACGATCTGTTCCCCGTCTTTAATCAGCCAATTGAAAAGCGTTCGAGAAAAAAAAATGGGCTGGAAGAATCCGCCCATTGAGCTTTTTCTGACTTCTCACAAAACAGGGATTGTATCTCGCCAGACCACTATCCACAAGACACAAACCTGTCAAGTGAGGCCCTGCAACGGGCCTCACTTTGTGTCGCCTCAGGGCTTGGGAGTCATGGCCTTGGCCAACGAGATCGCTCCCAGTTTCGTTTCCTTGTCGACCATCTTTTTCAGATATTCGGCAGTGATCGGCTCGGCCACCTTCTTGGTTTCAGAGTCTTGAAGCTTGTTGATGCCACCAGCCAGCAGGTCGCCTGATTGCGAATCAGACAACTGGCTCACAGTGGACACATCGAGCAGATACGGCTCGGCGCCCGCCGCATTACGGACAATGTTGAAGACCAGCTTGACCGGAACCAGATCCCTGACCTTGAAGTCAGGCTTGACCTGCTGAAGCCCGGTGACCGCCACGCGCAAACGTGCAACGCCTGGCCCTGGCTCGGTGACCACGGCGATGTGCTGCGCACGCAAGGCATCGGTCATCGACTTGCGAAAACTGGCGTCGATCTTGCTCTTCTCGTCAGACACCAGCAGGCTCCAGGCACCTGTCGAGTCACGCTCGATGTAACCCAGCGGCTCGATGATCAGGCTGCTGTAGGCCTTCAGGTCCGCGCCTGGCTTCATGTAGAAGCGGAAGTTGGCGCGGTCCTTGTCCTTGGACGCCATGAAATCCTCTGGCGGCACAGAAAGGATCGTCTCGATCGAGTCTGCCGCACGAGCACCAGACATGAACAAGGAAAAGGCGACCATCGCCAGTGCAAGAAATTTAGTTGATCTCATCAAGAGGCTCCTGAAAAAAGGAGGTTGCATTGTGGCAGTCGGGCCATGGCAGTCAACGCGAGTCACCCCTTGGCGCTTCTCGCGTTCGGGGCCCGTGCAAAAATCCTTCGAGATTTCAAGAGGAAACAACATGGGTTTTTTGACTGGCAAGCGCTTGCTGATCACCGGGGTTTTGTCCAACCGTTCGATCGCCTATGGCATCGCCCGCGCCTGCCACCGCGAAGGCGCAGAACTCGCCTTCAGCTACGTGGGTGAGCGTTTCAAGGACCGCGTGGCCGAATTCGCGGCCGACTTCAACTCGACGCTGCTGTTTGACTGCGACGTGGCCGATGACGCGCAGATCGACGCGATGTTCAATCAGCTCGGCCAGACCTGGCCCGAATTCGACGGCTTTGTTCATTCAATCGGCTTTGCCACGCGCGAGTCGATTGCCGGCGACTTCCTTGAAGGGTTGTCTCGCGAGGGCTTTCGCATCGCGCACGACATCTCGAGCTACAGCTTCCCAGCGATGGCCAAGGCGGCCGCTCCTCGACTGCGCCAAGGCGCGGCGCTGCTCACGCTGACCTACCTCGGAGCCGAGCGGGCGGTGCCCAACTACAACACGATGGGCCTGGCCAAGGCGTCGCTCGAAGCCAGCGTGCGCTACCTCGCGGCCAGCCTGGGGCCACGCGGCGTGCGGGTCAACGGTATCTCGGCAGGTCCGATCAAGACGCTGGCAGCCTCGGGCATCAAGGGCTTCGGCAAGATCCTGGATGTGGTCGCGGCCAGCGCACCGCTGCGCCGCAACGTCACGATTGATGACGTGGGCAACGTGGCGGCGTTCTTGCTGTCGGATCTGGCCTCGGGCGTGACCTCCGAGATCACCTATGTCGACGGCGGTTTCAGTCACGCCATGAGCGGCATGGCCGACGTGGGCTGACCTCAGCCGGTCACAGCTTCGACTTGACCAGCGCGATCGCCTGCTCCGACAAGGGCACCGCGCTGGCCAGCAAGGCATCCATCTCGTCTCGGCAGGCCTTGGCGAACACCTGATCCTGAAGACTCGGGACATTGATGTCCACGTTGAGCGCTGCGCTTCGCAACGCAGCCTGCGCGGCCAACGCGCCCACGCCGGCGTCGCTGATGACGTTGCGGTTGCCGACCTCGGCAGCACGCATCGACAACTTGATCACCTCGGCACAGGCGCGGGCGCAAGCCAGCGGCGCTTCGGTGGCGGCCCGCAGCGCATGCTGGATGGCAGCGCCGCGCGCAGCCTTGTCCTCGTCGGTCAACTTGGGCAGGCCGTAGGCGGCCATCAACCCATTGAAGGCCGCGATGTCCTCGGCCACCATGTCGGCCAGTCGCTGGCGCAGGCCTTCGGCGTCGTGCAGCACCGCACGCATCTCGGGTTCAACCTCGGCGTAGTTCTTCTTGCCGATGGTCAGGTTGCACACCATGCTGACCAAGGCCGCGCCCAGCGCGCCCATGATGGCCGCACCGCTGCCGCCGCCCGGGGTGGCCGCGCTGCTGGCGAGTTCGTCGAGAAATTGCGTGACGGGCTGATCAATGATCATGTTGGTGTCTCCAGTTCAGGCCAGCGCCATGGCCTTGGCGGTGGCGTAGATTTCTTCGGCATCAAGCACCCGGTCTGAGGCCTCGAACAACTGCGCGATGCAGGCGCGGTGCACGGCGAGCTTGAGCGCGCCAAAGCCGATCGCGCCCCAGCACGCGCGGCCGTGACGGTCGACTCCGCGATCCATCATGTCGATGCCCTCGATGCCCAGCGGCGGCGTGGCGTTCGAGTCGGCCAGATAGCGAATCGTCGGGTTGTTTTTCCAGTCGTCTTCGCGCAGCAGCACGCTGCTCGCCGCGCCCGTGGCGAACACGATGTGAGCGCCTTCGCAGGCACGCGCACGCGAATTGCAATCGGGCGCCTCGATGGCCGTCACGTCGATGCCGAAGCCCGCCTTGAGGTGGTCGCAGGCCTTTTGCGCGTTGGCCAGCGTGCGCGAGGTGATCGCGACCGCCACGCCTTCCTTGGCCAGCATCACCGCAGCGCGCTGACCGACCGGGCCGGTGCCGGCCAGGATGACCGCGCGAAGGCCGGCGAGTTGCCCGCCCGCGCTCTTGAACAAACAGGCCACACCGGCCGCCGCGGTGGTGTTCGATCCATTGCTGTCGAGCATCACCGAGACGCGAAAGTTCGAGAAGAACTTGCCGCGCACCGCCTTGAACAGCGCTTCGCCCGCAGCCAGATTGCTGCCGCCGACAAACAGTGCGGTGGACTTCTTGTCCTTGGGTGCGCGCGTGAAGATGGCGCCTTCGACCAGCGCGCCGACGTTGGCAGCACTGATGCCGCCGTGCGGCACCACGTGATCGGCGCCGCCGTCATAGGCCACCACGGTGTCGAACACGGCCGGGATGGGATCGGTATCCAGCTGGAACAGGAGTTTTTTCATGAGGTCCTCGCAATGGAATCAGATTCAAACGGCGCGCATCAGGTCAGCAGATGCTGTGGCTCGCCGCGCACGAAGCACTCGACGTTGTCGATCAGTTGATCGGCCAGGCACTGCATCGCGCCGTCAGACGCCCACGCCACATGGGGCGTGAGGATGAAGTTGGGCAGTCGCAGCTCAAGCAAGGGGTTGCCGGCGGTGGGCGGCTCGGTGCTCAGCACATCAAAACCCGCGCCAGAGATCATCCCTTGCTGCAAGGCCGTCACCAGCGCGGCCTCGTCGACCAGCCCGCCGCGCGCCGTGTTGATCAGGATCGCGCCGGGCTTCATCTGGCGCAACTGATCCAGGCCGATGAGATTTCGCGTGAGGGTCGTCAGCGGGCAATGCAGCGATACCACGTCCGACTCGGCCAGCAGCCGCTTCAGTGGCACGAAA
>Ga0114963_10000645_pt1 | contig 23516 bp, 22 predicted proteins | sample C_131016_EF_Meta_FD_87019 | JGI IMG/M metagenome (GOLD analysis project Ga0114963, IMG submission 87019) | Freshwater microbial communities from Lake Croche, Canada to study carbon cycling - C_131016_EF_MetaG | ecosystem: Environmental > Aquatic > Freshwater > Lake | place: Lake Croche, Canada...
ACCTATTTCTGGCGTGATATTGCCAGCCTGACCACCTCGTCGGTGCGCGCCTTGGTGCATCGGCAGTTTGACCATCCCTCGTTCCGCTTCGTGTTCGGTATCGGTCTGGCCACGCTGCCGATCGGTGTGGTGGGTCTTGCCATGTCGAAACTGCTCAATACCTGCGATACCCCTCTCAGAACCCTGCCGGTGATCGGGGCGTCTTGCCTGCTGATGGCGGCCTTGATGGCGCTGGCGGAATGGCGCGGCTCGCGCAAGCGCGATCTGGCTGGCTTTAGCATGCTTGATCTGATGCTGGTGGGGATTGCGCAGGTGGGGGCCCTGATCCCCGGCGTATCGCGCTCGGGCTCGACGCTGACAGCGGGCTTGCTGTTGGGGTTCAACCGCGAGGATGCGGCGCGTCTGTCGTTTTTGCTGGGCCTGCCTGCCATTACTCTGGCGGGGCTCAAGGAAATCTGGGTGCTGAGCCATGCGGGGCTGGATGCCCATGCCTGGTCGGTACTGGCGGTGGGCCTGCTCTGCGGTACGATTTCGGCCTTTGCGGCGGTGTGGGGCCTGCTGCGCTTTTTCGAGCGGATGTCGACATGGCCATTCGTGATCTATCGCGCGGCGATGGGTGTGCTGTTGCTGGCAATTTCACTCTGATCGGACGCGCAAAAGGGATTGAAGCGCGCCCCAAGACGTGATCGACTGCGATGCTCCCGAAACGGGAGTGGGTTAAGTCGTTGATCATCGGGGCCGCCTCATGTCGTCTTCTGCCGCTTTGCGGATTCTGCCCTGTGGCGATGCTGCTCTGACCGTCGAATTCGGGGAGACGGTCGACCCCTTTCTCAATGCGCTGGTGCTGGGCCTTGACGATGCGCTCAAAGCCCATGACGTGCCGGGCTTGCAGGAGACCATCCCGACCTATCGCTCGCTGTTTGTGACCTATGATCCGGTCGTAACCGATTTTGCCTCGATCTCGGGTCTGCTGCGCGAATTGGCGCAACAGGCCGGGCCCAAACCGCAATCGCCGCGCCGCTGGCGGGTGCCGGTGGTCTATGGCGAGGATTTCGGGATCGATCTCGAGGATGTCGCCAAAGGCAAGGGGTTGACGCCCGACGAAGTGGTGCGCCGCCACAGCGGCAGCGATTACCGCGTCTATATGCTGGGTTTCATGCCGGGTTTTGCCTATCTGGGCGGGCTGGACCAGACCATTGCAACCTCGCGCCGCGACGAACCGCGGCTTGGGACACCGGCCGGTGCGGTGATGATCGGCGGCGTGCAGGCTGGCATCCAATGTATCGAGGCGCCGAGCGGCTGGCACATTCTGGGCCGCACGCCGATGCGCAGTTACCACCCGACCCGCAAGCAGATGTTCCTGATCGAGCCGGGCGATTCCCTGAGCTTTTACGCCATTCCGCGCGCCGACTGGCGGATGATGGAGAAGGCGGCCGAAGCGGGGGAATGGATCGCCGGCCTCGTGATCGATAACGGGGTGGCGGCATGAGTGTGTTGCTGGTCGAAGAGGTCGGACCCGCCACATCGGTTCAGGATTTCGGCCGTTATGGCGCCTTGCGCTATGGTTTGGGCACAACCGGCGCGATGGACCGTATCGGGTTGGCCTATGCCAATGTGCTGGTCGGGCAGAACTGGCATGCGCCGCTCATCGAACTCGGCCCCTTGCCGATCAAGCTCAAAGCCAAAGAAGGCACCGTGCGGCTGGCCCTGTCGGGAGCCATGCGCGGCATCAGCCTGCGTGGGCAGGCGATTGCCATGAACGAGAGCTTCTGTCTGGCCGAGGGCGAAAGCGTGATGATCAGGGCGGCCAGAGGCGGCGTGTTCAGCTATCTGGCTGTCGAGGGCGGCATAGCCGGTAGCCCCACCTTCGGCAGTTTTTCGGTGCATCGCCGCGCTGGACTGGGCAGTCCCTTCGCCCGCCCGCTCGAAAGCGGAGATCAGCTTGTGGTCGGTGATGCGAGTGTGATGGAGGGGGAGCGTCGCCTGCCCGCACCGCCCGTGGTGACAGGGCCAATCCGTTGCGTGCTGGGCCCGCAGGATGATTTTTTCTCGGCCGACACCATTGCCCAGTTCCAGGCGACGGAATGGACCATTTCGGCCACTTCCGACCGGATGGGCTATCGGCTGGAAGGCCCGCCGCTGACCCACGCCCGCACCGCCAATATCGTGTCGGACGGCATTGCCAATGGCACGATCCAGATTCCCGGCACAGGGCAACCGCTGTTGTTGCTGGCCGAGCGCGGCACCACCGGCGGCTATCCGAAAATCGCCACTGTGATCACGGCCGATCTGGGCCGCGCCGCACAGACGCCTGTGGGGGCAGGCATCCGGTTTCAGGCCATCCCGATCGAGGAGGCGCAAGCCCTGGCGCGCGATCTCGCCCGCATGATTGCCGGCTTGCCGCAACGTGTCGAGGTGCTGGGAGGCGGGAGCCTGTCGTCGGAAGCCCTGTTGGCCGGCAATCTGGCAGGCCATGCCACCAATGCGCTTGATCCCGCCGTTTAGGCCGTTTTGTCCAGACTGGAGAGCATGATGAAAACGATCGATCTGAATTCCGACCTTGGCGAAAGCTACGGCCCGTGGACCATGGGCGATGACCAGGCGGTGCTGGGCATTGTCACCAGCGCGAATGTCGCCTGCGGCGGCCATGCCAGCGATCCAGAAACCATGTTCAAAACCCTGATTGTGGCCAAGCAAAAGGGCGTCAGTGTCGGCGCGCATCCGGGCTATCCGGACCGCGAAGGCTTCGGGCGCAGGATCATTCCCCATACGCTGGGCGAAATCGAACGCTTTACCGCCGCCCAGATCGGCTCATTGCTTGGCATCGCCGCCCTTGCCGGCACACGCGTCACCTATATGAAACCGCATGGGGCGATTGCCAATCAGGCGATGGATGACGAAGGCGTGGCGCTGGCACTGATCAATGCCACCAAGGCGGTGGCTCCCGATCTGCCGGTTCTGGCGATTTCGGGTACGGTGCTGGAGCATCTGGCCCGCAAGAATGGCCTGGAGGTCTATTCCGAGATCTTTGCCGACCGTGCCTATACGGCCAAAGGCCGTCTGGTCTCGCGCGCTCTGGACGGCGCGATGGTGACGGATGCGGATTTTGCCGCGCAAAGGCTGGTCGATTTCCTCAAAACCGGCCTGATGCCGACGCTTGACGGCGCGCCGGTCAAGCTTGAGGCCCATTCCATCTGCGTGCATGGCGACAGCGCGCATGCGGTGGACATGGCCCGCAAGGTCCGCGCCGCACTGGAAGGCGAAGGGGTGACCATCCGGCGTTTTGTCGGCGGTTGAGCGCTCAGAGCTTGCGCGGTTGGGTCAGCATTTCGGGCCGTAAAATATCGTCGAGTTGCTCTTTGGTCAGCAGGTGATGCGCCAGTACCAGATCATAGACGCTGCCGCCGGTGGCAAGAGCCTCCTGCGCCAGTTTGGTGGCATTGTCATAGCCGATATAGGGATTGAGGGCGGTGACGATGCCGATCGAATGGGCCACGATGTGCTGCAACCTGTCGCGGTTGGCGGTGATGCCGCGCACGCAACGCTGGGCGAGAATATCGCAGCCGTTGCGCAGATGCGTGACGCTTTTGAACAGGCTGTGGGCAATAATCGGCTCGAAGGCGTTCAACTGCAACTGTCCGGCCTCGGCGGCGAAACTGACCGTGACATCATTGCCGATCACCTCGAAGGCGATCTGGTTGACCACTTCGGGGATCACCGGATTGACCTTGCCCGGCATGATGCTTGATCCGGCTTGCATGGCCGGCAGGTTGATCTCGCCAAATCCGGCGCGAGGTCCCGAGGACAGCAGGCGCAAATCATTGCAGGTTTTGGACAGTTTGACGGCGACCCGTTTCAGCACCCCCGATAATTGCACAAAGGCTCCGCAATCCTGCGTCGCTTCGACGAGATTGGGGGCGGTGACCAGCGGTAAACCGGTGATGATGCGCAAGGCCTCGCAGACCTTGGCTGCATAGTCGGGGTGGGTGGTGATGCCGGTGCCGATGGCAGTAGCCCCGAGATTGATTTCGCAAATCAGTAATGAGGCTTCGCGCAACCGTTCCTCGTCCTCCCCGAGCATCACGGCATAGGTCAGAAATTCCTGTCCAAGGGTCATCGGCACTGCATCCTGCAACTGTGTGCGGCCGATTTTCAGAATATCCTTGAACTCACCGGCCTTGTCGGCAAAGGCCTCGCGCAGCCGGCCCATGGCGGCAATCAAGGTCTGGATGCCGCTAAAAGCCGCAATCTTGAGGGCGGTCGGATAGACATCATTGGTGCTCTGGCTGGCATTGACATGCTCGTTGGGGTGCAAATGCGCATAATCCCCGCGCGCATGGCCCAGAATTTCCAAAGCCCGGTTGGCGATCACTTCATTGGCATTCATATTGGTCGAGGTGCCGGCCCCGCCCTGAATGACATCAACGACAAAATGCTGGTGCCATTGGCCTTGGCGGATTTCCTCGCAGGCCTGACAAATGGCCTGCATCCGGCGATGGTCGAGGAGTCCCAATTCGAAATTAGCCTGTGCTGCCGCCTGTTTAATGGCGGCCAGGGCATTGACCAGATCGGGATAGATCGAGATGGCGGTGCCGCTAACCGGAAAATTTTCAACCGCCCGCAAAGTATGGACGCCATAATAGGCGCTGCTAGGGACATCCTTGTCGCCGATCAGGTCATGCTCGCGTCTGGTGGGCATTGTCAAACCTCCATTTGGCGGGGAGGTCTGCCCGTCATCGCTGGACATTCTCCACGCGACACCCGAAGGTTCAGGCTAGCCGCATTTAGGTGGCTTGGCTAGCAAAACAATCATCCGCCTTTGACGGCCCCATCGGTCAGGCCCGCCACAATCTGGCGCTGGGCGAACACTGTCAGAAGCAGGACGGGCAGGGTGACGATCAGCGCGGCTGCGGCCAGCGGACCCCAACTCAATTGGTCGAACGAGATCATGTTATAGACTGCCACCGGCAGCGTGCGGGTGCCGCGGCTGGCCAACACGATGCCGAACACGAAATTGTTCCACGAGAAAATGATAGCCAGAATGAAGGCAACCGCAATGCCGGGTTTGGCAATCGGCAGAGCGACATAGCGGAAGACCTGCCAGCGTGTCGCGCCGTCGATCATGGCTGCCTCTTCGAGTTCCATCGGGGTTGTCTCGAAATAGCCGATCATGATCCAGATGGCGATCGGTACGGTGACAACCAGATGGATGATGATTTGCGGCCACAGCGTGCCGAGCAGACCGACCCATTGGAACAGCAGGAACAGCGGGATCAGATAGGACAGGCCGGGAGTGATGCGGGCGATCAGCACCACGATGGTGGATTTGTGCGCCTGCATCCGCGCAATGCCATAACCGGCCGGCACGCCGATCAGCAAAGCCAGCAGTGTGGCCGAGCCTGTGACGATCAGCGAATTGAAGAAATAGGTGGTAAAGCGGTTGGAGTTGAACACCGAGGCATAATTCTCCCACGCAAATTGCGCCGGGATCAGCACCGGTGGATAGCTGGCATTGTCGATTTCCATTTTGACCGACAGCGAGGCCATCCAGATGAAGAACAGGATAGCCGGTGACACGATGATGAAAACACCCAATGCCAGCCCGAGATTGCTCAGAAGCGCGCGCAGTCTCATGCTGCACCTCCTGTCTGGTTCCAGTGCAGCCGTTGCCGCATATAGAGCATGATCGCTGCCAGCACGACGATCAGGACAAAGAACACCACGGCAATCGCCGAGCCATAGCCGATGTCGTAATAGACGAAGGCGACGCTGTAGAGGTAGAGATTGATGGTCTCCGACGCCGAACCGGGGCCGCCTTGCGTGATCGCAAAAATGATGTCGAAGCTTTTGACCGCATCGATCATGCGGATCATCGAGGCCACAAAGATGAACGGGGTGATCAGCGGCAGGGTAATATAACGGAACATCTGCCAGGCATTGGCCCCGTCAATGCGCGCGCTTTCATAGGGCTCGCTGGGGATGGCCGACAGCCCGCCCAGCACGATCAGCATCACCAATGGCGTCCATTGCCAGGTTTCAACCATCACCAGCGACGGGATCACGGAGCCGGGATGGAACACCCATAATTCGGCGGGCAGGCCGAACAACGACAGGATGTAATTCAGCACCCCGAGCTGGGGATGGAACATCATGGTCCAGACCAGCGCCACCGCCACCGGCGTCGCCATCATCGGCATGATGAACAAACCGCGCAAGAAGCCGCGGAACGGGAATTTCTGGTGGAAAATCACGGCAGCAAAGGTGCCGAAAATCACCGGCAAAATGACCGAAAGCAAAGTATAGGTGATGGTGTGGCCGACCGCTTCGACAAAGCGGGGATCATTCGGCAGGCGAATATAATTGGCCAGTCCGACAAAGGTGGTCGGCGCGCCGACCTTCCATTCATGCATGCTCATCCAGATGGTGAACAGCCATGGAAACACGATAATGCCCGCAACAACAATCAGGGCCGGAATGACAAACGGCCAGTAGGACGGCACACGCCAGGCTTTGCGTGGCGGTGGAGTTGCTGTTTGGGGCTCTGACATGATGTGATCCGAAATCCACACCCTGCCCCGTTATCAGCCGGGGCAGGGCATATGATGGGGCGTCTATGACGCGTGAAGGCTTACGATTTTTCGCTGCGTTCCAGGATCGGGCGGAACTGCTCGTGGGCCTTTTTCAGCTCGGCTGCAGGATCGCCACCCGACAGGGTTGCGGTCACGCCGGCGCCGACCAGATCGCGGAATTCGGCGACAGGAATCACCACCGGCAGACCGAGCTTGCTGATCTTGGCCGAGTCGATGACCGACTGCACCCATTCCTTCGGCAGTTTCACGCCATTTCGTACCTCTTGATCGTTGAGGATCGAGTTGCGGAATGGCACACCGCCGCCGGCCTGCAACAGACGCGCGCCCTGCTTTTTCGACACGGCCCACTGGCACAAAAGGAAGGCCGCTTCCTTGTTCTTGGAGGCTGCAGCAATACCGATCCCATCACCATAGGTGGAGGAATATTGGCCTTTGGGGCCTGCGGGCACAACGGTATAGCCGACCTTGCCGACAATGCGCGAGGCGCTCGGGTCTTCGAGAGGCGGAGCCCAACCCACACCGTCGATCCACATGGCCGAACGGCCCTGCGTGAAGGAGGCCATGGATTCCATCCAGTTGAAGCCGGACACGCCGGGAGGCGCATATTTGGTCAGCAGTTTCTGGTAGAGTTTGGTGGCCTCGACCGCTTCCGGACCGTCGGTGAGGATGTCACCCTTGGCATCAAGGAATTCGCCGCCATAATTGAGGAAGAAATTGGTCCACAAAGTCATATTGGCGTTGCGCAGGCCGCGGCCGACAAAGCCGAAGGTGCCGGCAGCCGGATCGGTGAGCTTTTCAGCCGCCGCAACCATTTCGTCGAAGGTTTTGGGAACGGCAATGCCCTTCTTTTCGAACATTTCCTTGTTGTAATAGAGGATGAAATAATCCACCGACCATGGCAGCGACAGCAGGCGGCCCTTGTCGTCTTTGGCATATTTCAGGCCGGCAGCCGAAAAATCGCTTTCGGTCAGGTCCGAGGCGGTCAGGTTCGGGTCTTTCATGAAGCCCGACAGATCGGCCAGCCAGCCGCCCTTTTCAAACTGGCGCTTTTGCACGTGATAGCTCAGATGAATGACATCGAAGCTGGGCTTGCCGGAGGCCAGTTCGATCACGGCCTTCTGGCGCTGCTGCTGTTCGGGAACCTGTTCGGATTCCACTTCGATTCCGGTCAGATCGGTAAATTCCTTGATGTTTTTCTGGAAATTGTCGCCGCGCGGACCCTTGGCCAGCAGCACTTCAAGCTTGGTCCCGGCATATTTTTTCCATTGCGGATCTGCCAGGGCGGGAAGAGGGGCGAGACCAAGACCGCTGGCCGACATGGCCCCTGCGGCCACGGTGCCCTGAAGCAGGGTGCGACGTGAGAGTTCTTTCTTGAACATGCAATTCCTCCATGATGATCCCTGCTTATGTTGCAAGGTGCCAGATTTTCTGAGTGGCCAAACGATAAGCAGGTTTGCCGACCCTGTCCATAGAAGCCATGCCCATTTTGGGCGCTCACTTTTGATGCAGACATCCAGTCTAAAAATGTCTTCTTCAAAAATTTTTCGGCGAAACTGCGGCTGCACGATCGTTACCCGCTCTAGTTTAAGCCGGACTTTATAAACTTCACGGATTAAGATGTCTGTGTCAAGACTAACATGTCAGCCGGAATTGTTGTCGGAAACTCACCAGAGCGAATGGACGCATTCCCGGAACAAGGCGCCTTTTTGCTCGAGTGTCATGACCGAGATCAGATGGGCCTCGGCCTGCAACGCGGTTTTGCGGGTTCTGTTGTCGATGCCTTTGCTTTCGAGCAGTTGTTCGACCTCTTCCATGCCGTCTGTCAATTGGCGCATGGCGACAAAGACTTCGGTCGAGGCCTTGCCTGCCGTGACGGAGAAGGTATCAAGCGCCGACATCCGGCATTTGGCCCAGCCATTGGTTCTGTATTTCGCGACCCATTGCTCGACGTTTTCGGGAGGCGAAAACGGGACGATCTTATCCTGGCCTTGCGAGGGTTTGGCCAGTGCGGGCGGCGATTTGGCCTGGATCTGGATGATCGTCTGGGCTTGGGCGGTCATTGGCAGCGTGGATGCGACAAGACTGGCAACAGCCAGCCAAAAACAGCTCAAATAAGCAAGGCAATCAGATTTTCCGGCAGATTTTCCGGGTGCAATCATGAACATTGAAAGGCCTTCAGACACGAACAACACAATCAGCCTCCCTTGGCGGCAAATGAGGATTTTCAGACTTCTTTATTCTAGCATAGCTGTCTTGATGCTGCGAATGGGGTTTTTCAGTGATTATCTGGCCGCTAAACCGTGGCTTTAACAAGGGTATTGCTCTATGGTGGGGTTGTGTTGTGTATAAGGTCCGCAGTTTTCGGGTCTTTTGAAATGTCAGAGGTTGGTTTTTCGATGAATTGCCTCGATGAAGCCCGTCCATTGGGCGCGCATGCCGGATGCTCTCATCATGTGAAGGGTGACGATTGCCGTCTCTGTCTTATCCGTCCGCTCAGTGTCTGTTCGGCTCTTGAGCCCGGCGAATGGGCTTCACTCGAGAAATTGTCGACCGATGTGCGGTTCGAGGAACGCGAGACGCTGGTGCGCGAGGCCGATGATGTCGTCTCGCTCTACACCATTACAGCCGGTGTGGTGCGTCTGGTCCGCACCCTGCACGACGGCCGCAGGCAGTTGACCGGATTTGCCTTGCCGGGGGATTTTCTGGGCCTCTCTCTCGAGCGCACCTGGACCTTTTCGATCGAGGCGATTACGCCCGTCACCGCCTGCCGGTTCGGTCGTGCCTCATTGATGGATTATGTCGACCAGAAACCGCATTTTCTGATGCGCCTGCACGAAATGGCCACCCATGAGCTGAGTTTGGCGCAAGACCATATGGTTTTGCTGGGCCGTTTGACGGCTGAGGAAAAGCTTGCCGCTTTCTTGATGGAGATCCGCCGTCGCTGGGCGCGGATCGAGGGACATGCCAGCGATCATATTCCCTTGCCGATGGGGCGTCAGGACATTGCCGACTATCTCGGCCTGACCATCGAAACCGTCAGCCGCACCATCAACCAGATGCAACGCGCGCATCACCTGGTCATCGTGCCCGATGGCGTCAGGCTGCTCAATATCGGCTATTTCGAGCATCTTTGCCCGTAATTTGCTCGATATTGCCTGATGTTCCGCTGTTTTTTCGTATTCTGACGAAAGACTAAGGGAAAAGCCGTGCCCGAAAGGGTATCGTTTGATCTGTATCAATGCGAGTCTTCGGTGGGTTGTGTGAGGTTACGGCAAAGCTGACGCTGCACTGCACACGGTGCCTCGCATTTGCAGCAGAAACGGAGCCGGTAATGACTGATCGCAGCACAATCAAGCAGATGACATTGGGTGAGGGCGGGCTTGCGGCCGTGATGGCTGCTTTCGCTGTATTTGCCCTGCTGATCGCGGCCAACGCCCATACCCAGGCCTATGCCTTCCACGCCTATGTCTTTTCGGCCTCGGCCGTGGCTGCGGTGTTTGCGATTATCAACCGCTATTATGACCGGCCCGCCGAATTGCCGGCCCAGTTCATTGACGGCAAGCCCAACTACAATATGGGTCCGGTGAAATTTGCGACCATAGCCTCGATGTTCTGGGGCATTGCCGGTTTCACGGTCGGTTTGGTGATTGCCCTGCAGCTGGCCTTTCCGGTGTTGAATTTCGATCTGCCCTGGACCAGCTTCGGCCGCCTGCGCCCGCTGCACACCTCGGCGGTGATTTTCGCCTTCGGCGGCAATGTCTTGCTGGCGACCTCGTTTTATGTGGTGCAACGCACCTCGCGCGCCCGTCTGGCCGGTGATTTGGCGCCCTGGTTTGTCATTCTCGGCTACAACCTGTTCATCGTCATTGCCGGCACCGGCTATCTGCTCGGTGTGACACAGGGCAAGGAATATGCCGAGCCGGAATGGTATGCCGATCTGTGGCTGACAGTGGTCTGGGTGGTCTATCTGCTGGTGTTCCTGCTGACGCTGGCCAAGCGCACCGAGCCGCATATCTATGTTGCCAACTGGTTCTATCTGGCTTTCATCGTCACCATTGCCGTGCTGCATCTGGTCAATAATGCGGCCATCCCGGTGTCGATCTATTCGCCCAAATCCTATATCGTATGGTCCGGTCTGCAGGATGCGATGGTGCAGTGGTGGTATGGCCATAATGCGGTGGGCTTCTTCCTGACCGCAGGCTTTCTGGCCATCATGTATTATTTCATCCCCAAGCGGGCCGAGCGTCCGGTCTATTCCTACCGCCTGTCGATCATCCATTTCTGGGCCCTGATCTTCATGTATATCTGGGCGGGCCCGCACCATCTGCACTTCACGGCTCTGCCCGACTGGGCGCAGACACTGGGCATGACCTTCTCGATCATGCTGTGGATGCCGTCCTGGGGGGGCATGATCAACGGCCTGATGACACTGTCCGGGGCATGGGACAAGCTGCGCACCGATCCGGTCCTGCGCATGCTGGTTGTCTCGGTGGCCTTTTACGGCATGTAGACCTTTGAAGGTCCGCTGATGTCGATCAAGGCGGTCAATTCGCTGTCGCATTACACCGACTGGACCATCGGCCATGTCCATTCGGGTGCATTGGGCTGGGTCGGGTACGTGTCCTTCGGCGCGATCTATTGCCTCGTGCCGTGGCTGTGGAACAAGCGCGAGCTGTTCTCGATGCGGCTGGTCAACTGGCATTTCTGGCTGTCGACCATCGGCATTGTCTTCTACATCTGCGCAATGTGGGTGGCAGGCATCATGCAGGGCTTGATGTGGCGTGCCTATACCGCGCTGGGCTTCCTCGAATATTCCTTCGTCGAAACCACCGAGGCGTTGCACCCCATGTATATCATCCGGGCCCTGGGAGGCGCGCTGTTCGTCGCCGGTGCCGTAATCATGGCCTACAATCTGTACCGCACCATTTATGACGGCGAGCCTGCAAAGGCGGCCATCGAGCCCAATCCGGCTTTGGCTTCGGGTCACTGAGGAGCAAGATGATGTCAGACACACACACCACATCAGGCGGCAAAACCTCCGTTTGGACCAAGCATCAGGTGTTCGAGAAGAACTCGATCTTTCTGTTGATCGGCATTCTCGTGATGATCTCGATCGGCGGGCTCGTCGAAATCGTGCCGCTGTTCTATCTCAAGAGCACCATCGAACAGGTCGAGGGCGTTCGTCCCTTGACGCCGCTGGAACTGGCGGGCCGCAATATCTATGTGCGCGAGGGCTGCTACAACTGCCATTCGCAGATGATCCGCCCCTTGCGTGACGAGGTCGAGCGCTACGGCCATTATTCGCTGGCGGCCGAAAGCATGTATGACCATCCGTTCCAGTGGGGCTCCAAGCGCACCGGTCCCGATATTGCCCGCGTCGGCGGCAAATATTCGGATGACTGGCACCGCGACCATCTGCGCAACCCGCGCTCGGTGGTGCCGGCCTCGATCATGCCGAGCTATCACTGGCTCGAGACCACGGCTCTCGATACCGCCCATATCGACATGGATATGCGGGTCTTGGCCATCGAAGGCGTGCCCTACACCAAGGACATGATCGAAGCTGCGGCCTCGGATGTGAAAACCCAAGGCTCGGCCGAGGATTCACTGACCGCTGCCTTCCTCAAGCGTTATCCCAAGGCCATCACCCGCGAATTGGGCGGGGTGCAGGGACGCTTGACCGAGGCCGATGCCCTGATCGCCTATCTTCAGCAGCTTGGAACGCAAGTCGATTTCAAACTGTATGACGATAAAGCCAATATCCGCTGAGCCGGGAGGAACGGATGTCACCTACATTTGAAAGTGCTTCGGCTTTCGCGGCCTCTTGGGGCCTGGCCTATTTTGTCGTCCTGTTCATCGGGGCCGTGGCCTATGCCTTGTGGCCGTCCAAGCGTGAAGAATTCGAGCACGCTGCACGTATTCCGCTGACCGAGGACTAAGATCATGGAACAGAAAATATCTGCTTCTGCAGACAAATCGGCAGCACCCCAATCGGGTGTCGGGACCACCGGCCATAGCTGGGACGGGATCGAGGAATTGAACAATCCATTGCCGCGCTGGTGGCTTTGGACCTTCTATGCCTGCATCGTCTGGGCGGTCGGCTACTGGTTCCTCTATCCGGCCATTCCGCTGGTCAGTTCCTATACCAAGGGCTTTCTGGGCTGGCAGTCGCGTACGCAGATCGAGATCGATATGGCCGAACTCAAAGACCTGCGTTCGGGCATGACCACCAAAATCGAAGCCACCGAACTGGCCGATATCGAGAAAAATCCTGAATTACTGAGCTTTGCCCGCGCACAGGGCAGTGCGGCTTTTGCGGTCAACTGCGCCCCGTGCCACGGCGCGGGCGCCCAGGGCTTCAAGGGCTATCCCAACCTCAATGACGACGACTGGATCTGGGGCGGCAAGGCCGAAGATATCCTGACCACCATCAAGCACGGCGTGCGCTGGGAGCAGGACAGCAATTCCCGCAGCGGCGTGATGCCGGCTTTCGGGCGTGACGGGATCCTGAACCGCAAGGAAATGTCCGCCGTGGCCGATTATGTGCTGACACTGTCGGGCCTTCCTGTCGACAAAGGAGCCGATCTTGCGGCCGGCAAAACCATTTATGCCGCCAGTTGTGCAGCGTGCCATGGCGATGCCGGCAAAGGCAACCAGGAGATGGGGGCTCCCAATCTCTCGGATAAGGTCTGGCTTTACGGCTCCGACAAGGCCGCGATTATGGAGCGCATCACCATCGGCGGCGGCGGCGTGATGCCGGCCTGGTCCAACCGTCTTGATATGGCGACCATGAAGTCGCTGGCTGTCTATGTCCATACGCTCGGGGGTGGCAAATAAGAGGGGCTTTCTCTTGTTTGTGGCGGTCGTATCACTTTACCTTTGAAATGCTGCAGGGGGTTGTCCCGTGCCGATGGAGCTTTTTATGTCTGTTGCCACTTCCACCTCCTTCGACCCCCACAGCGACGAGCCCGATCTGCCGCTTTACGAAGCGCGCAAGCAGATCTATCCGCAGTCGGTGGCGGGGACCTATCGCAGGATCAAGTGGATCATTCTGGCTGTTGCACTCGGCATCTATTACGTGTTGCCCTTCATCCGCTGGGATCGCGGTCCCCATGCGCCCAACCAGGCGGTGCTGATCGACATGCCGCACCGGCGGGCCTATTTCTTCTTCATCGAAATCTGGCCGCAAGAGGTCTATTATCTGACAGGCCTGCTGATCCTGGCAGCCATGGCGCTGTTCTTGATGAACGCGCTGGCAGGCCGGATCTGGTGCGGCTATCTCTGCCCGCAAACGGTCTGGACCGATCTGTTCATGGCGATTGAATGGCTGATCGAGGGAGACCGGCGCGAACGGATGCAGCGCGATGCCGGCCCCTTTACGGTCGAAGTCTTCGCCCTCAAGCTGCTCAAGCATACATTCTGGCTGCTGATCGCCTGGTGGACCGGCGGCGCATGGGTGCTGTATTTCGACGATGCGCCCACTCTGGTCATGCAGTTGCTGACCTTCCAGGGCTCGGCCACCGCCTATATCTCGATTTTCGTGCTCACCTTCACCACCTATACCTTTGCCGGTCTGATGCGCGAGCAGATTTGTCTCTATGCCTGCCCGTGGCCGCGTATTCAGGCCGCACTGACCGATGAACACGCCCTCAATGTGACCTATCGTTATGACCGCGGCGAGCAGCGCATGTCGGTCAAAAAGGCGGCAGCCCTGCGCGCCGCAGGCGAGCCTGTCGGTGATTGCATCGATTGCCAGCAATGCGTCGCTGTCTGCCCGACCGGCGTGGATATCCGCAACGGCCCGAATTTGGGCTGTATCCAATGCGGCTTGTGCATCGATGCCTGTGATGACGTGATGACCAAGATCAACCGTCCGACCCGCTTGATCGCCTATGATACCGACGTCAACATCAAGCGTCGCCAATCGGGCCTGCCCAATCTTTTCAAGCCGATCCGCTCCAGAACCATTCTCTATGCTTTTGTGATTGCCGCGGTCGGCGGTCTGATGGCCTACCAGCTGGTCACGCGCGCACCATCGACCATCACGGTGATCCATGACCGCAACCCGGTCTATGTCAAACTCTCGGATGGCCGCATCCGCAATGCCTATACGGTGCGCATTGCCAATATGCTGAACGATCCGCGCACCTATGTCTTCAATGTGGCGGGGCTTGATCAGGCGCAGGTGGACATCATCGGGGCTGAACATGCTGCCCAGGGCGAATTGTTCGTCACCGTCGGCCCTGACCAGACACGCGAATTGCGGGTGCTGGTCACCCACGATCTGGATGACAAACACGACGCGCCTGTGGCACTTTATTTTGAAATTCGCGATGATCTGGACGGGCGCCGGGCTGTGGGAAAGGACTTTTTCCGCACTCCCAATACCGTCCACTGAACGTCGACGCTGGAAAGGCGGAGGGGCAATGATGGCACAGCATGAGGGTTCGGCAGGCGGGTTCCGTTTGACCGGCAAAAAGGTTCTCGCCATTCTGGTCGGGTTCTTCTCGGTGATTATCGCCGTCAATATGGTCATGGCCTATGTCGCTGTCACGACCTTCAGCGGCATGCAGACCCAGCGCCCCTATGAAGCCGGGTTGAAATTCAACCATGCGATCTCGCAAGCCCGCGTCCAGCAGGAACAGCATTGGAAGGTCGATACCCATATCGAACGCACCAAGGACGGGCAGGTCACCCTGTCGATGGCTGTGGCCGACCAGCAGGGGACGGCGATTGTCATTCAATCGGTCAGTGTCCAGCTCGTCTCCCCCGTGGATTCGCGCAATGACGCCGCCTTTGCGCTGGTGGCCGAAGGGCCGGGCCGTTACCGTGGGGTGGCGCAAGCCGCTGCAGGGCAGTGGGATCTGGTGATCGAGGCGAAACGGACCGGCGATGCGGTGTTTCGTTCGGTCAGCAGAGTGTCGCTGCATTAACAGACTGAAACAGATGGCCGAGAACGCTCCCGCACCCGCCAGCCCTGCCGCCGCTGCTCCTGTCCAGCTGGAGCTTGTGGTTGAAGGCATTGCGTCGGCGCAGGCGATCAGCCAGATCGAACAGGCCCTGATCGGGATCCCCGATCTCGTCTATGCCCGTCTCAACATGACCACCCGCCGTCTGACCACTCAATGGGCGCATGCGGGTTATAATGCCGCCCCGTTATTGGCTGTTCTCGACCGGTTCGGCTATCGCGCGGTGCCTTTTACCACCAATCAGGCCGAGGAAGAGGAGAGCGCGCGCACCAAATGGCTGTTGCGCTGTCTGGCAGTGTCGGGCTTTGCCACCATGAATGTCATGCTGCTGTCGGTGTCGGTGTGGTCGGGCAATGTGACGGAGATTTCGACGGAAACGCGCGATCTGTTCCACTGGCTCTCGGCCCTGATCGCGCTGCCGGCGGCGGGCTTTGCCGGACAGCCGTTCTTTTTCAATGCCATCCGGGCGATCCGCTCCGGCGAGATGGTGATGGATGTGCCGATTTCGCTCGGCATCCTGCTGGCTCTCGGCATGTCTGTTTATGAAACGGCCCACCATGCCGAACATGCCTATTTCGATTCGGCCCTGATGCTGCTGTTCTTCCTGCTGTCAGGACGGGTGCTCGATCATGTGATGCGGCTGAAAACCCGGGCCACGGCGGCCAATCTGGCCGCTTTGCGCGCGCCGCTGGCCAGCCGTCTGGCCGCTGATGGGTCGCTGGCCGAGGTGCCGGCCGATGCGCTGGTGGCCGGTGATGTGATCGTGGTGGCGGCAGGACAGCGGATCGCCGCCGACGGTCTGGTCGTGCAGGGCCAATCGGCGGTCGATGACAGCTTTTTGACCGGCGAAACCGAACGCCGTCCGGTTGGGGTCGGGGCTCAGGTCTATGCCGGCATGCTGAATGGCGAGGGCCAGTTGCAGGTGCGGGTGGCAGCAGCGGGGCGGCAGACTTTGCTGTCGGAAATCGAGGCCCTGATCGACAATGCGGTGACCAGCAAATCGCGTTATGTGCAGGTGGCCGATCGGGTGGCGCGGATCTACGCCCCGATCGTGCATGTGACTGCCGCTTTGACGGCCATCGGCTGGCTGATTGCCGGAGCCAGCCTGCATGATGCCGTCATCATCGCCATTGCCGTGTTGATCATCACCTGTCCTTGTGCTTTGGCACTGGCCGCCCCGACGGTGCAAGTGGTGGTGGCAGGCGCCTTGTTCCGCAAAGGAGTGCTGATGCGCTCGGGTGATGTGATCGAGCGCATGGCCGATGTCGATGTAATTGTGTTCGACAAAACCGGAACCTTGACGCTGCCCGATGTCAGCCAGCCCGATTTTGCCAGATTGTCCGATGCGGATCTGCGTCTGGCCGGAAGGCTGGCCCAGAGCAGCTACCATCCGCTGGCCCGTGCCTTGCGCGATTATGCCCGCCAGCATTGCGGCCCGCTGGTGGCCCTTGACGATGTGCAGGAAATCTCCGGTCAGGGCGTCTGCGCCACCCATGACGGCGAGGATGTGCGACTGGGCAGTCCCGTCTTTTGCGGATTGGCCGACGAAGCCCTGCCGGGCGGACAATCGCTGATCGCCTTTGCCCGCAACGGGGCGGTCACCCTGTTGCCGGTCGGGCAGGTGTTACGCCGCGATGCGGTCGAGACGGTCCGGCAGTTGCAGGCGTCCTACCGGGTGCTGGTCCTGTCGGGCGATCACGCAGGGGCGGTCGAACCTGTTGCCAGAGCTCTTGGCATTGCCGAGTGGCATGCCGGCATCAAACCGGCTGAAAAGCTCGTCTTCCTGAACCGCATGAGGGCCGAAGGCCGGACGGTTCTGATGATCGGCGATGGTGTCAATGATGCGCCGGCTCTGGCGGGGGCGGCGGTGTCGATGTCGCCGACCACGGGGGCCGATGTCACGCAGGCCGCAGCCGATGCCCTTTTCATGGGCGAGGGGCTTGGCGTGGTCGCGCAGACGCTGGCTTTGTGCCATAAAGGCCGGGCCGTGATGCGGGAGAATTTTTTGCTGGCGCTGGTCTATAATCTGGTTGCCGTGCCTCTGGCGATTGCCGGACTGGTGACGCCGCTGATTGCGGCCGCTGCCATGTCGGGATCCTCGGTGCTGGTTTCGGTGAATGCCTTGCGGGCCAGGTCCGCCGGGCAGGGACAGTCTGACACGAGGAGGTCGGGATGAGCGTTTTGCTTTATCTGGTGCCGACAGCCCTTGGTTTGGGGTTGATCGGGCTGTTCGGCTTCATGTGGTCGATGCGGTCGGGCCAGTATGACGATATGGAAGGGGCGGCCAACCGCATCCTCAATGACGACGATCTGCACGATCCGCAGGTCCGGCCGGCCGCTTCCGATTCCCAAGGCCACTGATATGCAAGGCGGCACCAGCTTTCGCATGCGTGCGGGACAGCTGTTCTGTGCCTGCGACAGTGATGGCCTGCCGCTTGCCGTCGGCCGCGAGCCCGATCGGGCCTCGATCCGCGTGATGGCTCTGGCCTTTGCACTGTCGGTGCTGGCGCAAATTCTCACTGTATCGGTGCTGCCGCTGGTCAGCGCGCCTTTGGCCCCAAGCCCGCAGGCTGTGGCCTGGCCCTATATCGCCTTGCTGGCCGGCGGGGCGCTGTCATCCTTCCCGGCTTCTATTCTGCTTGATCTGTTTGGCCGTCGGGCCGCTTTTGCGCTGGGGGCCAGCCTCGGGCTGGCGGGCGGGACGATGAGCTATTGGGCGGTGATTCACGGCCAGTATATCGGGCTGGTGATCGGCGTGGCCTGGCTGGGCATGGCGCAAGGTTTCGGACTGTTCTACCGCCATGCCGGTGCCATGGCCTCGCAAGGCGGGGCGGGAATGGTGTTTGCCGCGGGCACGGGCGCGGCCCTTTTGGCGCCCCTGTTGATGGCGGCCATAGATGCGCTGGCCGGTCCTTTGGCCGCGGCAGGTGTTCTGGCTCTGGCGGGGCTGGTCTATCTGTTGACGCTGGGTGTGGCGATCCGCCTGCCGGGGCGCAAGATCGGCCATGACGGCGGCGAGGCACGGCCCGCACGCCCTGCCAGAGCCGTGATCTTCGGAGCCACCGCGCTGGCAGGGCTTGCCTGGGCTGTCATGACGGGCGTCATGGCTCATGCGCCTCTGGTAATGGCAGGCTGCGGCATCGGCTTTTCGGCGTCCGCTGCCGCGATGGCTTTGCACCTGATGGCCATGTATGCCCCCGGTCTGGTGATCGGACGGTGGGTGGCGGCGTGGGGGGGCTTGCGGGTCTCGCTCAGCGGTCTGGGACTGTTGCTGGCCGGGACGATGCTGTTGAGTCTGCAAGCCACGTTTTTGGGGCTATCGGTTGCCCTTATGGTGGCGGGGGCGGGATGGGGCATCGCCACCATCGGCGCCAGCGCATGGCTCCATCAAGGGGCCCAGCCAAGCCCGACCCAGCTTGCCTTGCATGATATGGTGCTGTTTCTGGCCGCCATTGCCGGGGCGGCAAGTCTGGGTTTTTGAACAAGCTTGGGTTTTTGACCAATTCTGGGTTTTTGCCTCTGGGTCTTTGAACGGTCGATCAGCCGCCCTTGACGCCTTGCGTGTTGACATACAGCGCATAGAGCGCGTGCCCGCAGGCCATGAACAGGCGGTTGCGCATCGCGCCGCCAAAGCACACATTGGCACAGCGTTCGGGCAAAGCGATGCGCCCGATCGCATGTCCGTCGGGGTTGAAAACCATCACACCGTCCAGCTCGTCCGAGCCCATGCCCCAGCCGGCCCACAGATTGCCATCGACATCGCAGCGCATGCCATCGGGCGTGCCGCCCGGTCCCGCATCGACAAACACCCGGTCATGGGTCAAACGCTGCCCGTCGACCACATCGAACACCCGGATGCGGCGATGCGGTTGCGAGCGTGATTCCACCACATAGAGCCGGCTTTCGTCGGGAGAGAAGCACAGGCCGTTCGGCCCCTGGATGCCTTCGGCCACCACAGACAGGGTTCCCGTCTTGCCATCGATGCGATAGACATTGGCAGGCAGTTCCTGGGCCGCAACGCGGCCCTCGTAATTGGACTGGATCCCGAACGGCGGATCGGTAAACCAGATGGAATCATCGGATTTGACGACAAGATCATTGGGCGAGTTCAGACGCTTGCCCTCGAAATGGTCGGCCAGCACGGTGATGCTGCCGTCATATTCCGTGCGGGTGACGCGGCGGCCGACATGCTCGCAGGTCACCAGACGGCCCTGCCGGTCACGCGTATTGCCATTGGCCATGTTGGAGGATTGGCGGAACACGCCGACCTGTCCGGTCGCCTCGTCCCATCGCAAGATCCGGTCATTGGGAATATCGCTCCACAACAGATAGCGGCCATCGGCAAAATAGACCGGACCTTCGCCCCAGCGGGTGCCGTGATAGAGCTGTTCGACCGAGGCACTGAACACCCGATAGCCGAGAAAGCTGGGATCGAGAATATGGATGGCGGGGTCCGGATACCGCCCGTTGGGTACATAATGGCTCATCGTCGCTCCCGATCTTTCTGTTGTTTGGGTCTATTAAGCCGCAGTCCGGCAGATGTGGCAACCGGCTTGGGCCGGTGAGGGCGCGTTGCAGCCCTGCATTCCTGTCAGGTGACGGCATTGCACTTCCTGTCTAAGTTGATAGGAACACTAAAAAACAGTTCGATCAATCGGGATGAGGGAAACGTGAGATGAGTGGAACTGCAAAAATTGTTCTGATCACCGGTGCTGGCTCGGGCGTCGGCCGCGCCTCGGCTCTGGCTCTGGCCAAAGAAGGTTATGTGGTGGTCATCACCGGACGCCGCGCGGATGCACTGGAAGCGACCGTCGAGCTGGGCAAAGACCTGGCAGGCCAGATCGTGCCGATGGCGGCCGATGTCTCCGATCCCGATCAGGTGGCGGGTTTGTTTGCCGAGATCAAAAAACGGTTCGGACGGCTCGACGTGCTCTTCAACAATGCCGGTGTCAACACGCCGCGCGGAACCATGCTGGAAGACCTTGACCCCAAGGACTGGCAGCGGGTGGTCAACACCAACCTGTCGGCAGCATTCTATTGCACCCAGCAGGCGTTCAAACTGATGAAGACGCAAAGCCCGCATGGCGGCCGCATCATCAATAACGGTTCGGTCTCCTCGCAGGCCCCCCGCCCCAATTCGATTGCCTATACGGCCACCAAACACGCCATTACCGGGCTCACCAAAACCACCTCGCTCGATGGCCGCAAATACGACATTGCTTGCGGCCAGATCGACATCGGCAATGCCGCCTCCGAATTGACGGCCTCGATGCAGACCGGCGTGCCGCAGGCCAATGGCACCATGGCTCCCGAACCGTTGATGGATGTCAAACATGTGGCCAGTGCCGTGGTCTATATGGCCAGCCTGCCGCTGGAAGCCAATGTGCAGACCATCACCGTGATGGCCAGCAAGATGCCGCTCGTCGGCCGCGGTTAATCTTCATCCCATCACAGCACTTGCATGATCCGATAAAGCGGTTGATTGTTGCTGCAGGGCGGTCAACACGCTTTATCTTCAGACATCAGGCGGAAACGAAACAATGACGAGTACGAAAAAACCACGCGGGCGGCTGTTTTTTGCCAATCCCGGCCCGACCAATATTCCCGACAGCATCTTGCATGCCCAGGCCCATTTTACCGTTGATTTCATGGATGCCGATTTTATCGAGCTCTATAACCATTGTTTCGACGGTTTGAAGAAGGTCATCAAAACCAACCAGCATCTGTTCTTCTATGCCGGTTCGGGCCATGCGGCGTGGGAAGCCAGCCTCGTCAATCTGTTCTCTCCCAACGACCGGATCCTGATCGTGGAAACCGGCCATTTCTCCGAAAAATGGGGCGAAATGGCTCGCGCTCACGGTCTGGACGTGCAGACTGTGGCGTCCGAATGGAACAAGGGCGCCGATTACGAGGGCCTGAAGGCGGCGCTGGAAGCCGATACCGGCCATGTGATCAAGGCGGTCGGTTGTGTCCATAACGAAACCTCGACCGGCATGGTCATGGATCTGCCACGGGTCCGGGCGATTCTGGATGCCGCCAAGCATCCGGCGCTGCTGCTGGCCGATACGATCTCCTCGCTCGGCTCGCTCGATTTCCGCATGGATGAATGGGGCATCGATTGTGCCGTCGGCGGCAGCCAGAAGGGCCTGATGATGCCCACCGGCTTGTCCTTTACCGCCATTTCGGACAAGGGGCTGAAAGCCCATCAGGCCTCGACCTGCCCGAAACATTATTTTAACTGGACCGTGATGCTGGCTCGTCCGCACAAGAGCTTCCTGGGCACGGTGCCGACCTCGTTCTTCTTCGGTCTCAAGGAATCATTGCGGCTGTTGCTGGAAGAGGAAGGGATGGATCAGGTTGTGGCCCGTCACGCCCGCCTGGGCGAAGCGGTGCGCCGCGCGGTCCAGCATTGGTCCGGCAATCAGGGGCCGCGCCTGTTCTCCGATGATCCGGTGCGCTATTCCAACAGCGTGACGGCTGTCAGAATGCCGGAGGGCTTCAATGCCGACGACATCCGCAAGACAGCGATGAACCGTTTCAATGTCTCGCTGGGTGGTGGCTTGAGCCGCTTGTCGGGTCAGGTGTTCCGCATCGGCCATATGGGCGATCTCAACGAGCCGATGATTCTGGGCACCCTGTCGGTGGTCGAAATGGCGCTCAAGATCAATGGCGTGCCGCATGCGTCGGGCGGGGTTGATGCCGCGATTGCCTATCTGGCTTAACAGGGCTGAGCCGGTTGAGCTGCACTCAGGAATGACTATTGGGCATCGGATGGTTCCGATGCCCTTTTTTTTGCCCTACTTCAGGCATTTTGAAATTGGATCATGCGCTGAGCGCATGGCTGGTCGTGGCAATTCAGGCTTGCGATGCAATGCAGCATAATTTTATATGCACTGCATCAATTGGCAGCGGGAACCGATAGTCCGCAAGCCCCAAGCAGATCCAAGACCGAAGGATAAGTCCATGTTTGTTGTTCTGATCACAGTCGTTGCCCTGGTTGCCCGTGGTTTTGACTGGGTGCGCGAAACAGCTCTGTCACGCTGAACAGGGCTTGAAGCAAACCTGTCGTCCGGCTTGCTCCCCTACCCGACCCGATACTGTTCGACGACGGATGGGTCAGGTTCGAAACCCAGTCCAGGCATGTCCGGGATGGCGATAAAGCCGTTGACAGGTTTGGGCGGGTTCAACCCGCACCATGCCTCCTGATCGACGTAGAGATATTCGAACAGATTGAAGTTCTCCAGTGTCGCGGCCAGTTGCAGCGACGCCCAATAGCCCGGGCCGAAATAGGGTGAATGGGCCGCCATGCGTTTGCCGCTGGCCTTGATGGCGTCTGCCACCCGCAGGAATTCTGTTACACCACCGACTTTGGTGACGCTGGGCTGTACATAGGCCAGCGATGGAATGAGTGTCGCAAAGCCCTCTAGTGTCGAGACATTTTCGCCTGCGGCAATATTGATGCCGCGTGCCGCAAGGGCCTGCCAGTGATGGGTGCCTTCGGGCGGAAATGTCGGCTCTTCCAGCCATTCGATCCGTTGGTCTTTCAGGAAATCCGCCATCGCCAGAGCCTTGTCGATGCTGATCTGGCAATTGGCGTCCACGGTGATGTCTGCGTCAGGTGCCGCGCTGCGGGCGGCGGCGATGCAGGCCTCCTCGACCTCGTGCAGTTTGATGGATGTATAGCCCTGCCGGATGGCCTTGTCGGTGAAATGTCCCACCAACTCCGGCGTGCCATAGCGGACCAGCGAGGCATAGGCCTGCACCCTGTCGCGTTTGCGGCCGCCGAGCAGGCGACCCAGCGACAGGCCTTCGCGTTTGGCGGCAATATCCCACAAGGCAATGTCGAGCGCCGAAATGGCAAACATCGTGATGCCGAAGCGCCCGAACAGATGCAGGGCCAGTTGCGCATCGCGGTTGAGCTGGGCCGGATCGCGGCTGTCGCGCCCCATGGCGAAGG
>Ga0114963_10000646_pt1 | contig 23497 bp, 20 predicted proteins | sample C_131016_EF_Meta_FD_87019 | JGI IMG/M metagenome (GOLD analysis project Ga0114963, IMG submission 87019) | Freshwater microbial communities from Lake Croche, Canada to study carbon cycling - C_131016_EF_MetaG | ecosystem: Environmental > Aquatic > Freshwater > Lake | place: Lake Croche, Canada...
CTTCGTTGCAGGTTCTGCCACCAGCACCACTGGTCGCACACGCACCTTTCCGGCGCCACAGGCTGAGGTTAAACGCTTGCGACTGGCTTACGCCTCGTGTCAGCAATGGGGTAATGGCTACTACAGTGCCTATCGGCACATGCTTGCCGAAAATCTTGATTTTGTGCTGTTTTTAGGCGACTACATTTACGAGTATCCTGCCTCACGCCCAAGTGATGTCAGGCCAACCACTGGCGGCTGGATTACCACCCTCGAGGGTTACCGCAGTCGCTACGCGCTACATAAATCAGATCCAGATTTGCAAGCGATTCACGCCGCCTACCCGTGGATAGTGACCTGGGATGATCACGAAGTTCAAAACGATTACGCAGCCATGCACGAGGGGTTGTCAGGCACGCCGGTTGACAACTTTATGGCGCGAAGACGTGCTGCGTACCAAGCGTTTTATGAAAACATGCCCGTGACTCGCGAGAGTTTTACTCAGCTGCTTGCCGGGCAAGGTGATGAGGCGCGGGTCTTTGGACGCGTTTCGTATGGGCGCCTAGCGACGCTCTATACCCTCGACGACCGACAATATCGCGATCCGCAGGCATGCACACCCAATAACCGCTCAGGCTCTGCGCGTATAGACCCAGGCAAATGCGACAGCCTGAACGACCCGCAGCGCACCTTGCTTGGTAACGCGCAAGAGCGGTGGCTTAGCCAACAGTTTGCTGCGGCCCGCAGCCAATGGAACCTGATCGGTCAGCAAACTTTGTTTGGTCGCCGCAACTACAGCGCGACGGGCGGGCAACTACTTAAAAACGATGGCTGGGATGGTTACCCGGCTGCACGCCGTCGTCTCACCGACGCGCTGTTGCACACGCGGCTGAACAACCCGGTGCTTTTGGGTGGAGACATTCACGAGAATTGGGTGGGACACGTTTTATCTGATTACAACAATCCAGACTGCGAAGCGATTGGGGTCGAGTTTTGCGGTACGAGTATCACCTCGCTTTCAAGTGCGACACCCGCTCAGCTTGCCAAGCAACTTGAAACCAATCCGCACTTTATTTTTGCCAATGCAGCCTCTCGTGGCTATGGGGTGGTTGAGCTCACACCCAAACAGCTGACAACCACGCTCACCGCAGTCAAAGACGCCACTGATCCACACTCTACGGCGTTTACCTTGGCAAGCTTTGTCGTAGAGAGCGGGCGTGCAACGGTCGAGCAGCGTTGAGGCTTAAAAACCAACGTCAAGACATAACCCACTTGCAAGCTGACCAACTTGCACCCAGTAACTTAAATTCTTGAGCCTCGTCCTAGCTAAAGACTACGCTAATAAGCGTATTCCCTAAGCACCTTATTTTTTGTAACCTAAGCTTAATCTTAAGGTGCAATTTATATGCAGGCGTCAAACACTGGTCACATTTACCTCGTCGATGATGACGCCTCTATCAGAGAAGCGTTAGCGAGTACGCTAGAACGCCAAGGCTTTTCAGTGACTGCCTACGCAAGTGCCGACGAATTTCTCAAAAACGCCACGCCCGTATCACCCGCGGTGCTGTTACTTGATATGCGCATGCCCGGACAAAACGGGGCTGACTTACAGGCTGACTTGGCGCAACATGGCTGGATCACGCCCATCATTTTTCTCAGCGGCGAAAGTTTGCCGGCTCAAATCGTTCGAGCGATGAAACAAGGTGCAAGCGATTTTTTATTAAAGCCTTTTTCAATGCAAGATTTATTAACAACCGTTGATCAAGCACTTGCAAAAGATCGCGCAATTCACGAGGTTCTGATCAAAACGCGTACCGTCGAAAAGCGCTATGTCACGCTCACACCGCGCGAGCGAGAGGTGTTTGACGCGATCATCGCGGGTAAAACCAACAAACAAGTTGCCGACGAAGATGGTTCTGCTGCTGCAACCATTAAACTTCATCGCTCGCGCGTGCTATCAAAAATGCAAGTCGACTCGGTCGCAGACTTGATCGCCTTAACGCGCGAAGTTGACATCTCAGCTATCAAAAGCAAGTAGTCACAGGCAAAGAACGCAACCCACCCAACGTGCTGGGTTTTAGTCGCGCTCACCCTGCGCATTTTTGACATCAAGCACCCACTCACGCCAGAGCGCGACTATGAGGGCCATCAATACAGGGCCAATAAACAGCCCGACGATGCCCATGGTTTTGACGCCCCCGACTAAACCAAAAAACGTTGGCAAGAACGGCAACTTGACTGGCCCCCCCACCAAACGAGGCCGTAGCGTTTTATCGACGATAAATAATTCGATCGCACCCCAGGCAAATAGGCCCGCTCCGGCAATCGGGGCGCCCGAACCCAGCAAGTACAACGACACCAACGTAAACGACAACGGTGCACCGCCGGGGATCATCGCCATGAAGGCAGTAATCACACCGAGCAATACCGGCGAGGGCACGCCGGCAACCCAATACGCCACGCCTAACACGACACCTTCGCCAATAGCGATCAGGCCCATGCCCGTCACTGTGGCACTAATCGTCGCCGGAATCACGCGTGAAAACCGTTGCCAGCGCAACGGCAATACGCGTTCGCCCAACACGTCAAGTTGTCCCACCATCCGATGACCATCTTTATACACAAACAACAACGTAATTAACATGAACAACAAAGTCAGCATGATGTGAAACGCATTACCCGTTGCCGACAACACGACACGATAGATATTGCCGATATGTTGACCACTGATCAGCTCAACCAAACCACCGAGCGCATGAGGCTGACCTAAAAACTCAACCCAATAACTGCCGAGGGTCTCACCAACATAGGGCAATGCCACAATCCAGTTCGGTGGGACCACACCCTGGCGGTTTGCGCTCAGCAGCCAGGCCAAAAGATTACGTGCCTCGTTGACCGAGTAATACAACGCCATTGATAGCGGCACCACCAGCACCAGCACAATAAAAATTAACGCCACACTGGCCGCCAAGGTGGTTCGACCACCACACACCTTGACCCATTTTGAATACAACGGCCAACTGGCAAACCCAATAATCAGGGCTGCCAGCACCGGCACCACAAAGCCACAAAAAAAATAAACGCCAGCGGCTAATAACAAAATGAGTAGCAGGCGCGCCACCACGTGCACGGGTAACACCGGCTGCATTAGTTCAGCACTCGAATTGGACTGCCTGCGGCCCAGGCCTGAATGTCAGCGACGACATTGCTGTAAAAGACGGCAAAGTTTTCAGGGGTGACATAGCCTAAATGTGGTGTGAGCAAGGTGCGCGGTGTTGTTCGCCAGGCATCGGTTGCTGACAAAGGCTCGGCGTCATAGACATCAAGCCCGGCGCCCGCAATCTTGCCCTCAATCAACAACTTTTGCAGCGCCGCCTGATCAATTAAGCCCGCACGCGAAGTGTTAATTAAATAGGCAGTTGATTTCATGGTTTGCATGCTTGCTGCATCAACTAAACCGCGCGAACGATCGCTTAACACCATGTGGACGCTGATCGCATCTGACGTTGCAAAGAGCTCTTGTTTTGACACTAGCTTCACGCCGGCTTTAGCCGCGCGTTCTTCGGTAAGGTTCGGGCTCCAGGCAACAACTTCCATCCCAAACGCCAAACCGACACGCCCGACACACTGACCTAAGTGCCCTGCGCCAACCAAGCCCAGGCGCTTTGCTTCGAGCGTGGGCGGCATGGTGGTTTGCCACAAGCCCTGCTGCATATTGGCCGCTTCTTTGGGGATTTGCTTAAACAATGCGAGTAATAACGACCAGGCAAGCTCGGCGGTCGCGCCGGTACTTTTTGGATCACCCGGTGCGCCGCAAACATCGACCCCTTGGTCGCGACAAGCCACCATATCGACCGAGCTGTTGCGCATGCCGGTTGTGACAAGTAAACGCAGATTAGGCAAAGCCTTAATCAGCGTTGCCGGAAACGCAGAGCGTTCGCGCATGGCGACAATCACGTCAAAGGCCGCTAAAGTCTTGGCCATCTCGGCAGGCTGAATATACTCAGAAAAAAAACTGACCTCAGCATTCAGGCTGTCCCACTTCGCCATGTCGGGAGCAACGTTCAAATAATCATCCAGTACGGCAATACGCATCAAATGCTCCTAATTTTTTGTTTAAACAAAATCCCTGTACAGCGGTCTAGTCGTTATTTTGCCTGCTGTAAGCGTTTTTCAATATCTTCTTTGGGGATCGCGCCACCCACACGCGAGCCGTCAGCAAAAAACAAACCCGGCGTACCCCGCACCATCAGCTTTTGGCCAAGCGCCACCATCTGATCGATCGGCACTTCGCAATCAAGTGCAGCAGGTACCTGATTGCGAATCATCCAAGCGTCCCACACGGCCGCACGATCTGAAGCACACCACACATGACGCACTTTTTGCGTTGAATCAGGTGACAAGATCGGATAGGGAAAAGTATAGATCGTGACGTTATCAATACCTTCAATCGACTTGCGAAGCTGCTTACAGTAACCGCAATTCGGGTCTTCAAAGATTGCCATTTTGCGCGAACCGTCGCCGCGTACTTGTTTGAAAGACAGTTCAAAGGGCATTTGATCAAAAGGCATTTGTGCCAAAGAATCTTGACGCTCGCGCGTGATATCGCGGCGAGTCTTGGCATCAATCAGCGTGCCATCCAACACAAAATTCACTTTCTCGTCGGTGTAAACCAAATCCATGCCAAGCTGCACTTCATACAGCCCATAGGGCGTCAGGCGCACACCATTGATAGGCGGGTTACCAAAACGCTCGGCAAACAGTTTTTGCACCGCTTGCGTTTTGGCCTCAAGATTTGCCTCAGCTGCTGGCGCTTTTTGTGCCCATGCAGCAGACAGACTGCTCAATAAACACAGGATAACCAGCCATTTAACGTTCAAGAATTTTTTCAAGCGCACTGCTCCTAATTGATATGCGCGTCTTCGCGACCTTTGTTACGGCGCACGGACGTTAAAAAAAGACACCCACCTTGATCGCGATGGTTCACGCTCGGTATCACTGCCGCTAAAAATCCAGAGTTTTCAACGGCACACATCCTAACGAGAAGCCCCTGCGATTAAGGACCGCTTGATCATCGGCAACTTTTCAACCGCCGACATCCCAAGGTTACGTAACCAAGCCACGGGGGCGTTCTGTGCCTCAAATAAACGATGCAATCCATCTGTCACCGCCCGTATCGCCAAAACAGGCTCGGCACGTGCACGGCGGTAACGCCTTAATACCATCGCGTCACCGGCACTGCGAAACGCTTCACGTTCAGCAAGCACGTTGACCAGGGCCTCTACATCGCCCAGTCCTAAGTTTAATCCTTGCCCGGCCAGCGGGTGCACACGGTGCGCGGCGTCACCGACCAAAGCGATACGCTCAGCAATCATGGGCGACTGAGTTAACGATAAAGGAAAAGCGTGCAGCGGGCTACGAAGCGTCAACGCACCCAAGCGCCCGGAGGTCAGCGCTGCAAGGCGAGCACTCAGTTGCGTGGCTTGCTCTGCCAGAGGTAAGTCTAGTAACTCTTGCGCGAGCGGCTCTTTGAGCGACCAGACCATCGACACTTGCGCGCCTGCCAAAGTAGATGGCATGGGCAGCAAAGCAAGCACACCTTGGCCGTTAAACCACTGCAGTGCAGTACCTTGATGTGGCCGCGCGCAGTTCAGATGCGCCACAATTGCCGTAACGCCATACGGTTTACTGTCAACGGGTAGACCCACAGCAGTTCGCAAAGGCGATTGGGCGCCATCGGCTGCGATAAAAAGCTCGGCCTGCACCACATTGCCTTGGTCAGTTGTAAGGTAAGGCAAGGTCTGGCCCATAGGCTCACGCGTAACCTGGCCGTAAGTCGCACGCACTGGCTGACCCTTGGTTGCCAGCGAGGCTTCGTTCGCCTGGTGATCAACGTCATAAACCTGATGGTGGGTCGCAAACTTTTCTTCGATCCAGTTCAAACCAAAAATCTGAACTGCTTGGGTCAACACGCGCTCAATCTCGCCTGATTCGACAATCCAAGCTAACTGTGGGATCGCCGCCTGCCAGGCGTTTAAATTGACCAACCCCGCGCCATCACCATGAATCTCCATGGCTTGCACTGCGGTTAACCGTTGTGCGTCGAGCATATTCCAGACTCCAAGCGACGCTAAAAACTGTTGACTGGCAGGTGAGATCGCATAGACGCGCGGATGAAATACGTCGGGCGTGGTGGGCGCAAAGGTCTGGCGCGGGCCAAGCAAGGTAACCGGCTGACCGCGTCGCGCCAGCGCTAAAGCCGTGGCTAAACCCACGATACCCGTGCCACAAACAACAATCGGGGTGGTTGGACGTGTGCTCATTGCTTATTCATCGCGCGCTAGGCGTGCCGGCCTGTTTAGGCCAAAGCACCCACATCTGCCCGGCCTGTTTCATGCGGCCGGCTTGAGCACCCGCTGCCTCACCAAACCCCCAATAAAAATCGGCGCGCGCAGCGCCCTTAATGGCACTGCCAGTGTCTTGTGCAAACACCAGCCGATTCATCACTTGCGTTGACGTGGGCTGCGTGGTTGCCAAAAATACGGGCGTGCCCAACGGCACAAAATTTGTATCGACCGCAATCGAGCGCTGCGCCATCAAAGGGACCCCATAAGCGCCTTTGGGGCCGATTTCTGGGTCAGTGATGGGCTCTTCTTTAAAAAACACCAAAGCAGGATTGGCGTTGAGCATGTCAGGCACCCGCTTGGGATTACGCTTGGCCCACTCGCGGATGCTTTGCATTGAAGTTTGTGACAACTGCATCTCGCCCTTGTCGGCAAGCCATTTGCCGATGGACACATAAGGATGGCCATTGTGGTCGGCGTAGGCGACGCGTATCGTTTGCCCGGCGCCTGGGCCATCGTTGAGCTGAACACGGCCAGAGCCTTGCACTTGTAAAAAGAAATTATCGACGGGATCGTTCACCCAAACGACTACGGGTGGTTTGCGGCCAGAGGCCTCAAGGCTTGCGCGGCTATCGTAAGGCACTACCCGGTTACCCTCTAGTTTGCCGCGCACGCGCTTGCCGGCGAGCTCTGGATACACTTTGCCCAAATCGATCGTCAGCAAATCACTGGGTACGGTATAAAGCGGCCACTGGTACACACCCCCTTGTTTGCGCGAACCGAACACCAACGGCTCGTAATAGCCCGTCACAATGCTGCTCGCGGGTTTGCCTTCTGCACCCTCAAGTCGCCAGGGCGTCAGCCAAGTTTGCAAAAACTTACGTACCGCCTCGGGATTATTCGCTGCAGGGGCACGCGCGGGGTCTGTGGACGCCGCACAGACTGCTTGCCAGGCGCGCGGCGCGGCACGTGTGGGCCCTGCCAAGTTCATGGCAGTCGGGCGCATCAACCCAGCACAGTTACGCAGAAAGGTCGTCCAGACCCCGCGCAAATCGTCGTTGGCCCAACCAGGCAGCTCGCCCCAGCCAACCGCTGTGAATTTACCGCCAAGCGCACGCGCCGCACTGTCTGCCAGCGGGGTGTCAGGCACTACCACGGGCGCCTCGACCCCTGCCGACGCAGTCGAATCCGGCGCGCGCGGGGGGCTTGAACAAGCAGCCAACACGGCCAACACACCCAGCAACAGAGTTCGAATAAAAATACCTGGCATCGCGAATACCCTTGTTTTTAGCATTTTGAGAGGTTCTGCCGCCGGCCTAAACTGGCCTTCAATGTAAGGTTCGGGGCATGGCCAGCACAAATTCTGGGATATCAACCTCGAAGGGCACGCCGTTTTCGCCCACGCAATGATAACTGCCGCGCATCGTACCAACAGGCGTTTTAAGAGGACAGCCGCTGGTGTACTCGAAGGTTTCACCGGGACCAAGCAGTGGTTGCTGACCCACTACACCCAAACCACTGACTTCTTGGGTCACTTGTTCGCTATCGTTGATCACCCAATGCCGACTAATGACCTGCGCGGGCCGCTCGCCAGTGTTAGTGATGCGCACCGTATACGCAAAAACAAATTGCTGTTTAGCCGGATCAGACTGCTCAGGCACAAAGCGCGGCTCGACCGCTACGGTTAACTCAAATGGTTTCAAAATGGGATCCAAAGAAAACTGCAATAATGGGATTACCTTGTTTTGGTGTTCGCACATCATGCCAGAAATGATCGCCCTGCCCAATGCACGTATCGCACCTAGCATTTTATCTGCTGACTTTGCCCGTTTGGGCGAAGAAGTCAAAAATGTTGTGATGGCCGGCGCTGACTGGATCCACTTTGACGTCATGGATAATCATTACGTCCCCAATCTGACCATGGGTCCGATGGTCTGCGAAGCGATCCGACCCCATGTCAGTGTGCCGATCGATGTCCACCTGATGGTTGAACCCGTCGACAGTCTGATCCCCTTATTTGCCAAGGCTGGGGCCAATGTCATCACGTTTCACCCCGAGGCCTCTAGGCATGTGGATCGCAGCCTGGCCCTGATTCGCGATCAAGGCTGTCAGGCGGGTTTAGTCTTTAACCCCGCCACACCGCTCAATTGGCTGACCCATGTGATGGATAAGGTTGATATCATTCTGCTGATGTCGGTCAACCCGGGTTACGGCGGGCAGAGTTTTATTCCGGGTACCCTGGATAAGTTGCGTCAGGCGCGCGCACTGATTGACGCGCATGTGTTGGCGGGTGGCCAACCGATTGCCCTTGAAGTCGACGGCGGCGTCAAAATCGATAATATTGGCGCCATCCGCGCCGCTGGGGCAGATACCTTCGTCGCCGGCTCGGCGATTTTTGGACAGCCCGATTACGCGGCCGTCATTCAAAAAATGCGCGAACAACTCAAACTGGCTCAGACCCGCTCGATCTAAGCGTTTTACTTTGATCTAGGCTCCCTTTTACTGTCTTCTTTCGCGTTCACCATGTCCTCTGAATCCAGCACTGCCCGCTCACCTCTCGCCTTTGACGCTGTTTTAATTGATCTGGATGGCACCTTAATGGATACCATCCCCGATCTGGCAAACGCAGCCAACACCATGCGCCACGAGCTCGGGCTATCAAGCCTGCCTCAGGCCCAGATTGCAACCTTTATTGGCAAAGGGGCCAAAAACCTGGTCATGCGCATGCTGACAGTCGATGCCGACCCAGCCTCAATCTCGCCCGAGCTCTTTGAACGGGCGCGCGAGTCATATTTTCGTCACTTGCATCGGGTGAATGGCGATCAGTCAGTGATGTTTGACGGCGTGATCTCTGGGCTTGAGTTGATGAAAAGTATGGGCCTGCGCTTAGCGGTCGTCACCAACAAGGCCACTGAATTTACTTTGCCCTTGCTTGAGCGAACCGGTCTGGCACCCTATTTTCAGGCTGTGGTGTGCGGCGATACCTTGGCTCACGCCAAACCGCATCCGGCGCCAATGTTGCATGCCTGTGACTTGTTAAAAAGCGAGCCTGCGCGCAGCGTTGCGGTGGGCGATTCAATCAACGATGCCCAGTCTGCACGCGCCGCTGGTTGTAGCGTTTTAGCTGTGCCTTACGGTTACAACGAAGGTCAAAGCGTGCAAACGCTTGAGGTCGATGCTATAGTTGATTCAATTGAGGGTGCAGCCCGCTGGATCGCAGCACAGTGATGGTGACTTGACCAAAGTGGCCACCATCGATGCAGCGGTTTGATCAAGCTGGGTTTAAGCAAACAAGTCTTGTTAAAACAAAAAGTTTTTAGATGAAATCATTGAATTCCGATCAATCTCTAGTTAGCGCCTCGTGGCGCTGGCGGCGTTTTTGTCTCGGGTAAGGATTGGCAGCAATCAGTCTGGGGGCTTAGCCCAACAGACTAAACATACAAACCAAGCTCGCCCAATCATGGCCGGGCTTTTTTATTGTGTTGCCGACCTGAACAACGTGTTGCACTTCGTACTTAAAACCGCCCCACAAGAGTTGCCTAAAAATGACCGAAATCGAATTTAAAGCCCTCGCAGCTCAAGGTTACAACCGGATCCCGTTGGTGACTGAAACCTACGCAGATCTTGATACACCCTTGGCGATTTATTTAAAACTCGCTCACAGCGGCCCTCAGGGTGGCAAAAACTCTTGCCTACTTGAGTCGGTGGTGGGTGGCGAACGTTTTGGACGTTACTCGTTTATTGGCCTGCCCGCACGTAACGTGATCCGCTCGCGTGGCACCACCACCGAGGTACTGCGCGATGACAAAATCGTTGAAACCCACCAGGGTGACCCACTTGCGTTCATCTCGCAATATCAAGCTCGTTTCAAAGTCGCTTTACGCCCAGGCATGCCACGTTTTGCTGGTGGTTTAGCCGGTTATTTCGGTTATGACACAGTGCGGCACATTGAGCCCAAACTTGGGCAAGCCACCAAACCGTATCCCGCAGGAATGGGCGAAGGCCCACCCGATATCTTGTTGTTGCAAGTCGATGAGTTGGTCATTGTTGACAACCTGGCCGGTCGCATCTATTTGATGGTGTACGCAGATCCAGCAGCGCCCGAGGCGTTTAATCAGGCGCAACAACGCATCAAAGAGTTGCGGATTTGACTGCGCAAGCCCGTTGACATCCCCTATAGCCACTCGAGTGTCGTGACCCCCGAAGAGCGACATTTTGCCAAAGCCGACTACTTAGCCGCGGTGTTGCGTGCCAAAGAGTACATTGCGGCGGGCGATCTCATGCAAGTGCAAGTCGGGCAAGTCATTACCAAACCGTTCAGCGACTCGCCGCTCTCGCTCTATCGTGCGCTGCGCAGCCTGAACCCCTCGCCCTATATGTATTTCTGGAACTTCGGTGACTTTCAAGTGGTGGGCGCATCGCCAGAAATTCTGGTGCGCCAAGAGGCCCTGCCGCTCAAAGAAGACGCACCCGTTGGCTCGGTACCCGAAACCACCATCACGATTCGTCCGTTGGCCGGTACGCGCAAGCGTGGCGCTACACCTGAACTTGATGCTGCGCTGGCCGCAGAATTACTGGCTGACCCAAAAGAGCGTGCCGAGCACGTCATGCTGATTGACCTGGCGCGTAACGACGTGGGCCGCGTTGCCAAAATTGGCACAGTCGAGGTCACCGACACGATGGTCATCGAGCGCTATTCGCATGTCATGCACCTGGTTTCTAACGTTGCAGGGACGCTTGAGGCCGGCATGAGTAATATGGATGTCTTACGCGCTTCGTTTCCGGCTGGCACGCTAACAGGCGCGCCTAAAGTGCGTGCCATGCAAATGATCGACGAACTCGAACCTGTGCGTCGAGGCATTTATGGCGGCGCTGCAGGCTACCTAAGTTATGGCGGAGAGATGGATGTCGCGATTGCCATTCGCACCGGCATCATCAAAGACGGCATGCTTTACGTGCAGGCGGCAGCGGGTATCGTGGCCGACTCAGACCCTGAACTCGAATGGCAAGAAACCGAGGCAAAAGCCCGCGCAGTGTTACGCGCGGCCGAACAAGTGCAAACCGGGCTTGACGACCCGTTTTAAGTGCGCCACCTTGACACGACCAGGATTCAAACCATGTTGCTAATGATTGATAACTACGACTCGTTTACCTACAACCTCGTGCAATACTTTGGCGAACTCGGCCAAGATGTAAGGGTGTATCGCAACGACCAAATCACGCTCAACGAGATTGACGCGCTTGCGCCTGATCACATTTGCGTATCGCCCGGCCCGTGTTCGCCCGCCGAAGCGGGCATCTCGATTGAGGTCATCAAACACTTTGCCGGCAAAAAACCGATTTTAGGTGTGTGTCTTGGGCATCAGGCCATCGGCGCAGCCTTTGGTGGCAAGATTATTCGCGCCCAACAAATCATGCACGGCAAGACTTCAGACATTACCCACACCAACACCGATATTTTTAAAGACTTGCCTTCGCCTTACACGGTGATTCGCTATCACTCGTTGGCCATCGAGCGCGCCTCAATCCCCGAGTGTCTGGCGATCACCGCACAAACGGCTGATGGCGAAATCATGGGGGTGCGTCACAAAACCTTACCGATTTATGGCGTACAGTTTCACCCAGAATCGATCTTAAGCGAGCATGGTCACGCGCTATTGCGTAACTTTCTTGAGCTTAATGAGGTGAAGGCATGATTACCCCGAACGAGGCACTCCACCGCTGTATCGAGCATCGCGAGATTTTTCATGACGAGATGCTGCACTTGATGCGTATGTTGATGCGCGGCGAGATGTCGCCCGCGATTGCCGCAGCGCTATTGATGGGCCTGCGTGTAAAAAAAGAGACCGTTGGCGAAATCACCGCCGCCGCGCAAGTGATGCGCGAGTTTGCCACGCCCGTGCAGGTTGCGAACCCCCAGGATATGGTTGATATGTGCGGCACCGGTGGCGATGGCAGTAGCACCTTCAATATTTCAACGACTGCGATGTTTGTTGCGGCGGCGGCCGGCGTACCTATTGCTAAACACGGCGGGCGCAGCGCCTCGTCCTCGTCGGGCAGTGCTGACGTGCTTGAGGCCTTAGGCGCCAATCTGGCGCTCACGCCGCCACAAATCGCCGAGTGTATTGAAGAAATCGGCATTGGCTTTATGTTTGCGCAAGCCCATCACGGCGCCATGAAAAATATCGCCCCCATCCGCAAAGAGCTTGGGGTTCGCACCATTTTCAATATTCTTGGGCCGTTGACAAATCCAGCGGGTGCGGCAAACCAGTTAATGGGGGTCTTTCATCCTGATTTAGTTGGCATCCAGGTGCGTGTTTTGCAATTATTAGGCTCTAAACACGTCATGATTGTGCATGGCAAAGATGGCATGGATGAGGCCTCACTGGGTGCTGGCACGCTTGTCGGCGAACTCAAAGACGACCTCATTACTGAGTACGAGATCCACCCTGAGGATTTTGGTCTGACCATGGTGTCAAATCGAGGTATTCGTGTGTCAAGCAAAGAAGAGTCTCGCGATCGTGTGCTTGAGGCTCTGACCAACAAGCCGAGCACCGCCCGTGATATCGTCGCGTTTAATGCTGGCTTAGCGATTTACGTTGGCAACCATGCCACTTCAATTCAACAAGGCATCACAATGGCGTTCGAAGCGATTGCAAGCGGTGCGGCACGCGCAAAACTCGACGCCTTTTGTGCCAAAACAAAAAAGTTTGCAGCATGAGCGATATTCTAAATAAAATTCTGGCAGTCAAAGCCCAAGAAGTGGCTGCGGCGCGTGCCCTTCATAGCGAAGCCAGCCTGCTTGCTGCGGCCAAAGCCCGCAACGATATTCGCGGTTTTGCACAGGCGATTGAAGCAAAAATCGAAAGTGGTCACGCGGGCGTGATTGCCGAGATTAAAAAGGCCTCACCCTCAAAAGGCATTTTGCGTGAAAATTTTCAGCCAGCTGAAATTGCAGCTTCGTATGCCGCACATGGCGCAGCTTGTTTATCGGTATTAACTGACGAGCAGTTTTTTCAGGGCGCTGACGATTATTTACGTCAAGCCCGCGCCGCCTGCAACCTGCCTGTACTGCGCAAAGATTTTATGGTCGACCCCTACCAAATTATCGCTGCACGCGCGATGGGGGCCGATTGTATTTTGTTGATCGTGTCTGCCTTGACAGCCACGCAACTCAACGAGTTTGAAGCCTGCGCCTTTGAACTTGGTATGGATGTGCTCGTTGAAGTCCATGACGCCCAAGAGCTTGAGCTCGCACTGGCTCTGAACACTTCGTTACTCGGTATCAACAATCGCAATTTACGTACCTTTGAAACGTCGCTTCAAAACACTCTTGATCTATTGGGTCGCATCCCAGCAGGTAAGCGCGTTGTCACCGAAAGTGGCATCATCAACCCCGCCGATGTGCAACGTATGCGCACGCACGACGTTCAAGCTTTTTTAGTCGGTGAAGCATTTATGCGTGCACCTGATCCAGGCGTTGAGTTAGCGCGGCTGTTTGCTTAAACGGGTATCACCCTAGCGCATGATGGCGGTACACGTATCGCCTATCAACGACCGACCCTTGCAACTGCAAACAACGCTTCAGCAGTTCAGTCAGCTATTAAAGCTGCGCGCTGCGATCGCCGCGGCTAAAGCCCGACAAGACTTGCTCGAGGCCTCGGCTTAACGCCATCACTTTAAAGAGTTCGCCCATCTCGGCCTCAGACAGCAGCTTTTGTACAGCGCTATGGGTTTGTGCAAGCGTTTTAGCCTCGGTTTGATCCAACTGCTTTAACAATTCTGGCAACCCACTATTCAATAAAAATCTCGCTTGCGACGTATAGCCTAATACTTCAAGGCCTGCCGCGAACGCTGTTTCGGCGATAGCGGTGAAATCTACATGTGCAGTCATGTCTTGCAAACCCGGCGCTAAAAAAACATCATCATGCGCGCGGTGTTGAATGTGACACATCAGCGTGCCACGCTGGCGCTGAGGATGAAAAAACTCGTGCCGCGGAAACCCGTAATCAATTAACAGGGCCGCGCCCTTGGTCAGCCAACGGGCAAGATCGCGTACCCAAGCCTCGGCTTGCAGGTTAATTTCAGAGCAATAACCTGGCAGATAAGGCATGCGGGCGCGTACCGCCTGCTCAAGCGCTGGGGGCGCCATGCGATCTTGATAGTCAAAACCTTCTTTGGCAGACACGACACCACGCTGCAACACGTGATCCTCATGCGCTGACCAGGCAAAGAGTTCGACCGGCATGGCGTCAAGCACTTCATTGGCCAGGATACAACCCGTAAATTGCGAAGGGGCACGCTCTAACCAGACCACTCGGTTGCCCCAAGGGGCGAGCAACTGCTGCTGCCTAAGCTTTAAGTCGGCAGACACTTCGAGTATGAAATAGTTGGCGGTGACGCCTTGCGAATCTAACGCACTTAAAACACTATGCGCTAAGGCACCACTACCGGCACCAAACTCGAGAATGTCAGCCGAACCGGCTTGTTGCAACACTTCAAGCACCTGTCGTGCCAACGTATGGCCAAATAACGGCGTGAGTTGTGGTGCAGTGACAAAGTCGCCACTGAGCGCGCCATGCTGGTTGCTGTTGCTGTTGTTGCTGGTAGTGCTGTCATGCGCGTGACTCTGGCTTTTGCGCGGTAGAGATGCCACGGGCGCTTGGGCAAGCTTGACACTGCCTGCAGCGTAATAGCCTAGGCCGGGCGCGTACAGCACGTGATGCATCCATTGGCTGAACGGCATCCAGCCGCCCTGCACTTGGATCTGAGCATGTAAAAAAGCGCTGACACGTTGGCTATGCGCCAGCGCATCAGCGCTTACCGGGATTGAAGTCTCGGCAGGCACTGCGTTTCTACGACTTAACGGCGGCCGCCGTCGAAGGTGAAGCCACGACGCGCGCCTGTGGCGGCACGTGGAGCACCCGGACGGGGTGCACCCGAGCGTGCCGGAGCATCACCGCGTGGTGCGAAGGTTTTGCCACTAGGAGCTGCAGCACGTGGCGCAAAGTCGCGCGCTGGGCGGGCGGGCTTACCTGCGTAAGCGGGGCGATCTGAGGCGCCACGGTCAGTGCGGGGCTCAAACGAACGCGGCTCAGTGCGCGCGTTTGCGTAGGGATTTTCGCTACGTGCGGCATGAGGTTGATCACCGCGTGGGGCGTAGCTACGATCGCCATACGATTTTTCACCACGTGGTGCGTATGATTTTTCACCGCGTGGGGCAAACGGTTTGTCACCACGAGGCGCAAAAGATTTTTCGCCACGATCTGCAAAGGGCTTGTCACCACGCGGAGCAAAAGGCTTGTCACCGCGGGGCGCGAAAGGCTTATCACCACGTGGAGCAAAGCTACGCTCACCTCGGTCAGCAAACGGCTTGTCAGCGCGTGGGGCGTAGGGGCGCGACTCACGGCCAGCGTAACCACCGCCGCTTGGGGCCGAACTACGGTCGTTGCTAAAACGCCCACCTTTTTTACCACCCGCACCACGGCCAGCGCCTTCGGGGCGCGCGCTTGGTGTACGTTGTGGCTCAAGCCCTGCAATCACCTCTGAAGGGATTTGATGGCCAATGAAGTGCTCAATGCGGCGCACTTTATGACGCTCGCCATGAACAGCCAAGGTGTAGGCCAAACCATCGCGCCCTGCACGGCCGGTACGACCAATGCGATGCACGTAATCTTCAGGCTGCATCGGCAGATCATAATTAATGGCGTGACTAATCGCTTGTACGTCGATGCCGCGCGCAGCAACGTCGGTTGCGACCAAGACGCGCACGCGTCCCTCTTGCACTTCAGTGAGGGTACGTGAACGCTGGCGTTGATTCATATCGCCATGCAACGCCATCACTGAAAAACCCGTGTCAGCCAAGTGCTCGGCCAAGTCATCAGCGCCACGTTTGGTGGCGGTAAAGACAATCGCCTGATCCATCGCAGCATCGCGCAAAATATGATCAAGCAAGCGAAGTTTATGGCCGGCATCATCTGCGTACAACAGAGTTTGTGTAATGTTGGCGTGACGATCTGACGGTGAAGCCATTTCAATGCGTTGGGGATCACGCATCATGCGTGCCGCCAACTTTGCCACCGTGCCATCTAATGTTGCTGAAAACAACAAGGTTTGACGATCTTGAGGCGTGCGGTCAACAATCGTGTTGATGTCGTCGATAAAACCCATATCCAGCATGCGGTCGGCTTCATCAAGCACCAGCGTATGCACGGTTGACAAATCAACCCGACGCGCTTGCAGGTGATCCAGTAAACGACCCGGCGTTGCGACTAACACGTCAACACGGCGCGACAAGGCTTTGAGCTGGGCGCCATAAGGCATGCCGCCGACAACGGTCGCGATGCGCAGGTCGTCAAGATTACTGCCGTAGGTCGCAGTGGCTTCGCTCACTTGCAAAGCGAGTTCGCGAGTGGGGGTCAATACCAATACCTGTACGCCACGGCCTTTATTGGCAGGCTTTTGCGCAATACGGTTTAAGGCTGGCAGCATAAACGCTGCTGTTTTACCGCTACCGGTTTGCGACGAAACCATTAAATCAGAACCAGCCATTGCAGGCGGAATCGCTGCCATTTGCACCGGTGTGGGGGTGGTAAAACCCGTACGTTCAATTGAAGAGAGTAAAGCGGGCGCGAGCCCTAACGAATCGAAGGACATGACTTTCCTAGAGGCCAGATAGTGGCCGTATGACGCAGCCCGGAGAATTGGTAGACCGGCGGTAGTCGGTTGAATCGAGCATCGTGCCGACCGAATCAACCGAACGTCTGGGCTGATGATCCCTCTATCTGGATCACACTTGCTGCCCACGAAAGGAAAGGAGGTCAGAAATCGATGATGTGTGTGCTTAGCTAGGCATTGCCCGCTAGCGACCTGCGACATCTAAATTTGCAGTGTGCAAATACTACCCTACTTTTTGCTCGGGGTAAACCCTTTAGGGTGGCTAATTATGCTTTCCAGTCAATTACTTGCAAGTTTTGTTGTAACAGCCACGCATTTGCTGCTTTAAAGTGCCCGCAACCGATAAAGGGATTTGCCCCTCGGCGGGCCGATAAAGGCGAGGGATGATTGCAGGTCAAAATCAAATGTTGAGCCTCAGCGACCAACAAGTCTCGCTTCGTTTGCGCATGTGCGCCCCACAGCATAAATACCTTAGGAGTTGCGTCTTTTGCGACCGCCTCGATCAATGCGTCGGTCACCGTCTCCCACCCTTTGCCAGCGTGTGAAGCCGGTTGCCCGTCTTCGACCGTCAAGGCAGTGTTCAACAGCAGAACGCCCTGACGCACCCACCGCGATAAATCATGATGGTCCGCATTGGGTTTCAGCACTAATTGTGCGGGGTCGTCGGGGTACTCGAGCTCGATTTCAGCGAGGATATTGCGCAAACTTGGCGGGCGCGCAACGCCATCAGGAACAGAAAACGCGAGTCCCTGTGCTTGCCCCGCACCGTGATAAGGATCCTGACCCAAGATCACAACACGCACAGCATGAGGGGTTAGAGCTTCAAGCGCACGAAATGGTTGAGCGGGGTAGATCGCGGCCTGATTTGCTAACCGCTGTGCAAGCATTGCAGACAAGCCCTCAAGCGCGTTCTTCACCACGGTTGTATCCAACACAGACCGCCAAGCAGGCGCCAGCGCAGTGAGATGCGCGGATAAAACTGGTTGCACCAAACGACTAGACCGAGAAGCTATTTGAGAGGTCATCTGAACGGCACCCGGAAAGAAAGCTTAAGCAAGTCGGGCTACCAAAGCTTGATGATAAGCGCTTAGTCGTTGTTGCACAGCCGTTTGCCGCGCGACTTGCGCCGCGAGCGCTTGGGCGTCGGCTTGCGGCAACGCTGCCCAGACGGCTTGTGGAAAATGCGGATCATCTTGCCAGCGCGGAATCACGTGCCAATGCAGATGGGGCACGACATTGCCGAACGCTGCGAGATTGACCTTATCGGGCTTGAGCTCAACGCGCTGCACCTGCTCAACAAGCAATACGACGCGCAGCAATTCGGTTTGCTCGGTAGCGGTCAGGTCTGTCATCTCAACGACGTGCGCAGTCCAGATCACACGCGTGAAACCCGGATACAACGCCTCACACGCGTCAATGACACGCAAGTGCTCGTTTTGCCACAAGACAATCCCACCGGGAGTCTGACAAAGCACGCAGTGAACGCTGTGCATATAAAGTGACCTTGTTTAAGACAGTTTGGTTTACAACGTGCGGCACAATGGCAGTCATATCGACCAATGAATATCGATCAGCCGCATCCAACAATCATTCGCCAAGCGACAGCTCAAACCCGAGTATGTTCTAGTGCTTTCACAATCGCCTTAAGCACTTCAACACGCGCGTAGTGTTTATCGTTTGCCGACAAAACATGCCACGGTGCCGCAACGGTATTGGTATGAACAAACATTTCGCGCGCAGCGGTATCATAAGCCTTAGCCTTGCTTCGGTTGCGCCAGTCATCCTCAGTAATTTTAAATTGCTTAAACGGTGAATGCATACGCTCTTCAAAACGCTTGAGCTGCTCTTCGGGCGTCACTTCCAGCCAAAATTTCAACACAACCGTACCGTTTTCAACCATCTGCTGCTCAAAATCATTGATCTCATCATAGGCCCGTGTCCATGCAGCCCGTGTAATAAGTTTTTCGACGCGTTCAACCAGCACTCGCCCGTACCAAGACCGATCAAATATCGCGATACGGCCTAGCCTCGGTACATTTTGCCAAAACCGCCATAAGTAAGGTCGAGACATTTCAGACTGTGAGGGGGCGGCGACCGGCATCACATCAAAATGACGTGCATCAATCGCACGCGTCACGCGTCGGATTGCGCCCCCCTTACCCGCCGCATCGACACCCTCAAAAACAAGCGCTAGCGCACGCTTTTTGAAAGCTTTGTCGCGAACAAGTTCTGCCAAGCGATTCTGCAAACTCAACAGCTGCGGTTCGTGCTCGCTTTTGGTTAGCGTAGCCTTGTGATCAAGGTGCTTGAGCGGATTGGTCTGACGTGCCACGATGGGCACACTGTCGGGCTCATGAAACACCGGCACCTTAATCGTACGCACCTTAAGCGCCTGAAGCACGGCTTGAGCACTGCGCACCATTCTGAGCTTTGGATCGGCGCTTGGGATCACAACCCAGGGCGCGTGGGGCGCATCGGTGCCATCTAAGACTAGCTGGCTTGCCCGCCGGATCGAATTAAATTTTTTATGCGCCCTTAAATCGAGCTTATCAACCTGCCACGCCGTTGATGGGTTGGCCAACAAGTCGTCAATACGCGCCTGCTGCGCGTCGCGCGATAAATGAAACCACAGTTTTAAAATCTGCACACCATTGGCTGCCAGCGTGGATTCAAATCGTCGGACAAAATGAAGCTCTTGTTCAAGCTTTTCCAAGCGCGGGTGCTTGCGGACCGCCTCTTTGAATAGTGAGGTGTAGCGCGAACCAAATACGATCCCAATCTCGCCCTTTGCGGGCAACTTCATCCAAAATCTGCGTGCATCGGGATACGCCCGATCCTCACGACTCGCCTCTGGAAACGCGATCGTGTGAATGTGGCGCGGGTCCATCCACTCATTGAGTAAATTGATCGTTTCGCCCTTGCCTGCGCCGTCGATCCCCGCGACCAAAATCAACAACGCCCGATCTTGTAACGCAATATGACGATATTGCTCGTTCACCAACTGCACGCGCAAGTGTTGTTCGATTTTTTTAAATTCTTCTTGCGATAACTGCGGATCTGCTTCGGCTTCTTGAAACATCGGGGCACCACCTTTTAAGTCGCTGCGTGAAATTGACGACGTAGATCGGCTGAATTGACGCGGCTAGGCGCCTTGCAACGCCACTAAGCGTGCCACACGCACGCGTTGTTTAATCTGAGCGGGCGCGCCGGCCGAGCGCGCGGCAGCACCGGCGTCGACCGCCAGTACAACCTGCAACCAAGATTGCCAGGCGAGGCACGTCACGCTGATCGCCTCATCCACCGAGCGTGCTGCCTGTAATAACGCTTCAAAGCGCTCAGGCTTACGCAGCGCATCGCACGTCTCAAACAGCGATAACACCGCCTCTGCGTGCTCTGCATCTTTCAACGCGGGGCATGCTTCGCTCAACTGCAACATCGCAGCCAACACGAGCGGCAACAAACGCGCCATATCAAAGCACTCTGTGGGTACACGCAGCCGTGTGGCAAGCGCCTTGCTCTCGCTCGTGTCAAGGCATAACACTGCGTACCGAGCCGCCAAGGGCAAGCCTTGTTGCGCGCAGCGATTGACTAGATCCTGTACGCGCGGGCTAAGCACCAGCTCAGGCATGATGTGCTGCGCTGCGCCCACTTCGAGTAGTAGACCCAACATCCGCGAAGGCTGTGCAGACAGCAAGCCTCGCGACAACTCTTGCCAGACTCGCTCTGGCACCAACGCATCAACCTCACCTGAGGCGACCATTTCGCGGCAAAGCGCAAGGGTCTCTGGCGCCACGGCAAACTCAGTGAAGCGTGCCATCAATCGGGCAAGGCGCAAAATCCGTACGGGGTCTTCTTTAAACGCAGGCCCAACATGTCGTAACACCCTTGCACAAAGATCGCTTGCGCCATTTAACGGATCGACCAACTCACCTGCCATTGACTGCGCGATTGCGTTGACGGTGAGGTCGCGGCGCTTGAGGTCTTCTTCTAACGTGACCTCAGCACCGGTGTAAAACGTAAAACCCTTATAGCCTCTCCCCGACTTACGTTCGGTTCGGGCCAAGGCGTATTCTTCTTTTGTGACAGGGTGCAAGAACACCGGAAAATCGCCCCCTACCGGGATAAAGCCGCGGGCCAACATGATTTCAGGGGTGGCACCCACAATGACCCAGTCGCGATCGCCCGCGGGCAAACCCAGCAAGGCATCACGTACCGCTCCACCGACGATATAAAACTTCAAACCCTCGGTGGCAACATCAGCACTCACGGCAGAGGTGTCCGCCCATAAGGCTGAGGCACAATTTCGCCCAGTCGTTGTTTGAGGGACTGCGGCTGACCGCTAAACAGGGCCGCGTAGTACACCGCGTTGGACATCACATTTTTGACGTAATCACGCGTTTCGTTAAATGGGATCGTTTCGGCAAAGATCGCGCCCTCAACCGAGCTATCAAGCTTAGAGCGCCACAACATCGGGCGACCCGGCCCCGCGTTATAGCCAGCACTGGCCAAGACCTGCGAGCCCCCCAGGTCAGACAACACCATACTCAAGTACGCAGTACCAAGCCTGGTATTGGTATCAAAATCATTCACTTTTGCAGGTGTGAAATCGGTCATCCCAATCTTGCCAGCAACCCAACGAGCTGTCGCAGGCATCAACTGCATCAAGCCCGACGCACCGGCCACCGAGCGCGCGTCCATGATAAAGCGCGACTCTTGCCGGATTAACCCATACACCCACGCTGGGTCGATATCGATTTGTCGTGCCTGTGCAGAGACACGGCCCTCAAAGGGTGCAATGTAACGTTGCGAAAAATCAAATTCTTTTACGGTACGGTCTGAGGTGTTGACCACGCGATCAAAGATATTCTCGTGTCTGGCGACTTCGGCAGCGGCCATTAACTGGCGATCACTCATGCCGCGTATCGTGAAATTCCATTCGGGCACTGCGTCGCCACGCCAGCCCCGTTTAAATAACGTCACCGCGCGTTGCAAGCCTGGGTTAGCACGCGCCTGTGCGACCTCTTGAGCGGTCACTGGGGCGGGTCGGTCAGGGGCCACGATTGGGCGCCCCAACTCTTCAAGGGCCAACTGACCATAAAAATTAAATTGGTCGGTAATCGAAGCATATGCTTTTTCAGCCTCTGCTTTTTTGGCCGTAGCGGCCAGGCCTCGTGCACGCCAATACACCCAAGTGGCATCGGTCTTTTGTGCTGGCCCCATCGCCTCGATGGCTTGCAGCACCCAGACCCAATCAATATTGGCTTGCCGTAACGACGCCCGCACGCGCCAAGCGTTATTGGTTTCAGACAAGCCCAAGGTGCCGGTTGCGCGATACCACCCATAGGCGCGGCTATCAAGGTTCATGATGGCCAACAAGGCCATTTGCCCATACACCCATTGCAAATTTTGTTTAGGCAATTGCTCGCCCCAGGTGCCACTTACTTTGGTTGCGGTCGCGCTCAGATCGGTGCGCGCAGCGCGCGCTAAGCTAATCGCAACGAGATCGTTTCTTGCACTTGAACGCGGGCCCGTTTGACCATTCAACCACTGCACGGGATCGCGCAGCATGGCATCGTATGCCACCAAATCAGACGGCTCAAAGACCCAGGCGGCATAACGGCGCGCCTCGGGTAGCTTGTTGTTTTCAATTGCCTCATACAAGTAAGGCATTAAGTCAGACGAGGCCAACACGCGGTCGGCCACCAACTGGTCAAATAACTTTAGGCAGGCGCCATAGGGGGCAAATACTTTTATTGCCTCGGCGGCACTCGCACGCTGACCGCCCATATGGCGTGCTTCAAGTTGAGCACACAAGATTTGTGGATTTGGATTCAGTACGTCACCCAACTCTCGCACTGCGACAAAATCACCTGCTCGCGCAGCGGCCAGAATCCACTCACCCTTTAACCGATCGCCCAGATACGCCGTTTTATTTTTAGTGATGAAATCAGTCAAGGTTTGTTGAACCCCTGGCATATGGGTCGAGCCAAGCTGGGTGCGCAACGACCAGTATTCTGGATACATGCCCAGCACATCGCCGCGCGCCTGAGGCACAAAGCTTGCCAGCTGCGTCCATTGCTTGGCATTCATCGCGTTTCGTGCTGCGGCGACCGCACGCGCAGCCGGCGTCGTATCTGAATCGGCAATCGTCGCACCGGCTTGCACCAACGTATTTGGCGCTGTTGAAGGTGCGTTGCCGGCGCGCGCAGGCGCCTTGGGCGTCGATGCCTCAGCCGTTGAATCTGACAGGCGCGAGCCGCCTCCAGTGACGCCAGAGTTCTGGCCTTGGCGTGTGCTTTGCTCTGCGTTGTTTGCCGGGGTCGACGGCGCGGGCGCGATGCCAGCCACAGGCACCAGCGTTCCGTCGGCTTGCAAGATAAATCTTGCGGGGCCCGTTGCCTCAGCGCCCTGTGAAGAGACAGACATTGCTGGCTGAGCCCAGCCCGGCGACTGCGTTAAGACAAAGAGCGCACAGACGCTGGCCAGCCAGCTACACA
>Ga0114963_10000647_pt1 | contig 23438 bp, 25 predicted proteins | sample C_131016_EF_Meta_FD_87019 | JGI IMG/M metagenome (GOLD analysis project Ga0114963, IMG submission 87019) | Freshwater microbial communities from Lake Croche, Canada to study carbon cycling - C_131016_EF_MetaG | ecosystem: Environmental > Aquatic > Freshwater > Lake | place: Lake Croche, Canada...
ACCACCTCTACCGGCGGAAGCATCGCCAGCTTTGCACTGAGCCCAGCAGCACCTGCTGGGATGAGTTTTAATACTGCAACTGGAGCGCTATCGGGAACACCAACGACAATAGCTGGTGTTACGAGCTACACAATCACCGCAACAAATACGAGTGGATCTGCCACTCAGAGCTTTGCATTAACAGTGAGCGTCGCGCTCGGTGGTGGCGGTGGCGGAGTCAGTGGCGGTAACAATAATCCCATCCTGACTACATCCTTTGTCGACACTACTTTAAATGATGTAGTCATTGGTGCCCCCTACGTGGATTTCATCAAAGCGGAGGCCCGGACGGATGGGGTAACTACGGCCACAGTTGTCAGTTATGCAGTAGATCCAACTACACCTTTGCCTTTAGGACTTTCCTTAGATTCGAGCACAGGTTATGTGAACGGTACCTTGCCGAATGATGCTTTAGCCGGGCTGTTTAGCTATACGTTCATAGCCAGTTCTCCTGGATTTCCGAAAGCATCTTTAGTAATTGCGGTAAAAATTCTTGATAAACCAACTGGGGGCGAAATACCTGCTCCTAAGCGAATACTTTCCATCGAATTTACTGACCAAACATTAATTCCTTCTACGATTGGAGTTCCATACTCTGATAATTTAGTCGCACGCACGTTGAGTGATGGCTCTCCAGATTCCCATGAGGTTTCTTATGCCCTTGCTGATGGTTCCCCTGAGTTACCACTGGGACTCAGTCTAAATTCCGTGACTGGATTCATTACAGGCACTATTGATGCTTCGTTATTTCCACATACCGTGAATCTCTTATTCACGGCGTCTTCCCCTGGATACACACCTACTACTACTACTACTGCGCTATCGAAGATAATTGTCGGGGCGGTTGTTCCTGTGGCTCTCGAGGCCCCAGTTGCCCCGGTGGCGCAAATTCTACGCATAATCCCTTTGGGTGTCAGCGTGATAAAAAAAATCGTTCCCCCTACGAAAAAGCTAATGATGACCGCCTTATTTGCCAACAACAGCTCAACTTTGTCAAGGACGCAAATTTCATCGATCAAAAAACTGTGTCTAGCCATATCCAAAATGAGGATCAAGAGAATAACGGTAATTGGCTTTACAAATGCTGCACCAGGAGTCGATAACCAACAACTGGCTATAGATCGAGCGAGAACTTTAGAAAAATACTTGAAACTAAATCACGTGAATCAAAGCATCACCATAAAATCAGTAGTTGCTGATTATACAAGGGCTAATAATGCGACCAACTCGTTGATAGAAATGCGCAAAGTTGAGTTATGGATAGAGCTCGGTTAGTGGCGTCTACAACTCCTAGGACATTAGCCCTCTCTACTCGACTTTAATCTTTGGTAGACGATTTTTGAGAAAGCTTGGAAGCCACCAATTCGCGGATCCCCACCATTGCATGAGTGCCGGAACGAGCATAGAGCGGATTATTGTGGCATCAATGGCCACTGCTGTTGCAAGGCCGATACCAAACTCTTGAATAACACGTTGTCCACCAAAAACGAATGCAACGAAGACAGAAAACATAATCGTCGCGGCCGCTGTGATAACTCCACCCGTTGCAGCCAAACCACGCCTGACAGCAAGCGCATTGTCTCCTGTTGCTAGATACTCTTCTTGGATTCTTGAAACCAAGAAGACCTCATAATCCATAGATAGTCCAAAAAGAATGGCAAAACAAATAACAGGCAAGAAAGCCTCCAGCGGACCACCTTGGATACCAAGGACGCTCGAAGCCCAACCCCACTGAAACACCGCTACAAGAACGCCAAATGCTGAGCCGATCGATAGCAGATTCATGACTGCCGCCTTGAATGGAATGAGAATGGATCTAAATAGAAACATCAGGAGTATAAAGCTGAGTAAAACAACAGAACCAATAAAGACTGGAAGTTTGCTATTTAGAACATGGGCAAAGTCGGCAAAGATCGCGGTGACGCCACCGACATAAACTTTTAGACCAGTGCCACTGACTGCCTTTGGAATGGTGGTCTCACGCAATCGGGATATCAGATCGCTTGTTTCTTTAGATTGGGGTGAACTCTTCGCGTAGATTTGAATGAACGCTATTTTTTTATCGGGGGAGAGGATCGCTGGTGAGGCATTCGCTACATCAGAATCTTTGGCAACCACTTTTGAGAGTTGAGTCATTGTGCCAACGTCGGATGGCTGATTAACCGGCGAGATAATTTGAATTGAACCCGCATAGCCAGCACCAAATCCTTTAGCCAACAAATCGTAGGCGCTGCGAGTCGTAGTTCCCTTTGGATCATTGCCTGAATCAGCAGCCCCAAGTCGGATACTAAAAGCAGGAACACAGAGAATGACAAGTAGTAAAACTCCACTTACCGCGTAGCGAACTGGCTTGCGTTGAATTGCACTGGCCCAGCGCGCCCAGCGGGTGTTTTCAATCTCATGGGATTTGCTGCGGCGTCCCGGGAGTGAGAGTCGATCAATGTTTTTTCCAACCATGGCCAGCATGGCGGGAAGCAAAGTTATTGACGCCACCATCGTAACGAGAACAGAAAGAGAAGCAGCTATGGCGACACCGTAGAGGAAGTTCACGCCCACGGTGAACAAGCCAAAGAGTGCGATACAGACAATGACCCCTGCAAATAATACGGAGCGACCCGAGGTTTTAAGTGCCGTCTTCACCGAATCCTCCACTGAGGCACCACCATGTAATTCCTGTCTAAAGCGAGTCACGATAAATAGGGCATAGTCGATTCCGACACCAAGTCCGATTAAAGCGGCAAGGATTGGTGCGAAGGCTGCTATGGAAAAGATATGGCTCAATAGCGAGACACCGGACGAAAGAGTAATTAATCCGACAATCGCAACAAGAAGAGGAATGAGTGTTGCCACAACGCTTCCAAAAGTGATCAGCAAGATGAAAAAGGCAGCAAGAAGCGCAACGAATTCCGAGGAGCTTGGTTTGGCTTCATTTGCCTTTGCAACCGCATCACCTAGCAATTCAACCTGCATATTTGAGGAGTTAAAGGATTTGGCAGTAGAAATAATTACCTTGGTAGCGGCATCTGGAATATTTCGTGCATCAAGAAAGACAGTAGAAAAAGCAACGGTTTGATCAGCGCTAATGGCCCGCGAATTAGGCGCGAATGGAGATTGCACGTCAGTGACGTGGGAAAGCGTTCTTATCTTGGCATTAATCGGATCTATTTCTGCAGGAGTGAGCGTCGACCCATTTTTAGAAGCAAAGACTACTTGGATGCTCGAACCCCTGTCAGCCGGATTGTGAGCGGTGAGAAGATCGAGTGCAACCTTGCTTTCCGTGTTCGGAAGTGTAAATGAATTGCTGTAGATAGAGCCGACATTTTGGCTCCAGGCGGTCACTCCTAAGAGGAACAATATCCAAACGAGAATTGTTGCTTTACGATGTCGAAAAATGAATCCCGCTAATGATGAAATTTTCTTTTCTCCCCTTGCTAGCCGCGCGTCCTTTTTCTTCTTCAGTCTAGCGGCAATTCGGTCATATATTATTGGAACATGTCTGAAAAGAAAGTAACCGGCCCAGCGTCATATTTTCCTTCCATTGAAAAGAAGTATGGAGAGCCGATTGAGTATTGGATGAAAGAGTTAAAAAAGGTCTCCAAGCTAGCCCATATGGAGCAAGTTGCTCACCTCAAGGAAAACTTTGAGATGGGCCACGGCCATGCAAATGCACTTGTCCATGTATTTCGCCAAGAAAATTGTTGATAGTTCAACGCAGTTAAACCAACCAGAAGATGGAGATTATTTGTGGCCTATGTAAGCACCTACTTAAATTTCATGGGACAAACGGAAGAAGCATTCAAATTCTATGCTCAGGCTTTTCAAACTGAGAATACACTACGGATAACCCGCTTCTCGGATATGCCGATAACACCTGGAACTCCATCAATACCTAGCGACGAACAGAATTTTGTTATGCATGCCGAATTAAAGATCACCGGAGATCACACTTTGATGGCTACTGATATGTTGAGGTCTATGGGACATGAAGTTCGTGTCGGAAACAACACAACAATCAACCTAAATCTTGATACGAGAGCGCAGGCTGATCATCTTTTTGGAATCCTAAGCGAGGGTGCCACAGAAATGGCAGCCATGATGGAAATGCCTTTTGGGTATTGGGGCGTGGCTTTAGATAGATTTGGAATTCGTTGGATGTTTAACGTCGCCTAACGTGCAGGAGGCGCTATGAAGTTTATGATCGCGGTGATAGACACGATTGACAATCCGGGAACGTCTGAAGAAATAGTCGAGATAGATAAATTCAATGAATCCCTACGTGCCAATGGTCAGTGGATTTTTGCGTGGGGCTTGCAACCACCGCATACAGCAACAGTTATTGACAACCGTCATGGCGCGAATGCCAAAACTGGCAAGCCCTTGTTCGACGCGGTAGAGAATTTCAGTGGGTTGTGGCTGATTGAAGTTGAAAATGCCGAAATAGCTGAGAGGTTGGCCTTTGCGGCATCAAAGGCTTGTAATCGAAAAGTTGAACTCCGTCCCATGCACTAAGCATGAATATTGAACGAAAGGACGAGTTGGTAATAATCGAGAAGAGGATTTCTGCAATTGATCCTGCCTTTGGGCCAGCAATTGAGACCCTCGAGGGCTGCTCATTTGGCCTCGTACCTCCAAAGCTCTCACAGTACCAATCTTTGATTCGTGCAGTAATTAGTCAGCAAGTAAGCACTTCGGCTGCCCGAACAATTTTAGGAAGATTGGAAATACAGTGTGCTGGCTCTGTTACTGCTAAGAAAGTTGGCGCGCTATCTCGTGAGCAGCTGCAATCAATTGGGTTGACGGGAGCCAAGGTACGAACAATAAGTGAGCTCACGAATGCGGTGTTGTCCGGAAAGATTAGTTTTAGAAAGTTCCAATATATGTCAGATGAAGAGATCATTCAAGAGCTTATTCCCCTGTTTGGAATTGGCCGTTGGACAGTTGAGATGTTTTTAATCTTTCACCTAGGGAGATTGGATGTGTGGCCAATAAATGATTTAGCGGTGCGGAGGGGTTGGGATAATTTGCATAAGAATTCGGAACCTATTAATCCTAAGGTCTTGCACGAATTAGGGGAGCAGTTCCTCGGTATGAGAAGTGTTGTCGCCTGGTATTGCTGGAGAGCGTCGTAGTTGTTTAGGGGTCAGAGCCAGTTCTATTCGGTCTTGGAGGTATCCCATTCCCGATCAATAGGATCAAGTTCGGGTTTGGTTCACCGACCAAATGCCCAAAGCCACGACAAAGACCGCAATAAAGAAACAGAGCCATCCATAAGATAAAAATCCGATCACTAAACCGCTTGTTGCCCCACCCAAGGCACCCATCAAGTTCATAACGAGATCACTTGCTCCTTGGGATGAGGGCTTCATTTCGACGGCAACGGATTCCGAGAGCAGTGTGGATCCGGCGATTAGTGTGCATGACCATCCTAAGCCGAGAAGAAAGAGACCAGCACCGAGAGAGATTGGGTTCATGGCCGGAGAGAGACCAGAGACGACCGCCGCAAGAAATAAAATCAAAACCCCGATCTGAATAACTCGAACTCGGCCGAGCGAGTCGCTCAAAGCGCCAACCAGGGGTGAAAATGCATACATACCGAGTACGTGGACACTGATGACGACACCAATAATAGAAAGGGTTACATCGACATGTGCCATGTGAACGGGAGTCATAACCATGATAGAGACCATTGCAAGATGCCCGACGCCGACCGCGGAAATTGCAAAGAGAGCTCGAGGGTTTTTCTGGATATGGGAGAGCGCAGCCTTTGTTGTCTCGTGTTTGCGCTGCGATATTCCATCTAAGGCCATATTTGCTAATAAATAAGGATCTGGCTTGAGAAAGAGGAAAACAACGAGGGTTGCTAAAGCGAGCGAAACTCCAGCGATGAAATATGGACCCACTAGGCGAGGAAGGTGGAGGAGATGAGCCAAACTTCCAGCTGGTTGCATCAGGTTTGGCCCTGTGACCGCGCCAACTGTTGACCCCCAGACCACGAAAGAGAGATTTTTTGATCTATTTTCTGGAGTAGCCAAATCGATAGCAGCAAATCTCGCTTGATACCCCGAGGCCGATGCTGCGCCAACAAAAAAGGCACCAGCCAACATCAGCCATAGCACCCTATGGGTACCGCCCAGGATCGCTAGTAGCGATCCCATGACACCTATCGAGTATCCACTCATTAGCGAAAGTCGGCGACCGCCGCGTTGTGTGAGCTTTGAGAGGGGAAGTGCCATGAACGCCGCACCCAAAACTGTCGTAGTTTGAGCCAGTCCCGCCAGGGTTTCAGAATGAGAGATAGAAGAGACCAGGAGTGATCCCGCTGCTACGGTTCCAGAAGTTCCTATACCGGCAAGGACTTGAGTGGTACTCAATGCTCGAATTATCTTTTTCTGATGGGAAAAGATTTCCATCTGTGATCCTCCCTCTTCAATGCATGAGATGCAAGCACCTATTGAGCCATAATTGCATCATGAACGTATTGCGCTAGCCCTCGAGCACGGCCCTCGTAATACTCTTTGAAACGTTTGTCTTTCACATACATGAGAGCCAATTCCTTCTGCATTTCCACGGAACATCTGTAAAACCATTGAGAGATGGCGTCTCGGTGTGCACGGACAGCGTCTTGAGCCAATGGCGAGTCGATGGCCAAGCCATTTCCATAGGCATAGACAAAAAGTTCAGTTGCGGCCTCCTGGTCTATTTTCGCAGATTGAAAATCGGAGTGAGAATATTTTGAAGTCTTTCTCTCCGATTCAAGAAATTCGTCGCTCTTACCCCAGCGATCCCGTGTCTCGCCCTCGTAAGAATCCATATCAAAAGTGTATCTCTGGACATTGGATTAGAGACTCAAGGCGAATGGTCGATGAAGAGTTGGTGGTGTTCATCTACTAGTCAAGGTCGTGCCCTATCCTTCTCGAATGACTTCAGTGACTTCAATAAATAGACATCGTTGGTTAATTTTGGGAATTGTTCTAGCGGCAGAGATTATGGATCTGTTGGACTCTACGATCGTGAATGTTGCAGGACCTTCACTAAAGGAAAAGCTTCATGCAACGCCATCGGCACTTCAATGGGTGATTGGTGGTTACACACTGACGCTTGGCGCGGGGCTAGTCCTAGGTGGCCGATTAGCGGATCGATACTCAAGACGCAACGTATTCCTCATCGGATTAGCCAGCTTTACGCTCAGTTCCCTTCTTTGTGCGACGGCACCAAATATTCAATCGCTGATAGCTTTCAGGTTGATCCAGGGCTTTGCCGGTGCGATGGTTTTACCTCACGTCATCGGATTTATCCGTGATGTCTTTCCTCCGGAAGAGTTGGGAAACGCTTTCGCAATCTTTGGACCAGTCTTTGGACTCGGGGGAATTCTGGGGCCGATTATTGGTGGATTTATCATTGATGGAAACCTTGCATCTACTGGTTGGCGTGCAGTATTTCTAGTCAATATTCCGATCGGAATTATCAATTTTGGATTAGCTTGGAAGTATTTGCCAAGACGGGCGTCGGATCATTCGATCAAAATTGATCTTTTAGGAAGCGCATTAATTATCGCCGCATCGGGTCTACTTCTTTTGCCATTAATTCAAGGTCAAGAGGCAGGTTGGCCACTTTGGACTTTTCTCTCACTTGGAGTATCGCTGATAGGTTTTGTGGTCTTTACAGTGCAGCAGCGTTGGGTGATTTCGCTTAAGCGCACTCCGCTTGTCGATCCAGATATCTTTAGATCACGTACCTATAACTTGGGGCTTGCCGGCATTTTTACCTTCTTTGCAGGTTTCACTGGCGTCTATCTAATTATTACCCTCTTTCTCCAAATTGGTGAGCGGTATTCCGCGCGTGGTGCCGGAATCGCAAACATTGCTATCGCCCTAGGCACGGCAATCGGTGGCGCTCTCAGTGGTGCCGTACTCGCTGAAAAATTTGGAACCCGTGTACTGCAAATAGGTGCGCTTGCTCAAATAGCCGGTGCACTCCTGCTCTTTGTTGCATTGCCAAATATGCTTTCCTTTCATTTCTGGCATATTGCGCCGGGAATGTTGCTCTCTGGTTTTGGAACAGGCTTGGTAGTCGCGGCTCTATTTGACGCAATCTTGTTGGCAATTAAAGACGAGTTAGTCGGTTCGGCATCAGGAGTTCTTTCGGCGGTTCAATCGATAGCATCTTCGGTAGGTGTGGCTATCTTTGGAACATTGTTTTTCAATAAAGTTGCCACAGGTCAGATAGATGTTGGCTTCCGCCATGCATTGTTGTTGCAGATCGGGCTGGTTGCTCTCTTTTTGGGTATTACATTCTTACTCCCCAAAAAAGCCTTGAATAACGACGAATATGCCCACTAGGTATCGGCCTTGAAGATACTAGATGGTGGTTTCTCGACTGCGCTAGAACAACTGGGAAATACTTTAAACACGTCACTTTGGACTGGCGAACTATTGAAGTCTCACCCTGATCAGATTAGAGCGGCGCACAAGTTATTCGTCGATTCGGGTGCGGACATTCTGATTACGAGTTCTTATCAGATAACTTATCCGGGTTGCGAAGCTCTCGGTTGGAGTAAAAATCAGATCGATAGGGCGATCGCCGACTCCACTGAATTGGCTCGATTTCCTGGAGTAGCAGTTGCTGCATCTGTCGGACCGTACGGTGCCTACCTGGCAGACGGTTCTGAATATCGTGGAAACTATGGTCTGACAAAAAATGATCTAAAGGAATTTCATCGAGATCGGTTGATAGCTTTAATTGATACAGAACCTGATCTTTTGGCAGTAGAAACTATCCCCGAGCTCACCGAGGCGGAAGCAATCATTGAGCTCATCCATGAAATTGCCCCGGAGATATCTTTTTGGATCTCGTTTTCGTGTCGGTCCGGCAGGGAATTGTCTTCGGGCGAGATCTTTGCAGATGCAGTGAAGTTAATTAATACGTCATCGTCGGCGATCGCGGTGGGCGTTAACTGCACTAACCCCTTTTTCGTCTCTGATTTGTTGGAAGGCGCTGTTTCACAGATCCCTTTTGTCGTTTATCCAAACTCTGGACGCGTCTGGGATGCAGATAAAAAGCAATGGCTTGGACCAAAAACCTCGAGCTTTGAGGAGTCCGACCTTCGGCTTTGGGCTTCACTGGGCGCAGAGATCATCGGAGGTTGCTGTGGAGTTAGCCCAGAGGATATTTCTGCACTTTCCGCTTTATTGAGAGACTAGCTCCGAGAGACGCAGTGGTTCTAGGCGGATTCTAAGCAGGAATTAATCTCTTTTAGCTGTACTTCGGCCTCGGAGGTGAGAGAGTTGGCTTATGAGAAAATTTACCGCGTTCGTTTCTGCCACGACTCTAGCTACAGCTTTAGTTGTTGCCCCATCCATCTCGTTTGCTGATACTTCAGCAACACCGACTCCTTCGGCCAGTAAAGCGCATACTGTTGACCCAGCAAAGGCGGCTTACCGCGCAGCTCTCGCACAGTACAAACTTGCCGTCCAGGCTCGTAAAGCAGCACGCGAAATCGCAAATAGTGCGTTATCGGTAGCGTTGGCAGCGGCTAAATCACCCGTAGAGAAGCGAGCAGCTCGTGCTGCACACAAGGCTGCGATCGCCAACCTTCCGGTCCTGCCAGCAAAGCCTTCAAAGCCAACGAAGTAGACATTATCGCAATCTCTGTCGATCAACTCTATCGATCTATGGGCACATGAAATTGAGAGTGAGTCCTAGAATAGATTTATGCCATTGGTCGCTGCGTGTCAGTTAAAGCTCGATGTTGATAAACCTCAAAACTGCTCGCAAATTGCGACGCAGGCGATTCGAAGAGCGATAGCTAACGGGGCAGAGCTGATAGTTCTTCCTGAGCTTTCTAATTCGGGTTATTGCTTTGCCTCGATGAGCGAGGTACAGGAAAGTGCGACGTCTCTTCACGGTGATCTAATTCGTGAGTGGTCGCAGATCGCAAGTGAAGGCCACGTTGTCATAGTCGCCGGTATAAATCTCTTCGAGTCTGGCCACTATTGGAACGCATCCATCATTATTGATCAGAGCGGGGTCCGCGGCTGGTATGCCAAGGCACACCTGTTTGGAGATGAAAGCAAATTTTTTAAGGCAGGAGATTCGGGTCCTCTGGTCATCGAAACCGCTTTAGGGAAGATAGCCACCATGGTTTGCTACGATATCGAATTTCCGGAGTGGGTACGGATCGCCATGCTTAATGGTGCTCAGCTCCTGGCGCTCCCAACAAATTGGCCATGGATTGGTCAGACCCCAACTCAGCCTCCGATGGAAGTGGTTCGAGTGCAGGCAGCGGCTTCGCAAAACAAATTGATCATCGTGGCTGCTGATCGTTGTGGATCTGAACGGGGTCAAAGCTGGGTAGCGACAAGTGTCATCACGAGTGTCGAAGGAGTCATTATCGCAATTGCGAACCCTACTCCTAAAGATGTAGACGATGCAGGCGAGATTATTTATGCCCAGGTAGAACTACCTACTGATACAGCAATTACTATGAAGAACGACATCAGGAAAGATCGACGACCGACTCTTTATTCTTCAATTCTCAATGAGTAGGCTCTAGTCGTGCCCAACATTCTTACGGCAATCGATGGTCTCTATGAATCAGCTGCCGGGAAACATCCACCAACCCGCGGCAAAATTCGAGTAGCTCTTTTACAGCAACCTTGGTTAGGTGATGTCGATCAGCAGAAATTGGCCTACAGGCATGCGGTAGAGGAGTTGGCTATGTACGCTCCTGACCTGATTATTTTGCAAGAACTCTCGCTCTATCCCTATGCATGTACTCAGCCCAATGCGCAAGGTAGTTTTGCGGCCGAGGATGTACAAGGGATGAGCTATCAGTTCGCTGCCGAACTTGCCCAAATGAGTAACTCAGCGGTTGTCATCTCGTTCTACGAAGACGCCTCTGATGGCAAATTCAATAGCTGTCTCACTGTTTCATCTAGAGGCGAGATCATCGCGAAGGTTCGTAAAACGCATATACCAATTACCGCTGGATATTATGAAGATAAATATTTCGATCAAGGAAATTCACCCGCTCAAATTTTTCAACTCGAGGGTGCGCGAATAGGTACGCCAACGTGTTGGGACCAATGGTTTCCTGAATTGGCTCGCGTTTACGGATTAATGGAAACAGATCTCATCTGCTATCCAACGGCTATCGGCTCGGAACCTGATCACCCGAATTTTGACACTCAACCGCTTTGGGAGACCATGATGGTGGCTCACGGGATTGCTAATGGCATGTTCGTTGCTGCAGCAAACCGAATAGGAACCGAAGATGGAATTGTTTTCTATGGCTCATCTTTTATCAGTGATCCATATGGTCGAGTGATTCTTCGTGCGCCTCGAGATCTTGCGACGACTCTAGTCGCTGACCTCTTTCTAGACTACAAGCGGGATTGGCTTGAGCTCTTTCCATTCTTTACTACAAGAAGACCGGATATGTACCAGCTGCTTATCGAACGAGGGGATTAGTCAGAAATGTCAACAACACTTTTCACAAACGGGACTATCTGGCCAGGAACAGCGGATTCGCAAATTCAAAGTTCAATTGCCATAAATGGAAGCAAGATCGTGGCTATTGGGGCCGAGGCCCTTGCCCAGCAGTATGACGCAGTTGTTGATTTACATGGTGCGTTTGTCTCGCCGCCATTTGCTGATGGACATGCTCATCCGTTGTTTGGTGGCAGACAATCGTTTGGTCCAAATATCACTGGCCTTGATACTGTCGAGGATATCTTGGTTGAGGTTAAGCGGTTCGCAGATGCACATACTGACGTTGAATGGATTATTGGCGGAACTTATGATCCAGCAATTCATTCGGATGGAAATTTCGATGCAAAGCTTCTTGATTCAGTCGTTGATGATCGTCCCGTTGTATTGAACGGAGTCGATTACCACACGATCTGGGTCAATACCGAAGCGATGAGGCGAGCAGGAGTAGATGTATTCACTGGAGAGTTGGAGATTGGAACGATTATTCGGCGCCATGACGGTACACCGATGGGAACACTCCGTGAATGGGATGCGGTTAATTTAATCCTGGATAAAGCTCCGAAACTTTCGTTAGCTCAAGAGATTGCTGCGATCGAATATGCGAGCAAGCGTTTTGCAGCCGTTGGAGTGACGTGGTGGCTCGATGCCTGGGTGGATCGTGGAATGGCTGAAGCATATTTGGCAGCGGAGGAAGCCGGAGTTTTGTTGCAAGGCGTGAATCTGGCTTTTCGCGCCGATCCCCGCAGTTGGGAAACTGACCTGCCATATTTTCTCGAGCGAAGAGAAGAGATCGCGAGTTCGCCAAGAAATAGAAAACTGACGGCCAAGACAATCAAATTCTTTGCTGATGGAGTTATTGAGGGTGGCACCGCATCGCTTCTTGAGCCATACGTGAGTGATCCCTGTTCGCATGGCATGCCAGTGTGGGATTGGAAAGAGATGACCAGAGCAGTAGTCGAGATGGATAGGGCCGGATTTCAAATCCATATCCATGCGATAGGTGATGCTGGTATTCGTGCGTCATTGGATGCGATTGAAACTGCTATTAAAATAAATCCAGCTTGGGATCGGCGCCCAACTATTGTGCATGTCCAGTTACTCGACGCACTTGATTTGCCACGCTTCACGGAGCTTGGAGTTATCGCGAATTTTGGCCCACTTTGGACCAGGCAAGATCCCATGCAAGCCGTTTCCTGTGCCCCTCGCATTGGTCCAGAGCGAACGAATCGTCAGTATCAAATTCGTTCCCTTCTCGATCATAAAACCCGTGTGGCCTTTGGAAGTGATTGGCCGGTGACGAGTGAAATACCGCTAGAAGGAATTGCTGTTCCCGTACACCGGCAAACACCCGATCGCCAACCAGCAGGCGGTTGGATGCCGGAAGAAATGATCTCAATTCGGGAGGCCTTCCAGGCCTACACGCACGAAGTCGCCTACCAAGCATTTGAAGAAGAATCATGGGGAACGCTGGCGCCTGGCATGAATGCGGATTTTATTGTTTTAGATCGCAATCCTTTTGACTGCGACCCGCACGAAGTTCCATCGATAAAAGTTCTCAAGACCTATAGAAACGGAGAAGCCATTTACTCGGGTGAGTAAATGGCTTCTCCAGATGGTTCATCGAAACTAATGAACGGTTAAGTTTCCCTCTTCCGCAGCCATCTGAGCCTCTTTGTTGAGGTCGATGCCACGCGCAAGAATCAGGTAGATGATTGCACTTACAGGTAACCCAACGAAGAGAGAGTAGTCGACTCCGGATAGTGACTTGGCAATAGGCCCGGTATACGGTGTGGTCACAAAGAATGGAATCATTACCAAGAGGCCGAGGATATAAGCAGTGTTTCCGCGCCAACCCCAACGTCCGTAAATGCCATCCTTCTTGAAGATTTCTCCGATCACGTAGACACCTTTACGCACGATGAAATAGTCAACTAAGTTGATCGCCGTCCATGGAGTAAATAGATAGGCCAAAAATACCAACGTATTTCCATAGAACGTATTGAATCGTGCTTCACCTACGAATTGAGAGATACCCCAGACCGTTATGCCCATAATGAGAAGCGAGATCAGTCGCAGGCTTTTCGTCGGATTTACCTTCTTTACCGAATCCAACATTGAGATCAGAGTCAGCGATCCACCGTATGCGTTCACAGACATCACAATAAGAAGTCCTAGTAGAAGCAGGACGAGCAAAATCGTCCCAAAGCCCTTGAAAATCGAGTCACCCACAGCTTTGAAAGCATTGACGGAGGATAGTTTTCCATCGGGACCAGAGGCAAAGGCACCTAACCCAAATACCCAAACACCAGAGAGTCCACTAGCCAAATATGTGTTGAGGAATGTTGAGCGCACCCCAACGCTTCCAGGAAGATATCGTGAGTAATCAGATACGTAAGGCGCCCAGCCCAGCTGGAAACCAGCGATGATGACGAATGCGGTCATGAATGGAACGGCTTTAAAGTTGCTCAAGTCCCACGCCCCGGCGGGATATTTCCCACGGACAAGTACACCGACCGTCATGAGAGAGAGGGCACCGATGGAAGGCCAAAAGAGAATTTTGTTAACAAAGTGAATCTGGCTGTATCCATAAATTGCAATCACGGTCGCAATGAGTGCGGCGATGAAGAAACCGGCTTGCGATGGAATCTTGAAGACGGTGTGCATTGCTGAACCTGAAAGAATTGCGTCAGAGGTGTTGTAAGCAATGTAGTTGGCAAGAGCGAAGACCCAGACGGTCAATGCTGCACCGATGTAACCAAATTGGGCACGAGATTGAACTAGCTGGGGTAAGCCCAACTGAGGTCCTTGGGCAGAGTGGAATGCCATGAAAAAAGTGCCGAACAAAGAGCCGAGAACTACTGAAATGATCGTCCAAATCAGATTTCCACCCAAAGATAGAGCTACAACTCCCGTAGCCATAGCGGTGAGGTTGACGTTTCCGACAAACCAGACATTTCCGAGATCCCTAGACTTTCCAAAACGCTCCGAGTGTGGAACCCAATCCACGCTACGCGTCTCTACCTCAGAGGGTGCAAGAGCTTTCTCTGCTGAACTCATCAATACTCCTTCTATCGACACTCACCATCACCTCGGTAGCTCCGAAGCATCTCGAAAGAATAAGGGCAAATTGACCGAAAAGGGAGAGGTTATCTCAGAATATTTAACCTTTTTTACTCCCGAGGCACGAGAGAAGTTCGTACAGAACATGTGAAGCCGCGATGCCGGTAATTTGGGCATGATCGTAAGCTGGGGCAACTTCTACGACATCTGCACCGATAACATTTAAATTCGCCGTCGCGCGGATTACTGCAAGCAATTCACGCGATGTCAAGCCGCCGGCTTCAGGGGTACCGGTTCCAGGCGCATGAGCTGGATCCAATACATCAATGTCGATACTTACGTAAGCTGGTCGATCAGATACTCGTGCGGTCATCTTTTTGATCGCTTCGAAAACGCCTAGATCTTGAAATTCGATAGAGGTGAAAATTTGGAAGCCAACAGCTTTGTCGTCAACTAGATTCTGTGCAGAGTAGAGCGGTCCACGAATTCCGATATGCATGCATCCTTCAGGATCCAGCAATCCCTCCTCAAACGCTCGTCGAAAAGTGGTGCCATGGGTGAAGTCCGCACCAAAGTATGAGTCCCAGGTATCCAGATGAGCGTCAAAATGTATGACACTTATCGGGCCATGCGTCCTCCGAAGCGAACGAAGAATAGGGAGAGTTATCGTGTGGTCCCCGCCAATAGTCACGATCCGTTCGACCTTCTCCGAAAGTTGTCGATGATCTCGTTCAATCGCGACGAGGGCTTCTTCGATATTAAAGGGATTTGCGGCGAAGTCCCCAGCATCGACGAATTGCTGGGATGCGAATGGCGCACTTTGCGTTGCTGGATTAAATGGGCGGAGTAGCCGGGATGCTTCGCGCACATGAGCTGGTCCAAATCTGGCACCCGGTCGATAACTGACGCCGCTATCAAATGGAATTCCCACGATTGCTACATCTGCTCGTGAAACTTCGTGAAGCTGTGGAAGTAGTGCAAAAGTTGAGATTCCACCATATCGAGGCATTTTCGTAGCGTCGACCTGACCGATGTTCTCTCCCGAAACTACTCGTGGAATCTTGTTTTCTTCCATTAAATAATCCTCTCCACCTCTGAGATTACAAGTTTTCGTGAAGCGGCGCTAACCTCGAACATATTCTCCTGTCACTTCTGGAGGGTCGAATTCATTGGATAACGTCGATGAACCAGCCCTTCTTTCCATCCGGAGCTATTAGCCTGGAATTAAATTGAGAGGCAAGCAATCTCTGTAGTTCATCTGGAGTTTTAGGTGTCTGCTCCTGTGTGACGAGAAATCTTGCCACCTCTCCACGAGTTGCCTTAGACATATGTGTGACCACCTGTAGTCGACCTTCAACCTCAGTGAATACACGAATTCCGATACTCTTCGCGGCTCTTGGAGTCCACACTGTCGCATACGTTGAAGAACGACAATCGACCACAATTTCATCCTCCATATCCATCATTGCACATGCGATCGCACTCCTCCACAGCTTCGGATCAATTTTAAGTTTGTAATAGGGAATTGCATCATCTAAACGCAGTAGCCCGAAAAGAGCGGAAAAAATAAGTATTGAGGAATCTGCGCGTTCTCGCGCTGAGATCGATAGTGACCTGTAACCCAATGCTTGATAGAGGACACCACTGTAAACATGTGATGCGAGGTCGGTACGGGATCGGTCCACTTCTTTATGCTTATTTAAGACCCTCGTACGAGGCTCAGTGAGATCTTTCGAAAAGCAGAGATCACTTAAGGCAAGTTCTCGCAATTCTGTAGGTTGGTTTTTCGCTTCACTTGGAGGGAGCAGGATCTTCATTTCTTGTTAGCGCCCATCATGCGCCAAGGGTACTCGGGGAGCACCTTCTTAAGAATCCTTCATAAAATTTGAACAATCTGGATAATATTCTCACATGAATGAAAAAGAATTGATTCAAACGTGGAATGAGTTACGTAACTCTCTAATAAGGGCACAGTTGGCTCCAACAGTTTTCCTGGGTTTGATTTTAGCGCTTGGCGCAACCGGTCATTTGGATAAATCCTCTCCGTCAGGTCTGAGAATCTTTGCAATCGGATTGGTGTTAACGAGCGGGATTTTTTCAGCGATTTCAATTCTCACGGCTAATCGAGACGCCCAATGGGTTGTCGATTCTCTCGCAAAAACAAAGGACTTGTCGCACGTTGGCGAGAAGGTGAAGAGTTCTGGAAAATCAATCTTTGTCGCAAACTTCGCCTACATCGTGCTTCCGCTTTTCAACTTCTTTGCTCTCTGGTTTTGGCTTTATCGTTAAGAGTGCTTTACCTCTAGTACTCGAGCAAAATCCTAGTCAGGAGACTGCACATGTCAGTTAAACCAACCGTATTATTTGTCTGCGTTCATAACGCCGGTCGATCACAGATGGCCGCAGGGTTCATGCGAGAGCTGGGCGGAGACAGGATTACAGTACTTTCAGCTGGATCTGAACCGAAAGGTTCGATCAATCCGGTTGCGGTCGAGGCAATGGCCGAAGTTGGAATTGATATCGCAGATCAACAGCCGAAAGTATTAACGGCAGAGGCTGTCAGAGAATCTGATGCGGTGATAACCATGGGCTGCGGAGATGCTTGTCCGTTTTATCCTGGCAAGCGGTACGAGGATTGGGTTCTTGAAGATCCAGCAGGTCAGCAGATTGAGTTTGTTCGCCGTGTTCGCGATGAGATCAAGTTGCGTGTCGAGGCTTTGTTACAAGAACTCTTGAGCTAGTCAGTTTCACGTCAGAAAAGTATTCTCTGGGCATGTCCCGATTGCTTGAGCTTACCTTTCGATCAGAAGTTGTTTACTGGCGGGGACCAGCACCGTTTTATTTTGTGCGTCTGCCCTCGGTAGAAGCCGATTTAGTGGCAAAGATTTCTAAGCAGATAACGTACGGATGGGGAGTGCTTCCGGTAGACGTCACTATTGGTGGATTTGAGTTCTACACCGCTTTATTTCCAAAAGACGGTAGTTTTCTCGTCCCATTGAAGAAAGCGATTCGAGATCGTCTCGGCATTGAGATAGGAGACGAAGTGGTGCTTACCTTGGCTTTCACAGCTGAAGTTCGTTGAGCTACCGTTTTAGCTCCAAAGCGAGAGTAGCGGCGGAAACTATCAATAGAACGAGAGCCGGAGCGAATTCTGCGATGGAATGTTTTTTACGCAGGTGAGCGGCGAGCGCACCCACGAAGTAAAGGCATAGAGCAGCGGTGGCAAGTTGACCCAAAGACTTGTTCCAGATACCAGCAATAACCCCCAGGCCGCCTGCAATCTCCAAAATTGCTAATAGCGGGATCACATTTCCTTCCACTCCTACCGACGACATTGCCTTCATCACGTCTGGCATCTTTGTCAGTTTTCCCGTTGCTGAAAAGAGAACCGCTATGGTGAGGAAAGCGCCAACAATATCCAAGGAAATCTTCATAGGATGAAGCTATCACCCGACCGATCTTTTGATAGTGCCCAATAGGTTAGAGTTCTTTCGTGTTGTTAATGAGACTAATGAAGGCACGTTCGGCACCCCAGATTGCTGTGCTGACATTCGCTTTCTTACTCAGCTCTTTTGCAAGAGCGGATGCCATGACTATGCCCAGTGCGCCCCCTATAAGTGGCAGCTCTGCTACAAACGGGGGAACTATCCTTGACGAGAAGATTCCGACCGAAGTTCTCGATATTCCGCTCAAGGACAAGGATGGCAAGAGTTTTACCTTAGGGAGCCTAGAGGGCAGATCCGTTGTTCTGACGGATTTTTTCACGAGCTGCGACATGATCTGCCCAATGACGACCGCAAATATGCGCAACATTGGAAACGAGATATTTAAGGCTGGTTTATCAAAGAAGTTCTCTGTTCTGGAGTTGAGTGTCGATCCGGTTCGCGACACGGTCTCTCGAATCGGTGCGTATCAAAAATTGTTTGGAGATGCTACGCCAACATGGAGTGTTGCTACTGGTTCGCGCTCGGGATTGAAATCCCTTTGGGCCTACTTTGGTGTGTATTCAAACGAGGTACCTAACGTGGACGGAATTGCTCGAGACTGGCAGAGTGGGAAGAAGATTACCTACGATGTGGAACATCAGAACGTCGTCATTTTGATCGACCCACACTCTCATTTTCGTTGGATAAATATTGGTAATCCAGCAGTGGCAAACCCATCGCTCCTCCCGAACAAGCTGAAACAATTCCTAAGCGAGCAAGGCAGATTAAATTTGTTGCATCCACAGAAGCCAGACTGGAACCCAAGATCTGTATTTGGAGCGATTTTCCAAGTCCTCGGTCTCCGGATCGGTCCTAAAAGTTGACTAGATATGAATAAGTGAAGAAAGGGCAAAAAGAGAAATGAGAAATGAGAAATGAGAATTAGGAGCCGTATTTTAAGGATTGTGTTGGTAGCCACTTTGTTTACAGGGCTTTTTCTTCCCACGGCTTTCGCACATACTGAATTAATAGGATCCACTCCCAAATCAGGCTCGACCATTTCTCGATTACCAGCACAGATTTCACTCACCTTCGGCGACCCATTGCTCATTTTGGGAAAGTCGGCACTCAACCAAGTTCATGTTACTGACCCGAACGGTACCCTCATAACCTCTTCGCCAGGTCTGGTGAAGGGTGCGGTTCTAAGGAACGTCTTGCATCCCAAAAAGATCGTCCGTGGAATTTATACGGTTACCTACCGAGTATCGGCAGAAGATGGGCATGTGGTCACTGGAAGATTTACTTTCACGCTCCGCCCATAATTGGCCATGGACATCATCAGGGATAAGCATCAATAGCAAGGGCTAGACTGGGAATACCAGTAAGCGGAAACTTTGCCTCCTGAAATTACTGAAACTGTGTGACGAGAGAAGTGGTTGGAATTAGTGATGAGTGATATTCGCAATGTTGTCATTGTTGGATCGGGTCCTGCCGGCTACACAGCGGCGATTTATGCCGCTCGCGCCGACCTAAAGCCTCTTCTTTATGAGGGCTCAGTAACTGCGGGTGGCGCCCTAATGAACACAACAGAAGTCGAGAATTTTCCTGGCTTTGCCGACGGAATTATGGGTCCAGATTTGATGGACAATATGAGAAATCAGGCTAAGCGTTTCGGTGCAGAGCTCGTTACGGATGATATTGTCGAGATGGATTTAGTGGGAGAGATTAAGACCCTCAAAGATGGTTCGGGGAATACCATCAAAAGTAAAGCCGTGATTTTGGCGATGGGCTCCGCATATAAGGAAATCGGACTAGTGAACGAAAAACGGTTATCCGGTCGAGGCGTTTCTTGGTGTGCCACCTGCGATGGTTTCTTCTTTCGGAATAAGGAGATTGCCGTGGTTGGCGGAGGGGATTCGGCGATGGAGGAGGCTAACTTCCTTACCAAATTCGCATCGAAAGTGGTCGTCATCCATAGGCGTGACACGCTCAAAGCCTCGAAGATCATGGCAGAGCGTGCCTTTGCCAATCCGAAAATCGAGTTCTTATGGAGCACAGAGGTAATCGACGTTTTGGGTGAGGAGAATGTTTCTGGGCTCAAACTTCGAGATACTCGCGATGGCACCGAGTCAGAGCGACCTTTTGAGGGATTATTTGTCGCGATTGGCCATGATCCACGCTCCGAACTAGTTTTGGGTAAAGTCGAGATTGACGCCGAGCGATATGTAACAGTAGGTGGCCACTCAACCCGAACAAGCGTGGATGGCGTCTTCGCCTGTGGTGATCTTGTGGATCACACATATCGCCAGGCGATCACGGCGGCTGGGTCGGGATGCGCAGCTGCGTTAGATGCAGAACGTTTTCTCAATCACTAATTAAATTTCGTGTGGCTGAAAGATTTTTTCGCTATATTTCGCGTCGGTCCGAACAAGATTCGGTCATGGCTTTTTCCTGATCGAATTGTTCGAAAGGTTGACTTGTGAGTCACAAAACTAAAACTCCCGTCCTTGCCCTCATGGCGCTGGGAATTGTTTTCGGAGATATCGGCACCAGTCCTATCTATTCGTTCCAACAATCCGTTGCTGAAGGCCAAGCCAATCCCGCCAGCATCTATGGCGTAGTTTCCCTGATTTTCTGGGCATTGGTGATTGTCGTTTCGCTCAAATATTTGGTGTTCATTCTCCGGGCTGATAACAATGGCGAGGGCGGCATCATGGCACTTTTCGCATTATTACCAGCGACAATTCGGTTTCCGAAAAATCGAGCCAATCTTGTGATCTTTTTCTTGATGATGCTTGGAGCAGCGTTACTTTTCGGAGATGGTGTCATCACGCCAGCAATATCCGTTCTATCTGCGGTCGAAGGTACTGCGGTTCTCAATCCGAGTTGGGTGCAGTTCGAGGTACCGATTACGGTCATAGTTTTGATAGCGCTCTTTGCTTTCCAGTTCAAAGGGTCTGCGAAAATTGGTCGATTCTTCGGTCCTATCATGCTGCTTTGGTTTCTGACGATTGGTGGCTTTGGCGCATATCAAGTCTCCAAATACCCAGCTGTCATCAAAGGACTCTCTCCGACGTACGCTCTGAACTACATTGGGCACGAAGGATTTCATACATTCGTCATACTCTCTTCGGTTATTTTGGCGATTACTGGCGTCGAAGCGTTGTACGCCGATATGGGGCATTTTGGGGCGAAAGCGATCAAACTGTCATGGTTTATCGTCGTCGGGCCATCGCTCGTCCTCAATTACCTGGGTCAGGCCGCCGAAGAAATCACTAACCCACAATCCACATCCTCGCTCTTTTTCAATATGGCGCCAAATCACGGTTGGTTGATTTATCTTGTTGTGATGTCGACGGTTGCCACGGTCATTGCGTCTCAGGCACTCATTACCGGTGTAGCTTCAATTACTCACCAAGCCATTAACCTTGATGTCTTCCCGCGGCTAAAAATCGTTCATACCAGTCAGACAGAGAAAGGACAGATCTACGTTCCTATTGTTAATGCGTTGCTAGGAATTGTGACGGTTGCACTGGTCGTGCTCTTTCGAACCTCTGCGAATTTAGCTAATGCTTACGCCTTTGATATTTCTGGCACCATGCTCATTACGACGCTAGCCTTCTTTATCTTGATAACGCAACGATGGAAATGGAACATATTTTCCGCCGTCGCTCTGATGGGTGCCTTTGCCATAGTTGATCTGGCGTTCTTTGCATCGACCACGACAAAGGTGCTTAAAGGAGCATGGGTGCCGCTTGCCATCTCCCTAGCAATTGTTTATTTAATTTGGATTTGGCGCCACGGGCAGACAGTCCTCACGAAATATCTGGCTAGCCATTCCGCCGATTGGGATTCGTTAGAGCGGTTAATTGAAGAAGGTCAGGCGATTCCCACACGTAACGTCGGCATCTTTCTGACGAGCCATCATGGAAAAATTCCACAAGCGTTGATTGCCCAGATAAAGAATATGCACGGCATACCTGGACGGATAGTGGTTGTCTCAACTCGGATTTTAGATGAACCTCATGCTATCCCTAAAGAAGCGATCGTTGAGATGAAGGGTTCGGTCACTTTTGTTAGCGCAAAATTCGGGTACAAAGATGAGATCGACATTCCAAGTATCCTTATCGGGGGCGCGCTAACGGTAGAAGAAGAGTCAACAGCCACCTATTACTTGTCGGATCGCAAATTCAATAACCGCTCGCATGGAGAAATTCGTGGCTTTGCGGAGCAAGTGTTTACTTTCATGCATCGAAATTCTGCACCTGTTGGTCCACATTTCAAATTGCCTGATGAACGATTAGTTACTCTCGGTATCCAGATCGAACTGTAGAACGGTTATTTCTCAATGAGTGCTCGCTTGAGGCCTACGAGTAGGAGAGTTCGGATAATGTGCAATGCCAGAGCTCCCAGAAGTTGAGACCGTTCGGCTTGGCCTCGATGCTCATGTAGTGGGTCGCCGAATTTTCGATGCGAGACAGCTTCATCCGCGGGCGTTGAACCCAAAGAGCATCTCCGGATTGGACTCTCTTATTGGTTCGACCGTATTGGCTACTGGCCGTCGAGGGAAATTTTTGTGGTTGGTCCTCGATCGCCCTTTTGTCCTCTCTGCTCATCTGGGAATGTCGGGGCAGTTTCTCATTGATGCGATCGATGATCGCCACACGAGGGCGACCTTCTCGCTGAAGCAGGGCCCTACTTTGAGCCAGTTGCACTTCAATGATCAGCGGACCTTTGGTTGGATATCGGTTGACGAGCTGAGCGACGGGATTCCGAAGAGAGCCAGCAAGATCGCACGGGACCTTTTCGATCCAGCATTTGATATAGATGGTGTAGTTGCAGAGATCGGTCGTAGAGAGATCTCGATCAAGACTGCGATCCTCAATCAACATATCGTCTCTGGGGTCGGAAATATCTATGCTGATGAGTCATTATGGCGAGCAAAAATTCACCCAGAACGTTACGTTCGTTCCATGAAGGGCAAGGAGATAGTTCTCGTGTTGCAGTCGGCACGCGAAGTTATGTCAGCCGCTTTGACCGTTGGCGGCACCTCATTCGATCAGCTCTACATAAACGTTAATGGCGAGAGCGGGTATTTTGATATAGCCCTTAATGTTTACGGTAAGGAAGGCAAACCGTGTCCTAGATGTGGAACTCCCATCGAGCGGATAAAGTTCACAAATCGATCTTCGCATTTTTGTCCTCACTGTCAAAAAATTTAACCTTCTTCATTTTCGGCACCTACCAATGGAGGAAAAGTAAGTGAAGCGCCCCTCATACCTCTCGATTTTCACCAGTGCTCTGGCGCTTGGGATGAGGGGTTTTGGAGGACCAGCAACCCACCTAAAACTATTTTCCAAAAGACTCGTCTCAGAGAAAAAATGGCTCTCTCAAGGGGAACTCGATGGGCTGATATCGCTAGCC
>Ga0114963_10000650_pt1 | contig 23380 bp, 50 predicted proteins | sample C_131016_EF_Meta_FD_87019 | JGI IMG/M metagenome (GOLD analysis project Ga0114963, IMG submission 87019) | Freshwater microbial communities from Lake Croche, Canada to study carbon cycling - C_131016_EF_MetaG | ecosystem: Environmental > Aquatic > Freshwater > Lake | place: Lake Croche, Canada...
AATTGCTAGTTATATTAGCACTACCTGTTACGGATAGGGTATTGGCTGTTAATGTTTCCCCAACATTTAGATTGCTAGTTATATTAGCACTACCTGTTACGGATAGGGTATTGGCTGTTAATGTTTCCCCAACATTTAGATTGCTAGTTATATTAGCACTATCTGTAACAGATAGAGTATCGGCTGTTAGTGTTTCTCCAACATTTAAATTGCTAGTTATAGCAGCACTACCTGTTACGGATAGGGTATTGGATATTAATGATTGGTCAACATTAATATTTCCCAAAAATGTATAATCTCCTATAATATTACTTTTTATTTCAATATCAATAATTGAATTAGTAACTGTAAAATCTAATACATTGCTAGTAAATGTTCTATATATCACCAAATTGGCATTAGAATCAATTCCTACTAGAGAATTGGGTATATATGTATCAACAACATCAGATAGGTCTGACAATCTTAAATTACCAAATAATTCATTAAAATTGTCATTTATTTTAGAAAACGCCACTCTTAAACTATCACCAGTTGCGTCGTTGGCGTTTTTTCCTATATAAACTAATTTTTTAATCATGGATCTATACCCTAATAGTAGTATTTATCCATTGACTGTATATATTAAACTAGACTAACTGGCCATCTAATCCAGGTTCCCAAATCATCAATACAAAGATATAAGAAATCATTTGAATAAACAATCTTACCCTTTATGTTTAATTCTTCTGTGAAAGGGGGAGCAGAATCGGAACTGACTATACTAGTCAATGAACCGTTTCCTACTATATTCCCCTCGACATTTAAATCTCCAGAGATTTCAAAGTATGAATATTCTTCAGAATTATTCAATAATTTTGGCTTTGGCAAGATAGTTGGTTTTAAAGTTACTATATTTCCAGTCAATTGCACCGCATCATCTAATTTAATAGTATAATATGTCATTATAAGTCTCCAAAATTTACATGAATCTTTCTTGAAATTGTGAAATTATGCCCTTAGCAAAAATGTCTGAGAATGGTGAGACCCCAGTACTAGCGTCACCAGAAAGCATAATATCCTCATTTTTATCAACCAATCGCATATCTTCGATCCAATCCTTATATTTCCTAGCAGATATTTGACCGATCCAATTATTAGCCAAATCACTGAAAATATCAAAAACAGCACTATATGGCCATTGACTTGGGTTAATACTATTCAAAAACATGGATAATGCCCCAATGGATTCAGATAATTTATTCCTAGATTCTGTAATATCTTTGTCTGATTTTATATCTCTGACAATGAATATAAGATCTTTAACAACATCTTTCATAGTATTGTTAAAACTATTAACAGTGGTTGCACCATAATATGAATCAATGAATGATCCAATTGCTTCTATATTTTTATATAATTCTGCTTCAACGTCAGATGACTCTCTGCTGTCTAATACGCTGATCAAATAATCTCTGACTCTCCAGAAGAATCTGGAAAATAATGATCTAATGTTCATTCTAAATTCCACAGAACTAGGACGTAACATTATCAAATTTCCAGCAAGCAAAGACGATGTTACAATATTTTCGCCTATGTGTGGAGCTGCATTAGAATGTGTCGCTATTCCAATTTCGGCAGTCATTGGATGACCAAAATGTTCTTCTCTAATACTATGTGTGATAATTTTATACATTTTTATTTCCTTTTAATCTTTAAAATTTTTCTGGGAAAACTGATATAATACCCTTAGCAAAGATTTCTGCAAATGGTGGCATTGACTCATCACCCACTAAAATAATTTTTTGGGCTTGGTCTAAGGCAACAATATCATCCATCCAATTTTTAGCTTTTCTAGCTTTAGCTTGATCTGTAAATGACTTTGCCAATTTGGTGAAAATTACTTTGACTGCTGCTTTTGGCCAATTGGTCGGGTTAGCCATGCTTAAAAATTCTGCCAAATCATTGATGCTGGTTTCAATTCGATTTTCAAAATTATTAATGCTTCTTCCGGCTCTAATAGATCTGGCTTCTTCAATAATCGGTATGCTGAAAGCGTCTAATAATCTCTTAAACTCAGTCGCTGCATCTTTACCATAATATGCCTCAACAACTGAACTGATGGAACTTATTACTTTGAATACTTCAGACTCTATTAGAGCCATATCATCTGACCCTTCTATAGCACTGACAATATAAGCACGTAATCTCCATAGATATTTGTCTAATAAATTTCTAGCAGCCATTCTGAATTCAACAGCCTTTGAACTAGTAGTTGGGTCATTTCTTGGATATGAAGAATTAATTGCCATATGACTAATCTTTGGACTTGTATTGCCATGCATTGACATTCCGGCTTCGGCAGTCATTGGGTGTTCGAAATGTTCTTCTTTAATTGTGTGTGTGATAACTTTATACATTTTTATTTCCTTTTATTAAATTTTGCGGGCAAAGGCTGCGCACCAATAACCCTGTTTGACAGGAACACCGTACCAGCGACCGCAGGTACTTGATTCCATTTTATAAGCAGCACACCCAAAACAATTTTCCAATCTTGGAACCATTGCTGTGTTTGCTGCTTGATAACTATTTGGTAGTATAACTGGTATAATACTGCCATCTGGATATTGATCTGGTCTAATCATTTTTGTTTCTCCTTTAAATTATATGCCATGCGCCAGCACGGAATATTACACTTATACTGGCATTGTTGCCCAAATTCTTAGTAAGACTGCCATCTAATAGCTGCCCAAGTGTGCCAGTTACAATAGTTCCGCCGCCCGCACCTTCATTTTTAATAATATATGTTTTCCCTGTAATGCCTGTAGGTAATGTCACTACAGTTGGATTGGCTGTGACCCCAATGTATTCGTCAGTGGCCAATGCTGTATAAGCCACGGCTGTTCCCACCGTCTGGAATATACCGTCTGATGTAGAGTTAATAGTGACATTACCTGTACCGCCTGCAGGTGATATTGTAATGTTATTGCCGGCAGTGATCTTGGTAACACCGGTGTTGTTGACAGTGAAGGATGCATTGGGTCCTCCGCTAACTAAACTAGTGATACTAATACCATTACCAGCAGTTGGTGTTACGCTGGTAACAACACTGTTACCATTCAAGGTCAAATTGCCTAATACATTGGCATTATTGGTAACTGTTACATTGGTTACTGATAGAGTGTTTGATCCAGTGTTAAACGTCAAATTGCCGCTGTCGGTCAACAATCCGCCTGTACCAGCAAAGGTAACTCTGCCTGCGGTCAATGCACTGTCAGTGATATTGCCAAATGTAATATTGGCAGTAGTTGCTACACTTTGTGGTATAGATATAACGCTGTTAGCATCAACGTTGATGTTAGCTCCAACTTGCACGACACCAAGTTCGGTTGTGCTTGCATTTGGGAATAAGTATGACATTGTTTTCTCCTTGTATTAATGTCGGTTAGCTTGCGCTAAGGTAAATTACTGCACCTTGCAGTCTGGTTGTGACCTGTATGTCGTCCTGTGTTAGGCAACTTATGTCATAGACTTCATGTGCATTCCATAAACTTGCTCTAGTTGAATTACCGATTACAGATCCAGTAATAGTAGTTTCTTTTGCTTGTGTATTGTTAAAGTAAGATACAATCACACTACCAACATATCCAGTACCAGCGATACTAGTAAATGGTAAATTACTCAGGGACAATGCTCCTGTGCCACTACCTCCAGATTCAACTGTTATTGTGATGTCAAAGTAGCAGATAACTTGTTGTCCAATTTTGGAATAGTTACCTGTAGCGGTAGTTACGGTAATAATAGCTACGGCACTGGAAGTAATAGTAGGAGTCCAAGTACCAATAGTAGCATTGCCGCCCCCTGTAGTAGATATCACACCATTGCTGATGGTGATATTGTTTCCGGCACTGACTATGCCAAGATCAGCACCATTTGCATTTGGAAATAAGTATGTCATTCAAATTCCTTTATAATATGTTCCATCGTACATTGTCAAACACCAGCATAATGCCAGCGTTGGTATGTAGTGTTTTAGACACACTGCCGTCAATAGTGTCTATTCCGGTGCCTTGTACTGTGATCGTGCCAGTGATTTGATTTTTAATATAATACCATCTGCCCACTACTCCTGGTGGCAGAGTGATAGTTATTCCATTGGCTGTAGCACCTATGTACTCATCCAGATCAGTAACTGTATAGTTGACGGCAGTAAGTGTTATGTTAAAAAAATTATTCATAGTTTTAATTTGTTAGTGTGAACCAATTTGCACCGTCCCAAACAAATTGTACATGACTGTAATTGCCATTGATTAAAGCAAATCCTATGCCATTAATTGTTGCACCACCAGTAGCAGTGATAGTAATAGGGTTAGCCAAAGCGTCTCCACTGATATCTTTGATATAAAATGCAGTATTTTTACCTGACACAATACTGGGCAAGATCACGGATGAAGGCCCGATAATATTAACCAATACTACTTCATCTGTTGGTAATATGTTATAAGGTGTTGTAGTGACTGTTGTGGTGATATAATTGATTGCCATGGAAATTCCTTACCCAATCCTAGTTAATGTAACTTTGGCGCTATAACCACTGGGGCTAACAGGTGCAGTGCCTGCTGGCAATAATGCCAATGATATGGTAGTGTCATTGCTAGTCCAACACATTTGGATATTTGAACCTGCTGCCATGACAAGAGTATAATTACCTGTGACAAAAATTTGACTCAGTGTATTGATTAGCTGTAATGGCTGTGCTGAACCAGGCAAGTCTGCACCATTATAACGCAACCATATTGTGACACCACTAGTGCCACCACTAGTTTTACTCACAATGATAGTGAACAGTTTGGTATAAGTACCCGCGCTGGCCACAACTATCTGTGTACCACCACTGGCTAGGCTCACACCATTGGCAGGACTCACCGCATCAAAGGTCACTATGTTAATATCCCCGGCCACAGGATTGAGTTGGTCCGTGCTACTGGTTACAAACCCATAATTAAGCGAGCCAGAACTACTTATCACACCATTGGTCACGTTTATTCCCGCACCGACTTGCACAATGCCGTAGTCAGTAGTGGAGGCTAATGGTGACTTGTAACTCATTACACAATGCTCCATTCTGTACCATCAAATATAAAGGTCAAGCTACCAAAATTAGTGTTGACGGTGGCGCTGGCTGCACCATCAACCAATTGTCCGCCAGTACCTTGAACTGTAATCGGATTTGTTGCAGCAAGCCCGCCGCAATCCTTGACAATGTATACGGTGCCTAATATACCTGTGGGCAATGTAATTGTGACTGGGCCTACAGTCAGCACACACAAAAAATAATCGGTAGCCAATGCTGTGTAAGTTGCTGTAGCAACATCAGTTACTGTGACTGGACTTAACAATGCGGCACTACCAGTAAATCCGATACTACCAGTAAATCCATTACTTCCAGCAAATCCATTACTTCCAGTGAACCCCGATGACCCAGCAAATCCATTGCTACCTGTGAATCCTGATGATCCAGTGAATCCATTACTGCCAGTAAAACCATTACTTCCAGTAAAACCAGCACTACCAGTAAAACCTCCTGCCGGTCCAGACGATCCAGTAAAACCAGTTGATCCAGTAAATCCCGGTACTCCCTGCCCGCCACCAATAAAAGTTGCCGTACCAAAAAAGTCAGGGCCTGGACCACCAAACGACAATGGTAAAATCCTTCTCGCCACTCTAGGCTGTCTATTAGCAAATATTCCCAAATTATTAAACATTACAAAGTTCCTTTATTTTTAATTTTTCTTAAACCAAGAAGTCATTGAATTTTTTGTTTTTGTACTGTCTAACTTTTCAGACAACTTTGATTGATCATCTATTGAAGCAAAAAGCGGCTTTGAATTATTAATTCCTGAGTCAGTGTCAGAAACTAAAGATTGAGCATCACTTGATTCAGCTGCTGCCGATTCGACATCATCTTGTTTGACGTCACTGCTGATGTTACTGGTTGATGCATTTGAATCAGTGACTAAATTGCTATTATTTTCTGTATTCAAATATGTGGCCCAAGGGCTATCAACAACCATTGGTATGGCAGTTGTTTTGGTTATTTTAGCAACTGATTCTATTTCACGTTTGGTTAATTCTGTACTGGCTGTTGGTAGCTTATTGGTAACTACATCAGTCATCATACCCGCTGGCTTTTCTGAACTAGATTTCAAAAAGTTAAATAACGTCAAAGCCTTGGACACGATCTCAGACTCTTTGGGATAAGGTGCAAATGGTGGATATGGTAACTTAATACCCTGTGTTTTCCAAGCCACATCGGCATCAGCTACCCACTTATTATGATCCTCTGCTCGTTTGTTAATATATTCTTCATTGAGCAGTTCTCTGGACATACGTAACAATTCTAATTTGTATTTGGCATCTTCAAGATTTTCCATATTTTAAACCTTTAATAAAGTAATAGAAACTGCTAAAACCGCAGTAAATATTCCGGCCGTTACCGTAGCAATGGCACCTATTAAATAAATCTTACTTGACTTAATTTGTTGTTCTATTTTGGCCAAGTCTTCTTCGGCCTTGGTAATTCTTTCATTAAGATGCGAATATCTCTGCAGACTCATAGCAACATGAGTATCCAAATTGGAATACTCTATATCTTTGTCTCCAGTAATAGGTACCCTTATTAATGCCATTTTGATTAATCCGTAAATAATATTGGGAATTGTGCAATAATTCCCCTACTCATAATATCAGCAACACTGGAATAACCCTTGTTAACGTGATTGGGCAAACCAATGACCGCAACTTTTAATATATTGTCTAACGCCAAAGCATCGGCAGCAAAATCGTTAGCCAGTCTAGCTACAAAATCATCAACCCAAAACTTAGTCAAATTAGTGAGCATCTCTATCAGTAAATCTTTTGGATATTGTCCAGGATTAAGCTCATGCAAATACAATGCTAATTCATAAATTTGCTTATCCCATATGACCTTAAAAGCATTGATATCTTTTTTATCACCCAATGCTTGAACAACTTTAGTTCCATTGATCAATATAACCGATAATAAACTAGCAATTTTTGTTCCAGAAGTTATACCATAATATGGGACAAAATAGTCTCCAACAGCCCCGGCATTTCTAGTTAAATTTCTTTCTACTGAGCTTGTGCTATCTAATTTGCCAAAATAGCTGACTGAGTAGTTAATCATTCCCAACGCAAGTCTAGTCCAAAGAGTTCTGGAATCCATTCTAAAAACCAAAGTTTTTTCGTTTATAACTATTTTAGGAAGTGGTGCAAACAGATCACCCACAGCTAGACTTGTCGGTAACACTGCCGGATGATTAAAGTGTTCTTCTTTGATATTGTGAGTGATTGTTTTATACATGTTTTATTACCAAATAACTGTTGGGTTAGCTGTTTGGGTAGTGTTACCTACCAAAGTGCCACTATTAACAAATCCTTGATTTGCAATAGCACTACCAATGACGTTACTGCCATAATTAACAGAACCTGGAAACCCCCAAGTAGGATAACCTGCAGGATAACCATAGCCCGGAAATCCCCATCTATAATAGGGATACAAATAACCTGTGTACATATTTTTCTCCTAAAATTAAAAATGGGTCAACCTTTTGAGTCGACCCATTTTAGACTCAAATCAGCCTAAAGCCATGTAGGGTGCGCCCCAGCCATAACCAGCATATCCAGGATATCCCCAGTACGGATATCCCCAACCGCCAGCCAAGCCACCATAATATGGATAGCCTATTCCAGCGCCGAGATATCCTCTACCGGCGAATCCTAAACCAATGCCGCCCCAGCCATAACCACCCCAACCTAAACCGGATCTAAACATAATGATCCCCTTTAAGTTGATTAGCGAATGCTATTTGGTGTAGCAGTCTGTGTGGTGTTACCAGTTAGAGTGCCAGTATTGATCATACCTTGACTAGAAATCGCGCTGTTTAAAGCGTTCAATGCACTGTTGCTGCTTTGATAAGCACTAACAGCACCACCATAGGCCAAACCCAAACCACCATACTGAACACCCAAGCCACTGAAAGCAACATTGGTATTAATCAATGCTGTATTCAAGTTTTGTGTGTTGAGTGCATTGATCAAACCACGTGTGGCTTCAGCTTGCTCCATTACGGTGCGTTGTGTAGCCATAGCAGTTGCGCCAATAGCAGCATCAGTACGAGCAGCAGCCAACATTGCTTGCAATGTGCCATTTGCAATTTCTTGCTTGATGGTAGACAATTCGCTAGCATCATGCAATGCAACTTGCATAGCGCGATTGTTGATGTCGTTAGTTTGAGCGACTTGTAATTTATAGTTTTCAAAAATGCTATCAGAAACTTTAGTCTTAACATCTTGAACATTTTGCAAGATGGAGAAGAACGGATCTGTAGTTAGTGTTGCCATATCAGCCATTTTATTTTCCTTTTATAGTTAAAATTTTTGGAATCATCACTGCTTATTTGATATTTTGCTTATTAGCCAACAGTTCAAATTCCAAATGCTTGGTGATAATAAATGGAACCATTTCCATCTAGAATCCAGTAGTGCAAGTCACTACCAACTTTACCAGCGACCTGGTAAATTGCCGGCTTCACCGAGCAATCTCGACCTCGTCTTTTTTGACTGAGCGTTATAATTACTTAGAACAAAAAAGCCTATTTTTTATTAGGCTTTAGTTGTATTACTCTACGTCAGTATTAAACTGGATTGAACATCTGTTGAAATGTTACCCACTGATCATAAGTTAATAACATTTCAAATGGAAATGGTGGTTGGTTTGGTGTAAATCTAGTAATGATTATTCTATAGTTGATTTCCGATAGATCACTACTCATAGTGATATCAACAGTATATTCACTCAGACGATTACTGGGCGCAGTAATCGCAGTCATACTATGCTCTTAGATTGTTACTATAGGCCAATACTAATTGTGTTCTGTTTTTGACGCCGTATTTTTTTAGTATGGCACTGATGTGAATTTTTACTGTGCTTTCACTGATATTTAAAATATTAGCTACGGCCTTATTTGAAAGACCCCTATGGCAAACAAGTCTGGCTACTTGGCTTTGCCTCTCAGTCAATCCAACTTGGTTGTTGGCTAACGATTCATTGACAAAATATTGTTGCATAATAGCTCCTTATATAGTATTACATACACAAGTACTTACTACTTGTATATGCCCAAATACCTATACTTTAAGCTATCCTGTACTCCAGTATATCACACGTTCTTACTGGTTGTTACTATATGCTGACAATTGTCCTCGAGTTTTTAATCGATATTTTTTTAATATACCCTGTACATGAAGTTTGATTACGCTTTCCGACACTGTTAATTCTTTTGCAATCTGTTTGTTGCTGAGTCCTCGTGTGCAAATAAGCTCATGAACTTGGGATTGTCTTGGTGTTAATTTCATTTCATTTGGTGATTTTATATACATTTTTTCACTTCTATTTTTCCCTTATAGATAAATTTTAAATATTTTTTGTTACAATTTCAAGACATCGTCGTTAAAAACCAAAAAAAAAGCAATTACAATATTAATTGCTTTAGGTTTTATTAATAATAACAATTGGTTACCTTCTCATGCTAGCTGAATCTCTAGCTGAATCTTGACTAAACACGGGCTGTAAACATGACTTATGTTGTATAGCAATACCAATCATTTCTGTTCCTGTATATTGTGGTATTGGTTTTGCGGCTGCAACAACCTCACCGGTATTCAAACTGGCTATATGTTTGGTATTAGATCTACCAACTGGCGTATCTAATTTATAAACAAATGGTTGATTTTTCGTTAATTGTTTATTCTTTTTAGCGGAATCTGCAGAATGTTTCTTTTTAAGTTCGGCCCATTCAGCTTCCAAACGTTCGTATTCACGTTTAGCTTGTGCAGAAGCAAATTTCTTCTTACCTTTTTTCCTTCCAGCAAGGCTAAGACTGGGATGATGAAGATGCATTGACATCTTAAATAATTAGTTGTTGCACAATATTTACAATTATACAACTTAATTGTAATCTTGTCAAGATCTATATTTAATATTTGAGCCAATATTCAGTATTTTGGCGTTATCACCAAATCCAATAATACAAGCAGATTTGTCATCAAATTGAATCATGGTCCAGGCACGAGTCTTTTCGTTAGCCAACAACATATATTTGCTTTTGGTATTTTGATCCCCACCAACCCATACTGGTTTTTCATTTAACTCTGGACCAGTCAATCCTTCGATAACGATTTTTAAATCGTCACATCTCACTGGTTTTTCTAATACTTTAGGCTCGGCGTGGGCTATGAGGGTGATTAGGCCTAATAGGAACGCCACTGACATTTTTTTCATAGTGGCTAACTCCTTAGTTGTTAAAATTATTTATGCGGCCTACCAAAGATCAATTAAGTTATCTTTAAAAATTTTCCAACAATTTTCCCAGGTCCATTTTTCGCTGGCCTGCTTCACACGTTGCCTATTTAATTGTAAACAGTTTTGTATATTTTTCTCTAAATCATCACCCATGTAACCAGTGACACCTTGTTCAATAATATCTCGAGGTCCGGGGACCAAATAAGCTGCTACTGGTGTGCCTAAGGTCAAGCTTTCAATAATAACAATACCAAATGTATCTGATTTACTGGGGAATACAAATACATCTGCTCTTGCATAAGCGTTAGCCAAATCAGAACCAGACATATAGCCTAAAAAGTTTACTTTAGGATATCTACGAGCCAATTGTGATCGATATGGGCCATCTCCGACAATTTGAATTGTATATCTATCTTGTAAACAACACAATGCGTCTAGATTCTTTTCCTTACTAACACGGCCAACATAAAGCAATACTGGTTTTAAATTGAGATAAAAATGTCTATGTGTTTTTGTTGGTTTTAGATTCTCTCTGTCCACACCACGGGTCCAAGGAATAACGTCTTGTCTAAACCCATGTTCTTTAAGTTCATCAACCATTGTATTAGTAGTGGTCAAAACTCGACCACTATGATTGTGAAACCAACGTAAATATCTATAAGTAATCCATTTTGGTACTCCATAGATCTTTTTTAGGAATTCTGGAAATCGTGTATGGTAGCTGGTGTTAAATCTCCAGTCATTAGCCCAGCACCATAGATTGGCTGCTAGTCCAACAGGACCTTCAGTAGCTATATGTATAAAGTCTGGATCAATTTCTTTAATAAGTCTACCAATACGCCAAGGAAAACTCAATTTAACTTCCGGGTAGCCTGGGCTATCAATATGCCAAAAATCATCTGGAGTGATATAACGAACAGCATATCCATCAGCAAGTGCCAAGCGTTCGATATTATTAAAGGTAGTTACCACTCCATTAATTTGGCTTGACAGATTGTCTGTGATGATTAATATAGTTCGACGATGCATTATTGAATCTTAAATTTAACGTATTCTGTAATCAAATCTGCAACATCGGTAGAGCAGTATTTTTCGAAACCATTGAATCCTGGACTGGAGTTTGCTTCACAAACTCTGAACCCTCTTGAGTCAAATAAGAGGTCTATACCAGCTATGTCCAAGCCTAAAACCTTAGCAGTTTCACGTGCAATATAGTCAATTTCCTCGGTGATTTCGTAGCTTTCCCCCATGCCTCCAGCTGAAATATTGGCTCTAAAATCACCATCGGCAGCAGTACGCTTCATAGCTCCAATAACCTTGCCACCGATGACTAAAACGCGGAGATCCACACCTGGTTGTTCTCCCAAATATTCTTGTAGGATAAGAGTTCTTCTAGTTTTCAAACTATCGATAAAACCCATAAGTTTTTTAAAGTCTTTCTTTTTCTCACAAAGGTAAATGCCATCACCATGACTACCAGTAATAACTTTTACGATACAGGGCCAACCAATTTTATCATGCACTATGTCGTGATCCAATGGCCAACGAACCAACATGGTATTTGGTATAGCCACACCATGTTTAGTCAATATTTGGCTAGTCCTAAGTTTATCTTTAACTGTAATAGTACTAGACAAAGAGTTAATACAAGTAACACCGGCTTGTTCAAATTGTTCAATAACCGCTGATGTAAAACTATTAGTACCTGCGCCAGTCCTTACCAATAGCAATTTGGGAAGATCGATTGGTCTACCCTGATAATGTAGACCTTGCCTAATATCACGATTAACAACGATATCAAATTGGTCTGGGTTAACAATCATTGCGGGTATATTTTTATTCAAAAAGCTAGTTTTAAGACGCTCGTTTTCATAAGCATCATCGTTCTGTTTAGATAGAATAAAGACCGTCATTGAAATATTGGATGTTGTTGAACTATTTAACTCAATACAAGTCAGGATGGATATTACTATCTAACTATTGGACCAAAGTTTAAATAATCTGCATATTGAATATATTAATAGGGACCTAAGTCCCTATTAAGGTCATTGGGTAACAAGGCAGACCTGCCCCGTGGTTATTGGATTATTAGGCCAATACAGCTTCAGCACGACGACTAGAGAATTTTACACCCTTGCCGCTGAACTTAAAGCTACCAGTTTGTGTATTTGCTTTTGCATTTACTTTTTTGTGTCTACGACCGGGCTTGCCCAGTCCTAACGGCTTCTACATTGCCGGACTGTCCATTTCATTACTCTTGACCCAATCGATCCTGTGTCAGGCCCATCATAAAAAGTCTATTTCGAACAGTAAGTTTCCTTACATGTCGAACAAGAAATGTCTAATAGTTTAATATCAAATACCGACATTTCTAAATGATTACAACACTTATCTTTACAGTTAGCACAATCTAAATTACCAAGTGCATCATAAACACATTTAGTTTCTGAACAAAACATTCCTGTATTTCTATTAGGAAAGTTTCTACAACAACTAGGACGAGTTTCATAAATGCTACAAAGTTCGTCAGCGTTTAAGTAAGGACAGCTTATACTCATTAAACCTCTTATGGTGGACCTGGCCGGCACTGCCCCGGCGTCTTGAATCCTTTTCAATCTACTTCATACAGTCTTAACTTGTATTTATGGTTGATTATCAATCAATTTATTTAACCATTCCCTGGCCTCTTTTTCGTTATTGAAAAAAGGACTGATGATTTTTCTATCTTTTGTCCAAAAATATGTGTAGGTATTCATACCTATATCACGATATTTAATTAATTCTGGAAGTTTGGGTTGGTTCATGATTGTTTGTATAAGTATATTTGTTTTCCCAACATGCGTCAATTGACAATCTAACCAAACTGTCAATACTGTTGATCAAAGCAATACCATTATAAGTTTCATCTCTGATAGCTAATGGCAATTCAGTACAACCCAATACAACTGCTTTGATATTTTGTGCAATCAAACTGTCAATAACTTCCATTATCATACTTTTTGATTCATCAATTTTGCCAGACTTTATCAGATTGATTGCAGGTTGTATTAAATTGTCCATTTGCTCTTTACTTGGCGTTAGACAATTCCAACCAAATTTATTAAGTCTATATTGATACAGACCAGATTCTATTGTAGATTGAGTTCCCAAAATGGCAATATTACAATCGTTTATATTTTTATTTTTTAATTCAATAGCCACACTATCGACAATATGTAATATTTTTGGGCCTAGTCCAGATAATTTATGATGCCAAAAATGTGCGGTGTTGCAAGGTATGGCGACATAATCGCAACCGGCGCGTCTGAGTCCTTCAACACCTTTGATTAGCCAAGGCAAAGGGAGATCATCACCATTTCGCACACTTGTACTACGATCGGGAATTCTTGGGTCACTCCATAGAATAGTCGGGATGTGCTCTTGATCACAAGTAGCAGGAGTTAATGCGGTTAGTCTAACCATAAACTCTGCCGAGGCCGCTGGGCCCATTCCACCCAAGACCCCTAAGCGTTTCATTCTTGTCTGCGACCGTATAATAAACTGCTGGCTACTATCAATACAGTACGAGCAGTTTCAACGTCTTTTGGTTGTGTTTTCCAACCCACGCTGATTTGTCCAATAAACAATCCTGGGTCTGCAGGAACACTAATCCTACACATATACTCAATGCCAAGATCTTTATAAACAAAACCAATATAGCTTTGTGGTGTAGTATAGTCACTGCATGGAATTTTTCCAGACATCAACCCAATTACATCGTTGTTATTGTCGTAATTTTTAGTTAATAATCCAACATCAATATCATCATGACTTCGATCTCTTGATCCAGTTTTTGTAGCAAGATAAACTAATTTTCTAGTATTCAACAATGTATTAACTTGAAAAATGGCCACCATATCAGCTTCGGAATTTTTGAAAATAAATGCGCTGGCATTTTCATAATTGCCATTCATTCTAGGTAATGCTTGCTGTGCCCTATAAGAAGCCATAATTGCATCTTTTTCGGTATAAAACAAATAGCCAAAAAATATTAGTATTCCCAGTACAATTACTGCAAATAATCTGAATGGGCTTTGACCAATCCACTCTAAAATGTTGAGTAAAAACTCTTTAGCTGATTCCATCTTCTTTATCACAGACAAATGCAGTTACTGCCACATTGCCGTGAACGTGACTAGCAGTACGAATCATATCCATTAATGGATCTACAGCAATTAGCAATATTAATACAGCTTCTGATGGTAAATGTAACAGATCACAAACAATGGCAACCGTAGCTACTGTTAAAATTCCAGTTGTTCCGGCACTAGCTAAACCAGCCAAAATACTACCAAACAATATAACTAAGAATCCAGCCATTCCCAAATTAACATCATATATGTTAGCAATAAACACGGTGGCGATGGCATAATAAACAATACTACCAATTCGGTTAACCGTAAAGCTTAATGGAATACACAACTCAACACCTGACTTATCAAAGCGTAATTTATGTAATGCTTCCTGTGCATATGGGATACAGGCCAAACTACTGCGAGAGCTTACTGCAACAATTAGTGTTTCTTTTGTTGCTTGGATAACATTCATAATTGTATCTTTGGATCTAAACCAAATGACCATTGTACCAGCAACAATTACCAATAACCCGCCCAATGTTTGTTGGAAGATGAAGTCAAACATTGTTAGGAAAATACCAACACCAACCTTACCCACTTGTGCAGAAATCATCGCCAATAATGCAAATGGTAAAAAGTAGTTTAGGAATTTGAATATAGAAATGCTGGCTTGTTGTATGCTTTTTAGCATATCAACAATGATTTGTTGACCTGGGCTTTTGATATTGCCCAATGCAATACCGAAGATTAAACAGAAAATAACAACCTTCAAACTTTCTCCCATATCCAAACTTTTGAAAATGTTTTCAGGAATGAATTTTTCTGCCATATGCATGGGATTAACTGGTGCTGCAACTGGCATTGGTTCTTTCAATGTAATTGACATGTCAGCAGTTTGATCTTTTGTATTAACCAAAGCACCCAATTGCACTTTTTTCTCATCGGTCATTTCTGAACCAGTTAACATTACACTACCAACACCGATCACGCCAGCAAAAAACATACTGGCAATAAATCCCAGGATGATTTTTTTAATCATCCCACCACTACCTTCTTTTTGCAGCAGGGTAATAACACCAACCAAAATCGTAGCCAATAAGAATGGCAATACTACCACTTTTAGCAAACTGATATAAATGCTACCAATACTTTCAAAATGCATACTGGTTTCTGGAGCATAAACTCCAGCAATAATACCTAATAGAATTGACCCTAAAATGGTCCAAGGGCTAGTTAAGAAATTTTTGAAATGTGTCATTATAAACCTTATTGATTATTTTTTAGATGTATCGGCTTGATATCTTGCCATTAGTTTTTTAACATCTAAGTTGTTGAAATCGTTAGCAATAACATAATTTACTATGGCCAACAAATGTACAGATTCTGGACGAACTGCTACTGCGATATTATCGAAACTATCCGAAATAGTTACTGTTTTGGTACTAATGGCAGCTTCTGAACGTTCGAATAAAATCTTTTTAATTTCAAATTCATCTCTATATGCCGCAGCCACTGTGCCTTCTGTCACCTTGTTGATAATGATAGTCCAATCTGTTTCAGGCACATACATGGCTTTTGGAAAATTGATTCGAGCAAAAGTATCATAGCTTGAACTCTTAATAAATGACAGTCTTCCATCAAATTCTCTAATAACTTGATAAACTTCACGCCCATTTGAATTTTGACTTAGCCACAAACGATTAATAATCATTGCTTGTTTGAGTTTGACATAAGGTGTACTAAATCTCACAGTTAGTAGTCTAGGATCAGTTACTGACAATTTGCTTGCTGCCATATCAGCTTTACCAGCTCTAACTTGTTCTACGACTTCAGCAAAACTTTCCGCATCCCTGCGAAATTCTACTGGTACTCCTAAAACCTTAGCAACACGACGAGCAATATCCACATCAATGCCACGTAGATCATCACCTTCCCCACTATAAAAAGGGGGATTGTCTTTTTTGTTCATTGCTACAACTAGAACATTTCTTTTTTTAATATCAGCCAATTCCTTAGTTAATGGAATTGTTGAATTTGGGATTTGGGCCGATACAGCCAAAGATAAAAGTAGAACCAGAGTTCCAAATATTTTTTTCATATGTATAAAAAGTAATTGATAGTACTTTATTTATACAATAAAAAAGGTTTCCTTATTACATCAAAATTAAACCTGTGTTAATGGCAATTGGCATTGTTTTAAAAAGTCAATTCCAGAATTGTCACGATAACTATTTCTATAATAAACTGACTCTATACCTGATTGATAAATCAATTTGGCACAATCTAAACAAGGTTGATGGGTAATAAACATGGTGGCACCAAGTCCAGATTCAGAACTTCTTGCTAATTTGGAAATGCAATTACTTTCTGCATGAATAACCTGTGGCTTTGTAGTCAAGGTAATATGAAATCCATCTTCGGCATATTCACTATCTTCGCAAGCATTATCCCACCCTGCCGGAGTGCCATTATAACCTATGCTGATAATTCTATCATCTTTTACGGCAATGGCCCCTACTTTAAGTCTGATGGCGGAACTTAGTTCGGCAAATCTAAATGCCACATCCATATAGGCATTGATGAATTTTTGTTTCATCAAACTTCAATCCAAGTAAAATCCCCCAACCATTTAACTTGGCAAACATAATCATAATTTTCTGGAGCAGACGAACTCCAATCATCAGGACCATTTTTAGTTAATCTAGTTATATTTTTTTCCGTATCGTAGATTAACCAATAACATTGACCAGGATAAGTTTTAAAATCATATTTGGCGGCATGTACTGCATCTGTAACATAGAGTCTACGTTTGATTTGTTCAGCTTGTTTTTGCAACACTTGAACCAAATCCATAATTCTATCATACTCCTGTTGGGCATGCATACGTGCCACGTTGAGCATCAAATCTTTTTGTTCAGTAACTGGTACTGGTTCAAATTTCGGGCTGCCGGATTCTGTGGGATATGGTGTTACATTTCTATTTAAAAATGCAACTAGGCCGCCGCCAATTTCGCTGTCGTAACTGTTACGACCTTTTAATAAATTCGATTCATTAGTCACTGTGGTACGAGAACTTCTATAGTTTTATTATCTACATACATAAATTGTCTACGGAATTTAATTCCATCAACCCAAATTAACTTTGGATCAACTTCTGGTCGAATAATCACAGATTGTGCATTTTTGTAAAGATACACTGATTGTTTTTCTGGATCAAAAATTGGTGGTAGGGAAACATTTGTATGTTGCGATTTATTGAATTCATCATAAGCCAAAAATCCAATAATAGCCGTGCCAAGCAAAAGGGATCCTTGCGCAAATGCGGCTGTAGTTATCAAAGAAAATAATAAACCAACAAATGCTTTTTTCATGATAATTTTTGAAAATTAAAACATAGATTGGGATTGACCCAATCTATGTTGATGGTCCAATTAGGCCAAGTTGGCTTCGGCCAACAATGCGCGAGCTCGGATATCGTCCAAGTTTGGTGCCGACTTAGCAACTTTAGCACCAGATACTTTGACCACAGATGTAGCATTATATTTGCTATCTGAACGGTCAATGGCTTCCTTGAACTCAAGATTTGAATAAAGTTCGCTCTGTTTCAAAAATTTGACACAGTCAGACTTAGTAGCTGGCTCTGGCAATTCCAACAGCTCAATATCAGTATGTCCACCACGAACCAAAACCTTAACACGGCTTAGGTCGTTGGCAAAACGAACTTTAACTGAACCATTAGCACGACTAACACCACACACTTTGAACAATTCACTTGACATAAAAACTCCTATTTAGGATTAAGTTGATAAAAATATGTTGCTTTACAACATACAAGTATTATAGTTGAATTTGGTAGCAAAGTCAACCATTTTTTTCGGCATTTAACCGAAATTTCTTCAAAATTTCAACAGAATCTGTAACAGTTTCTATCGAATCTTCAAGCATTGAATGTCGAATATTCAACTCTTGTTCAAATTGATCCAATAATCCCATTGCATAATGAAGATCTTCATGGTCAATAGAATCATACCATTCTTGCAATTGTTGTTTAGAAGCTGACATTAGAAAATGTAAATTTTCTCTATCATAATTATTCATACCAAATTATTCGGTTTGAAATGTTTCTTTAATATATTCTTCAACTTGTTGTTCAACAGTCTGGCTAGAATTTAGATTGAATTTATTTTTGATAAAATCTTCCAAAACGTCTTTAACCACTAGTTCAGTATAACGACCAAGAAAAAGACCTTGCCACTTATGTGGTTCTGTGGCTTTCATAGAAAGATTATTATGTGCATATTGTCCAGCTTGTTCGATAGCTTTTTCGATTGTTTCTTTCATTTTCATTCCTTTAAAAATTTATAACGATTGTATATTTGTTTATCTAAAAAGTCAATTGATCAATGAATTTTATTAGCGAATTCATTTGAATCAAAATGGTCATTAGACACAATGCTTGCTAAAAGCATTTTGAAATCATCACTAGATCCCGCAATATTATTCATTATTACCAATCTGGCCAAAATTATACTTGATATATTAAGTGGATGACTTTTATATTTTTCTATTAGATCAATAATGGTTGAATCAATCTCACTAGATAATTCCTCTAATAGAGAATCATTCATTATTTCAAACCTTTAAGAAATTTTATATCTTGTGTTAGGCTTTCACTAAGATTACGATAATAATTAAGTTCTTTAACTAAACGTGCGTCCATTTGATCTGCCGTTTCTCGCACTTGTTTGGCATCCCGAATTTCAACTATTGCGATCCCAGCACCTAAGCCTACTAAAAATCCAATAAGTAATAAAGTTATTATCATCGTTCAACTCCGAAATGTTCTTTAATCTCCACCGCACAATCCTGTCTGCCTGATTTAGCATCAATGTTATCCTCGCCATCAACATCTTGACAAATAGCAACACATTCCCGCACAATCAACTCGGCGAACGTTTTATACTGAAAATCATCATAGTGAACACCATGAAGAAATTCAAATCTTGCGCCAGCCTCGATCATAAGTTCATCAATTCGTTCGTTCATTTCCTGTCCTCCGTCTGTGTCATCATCTACCCCAGATCCAGGACAACATCACTATACTGCCCACAAAAATTACTAAAAATACTAGTCCTTTGATTACTTCAAAGGTCTGTTGACGTTGCCATTGTTTTTCATGCAAACGATTGGCTTCTTTCTGTTTTTGTTTGATATCACTGCTAATGGTCATAATTTATTCCCAAATTCGTCAGTTTCCGTTGCCCAATGCGTACTACACCAGTCTTCAATACAAAGATTCTCAGAGATATCTGCTTGCTTTTGATTCTCTATCATCTTCGTTGACCAGTAAATATAGTACGATTTTAGAATTTGGTCAGTTCGCCATGTTTCTTGTACTTGTTGACCGAATTCCCCAGGAAAGACAATTGTGTAATATTTCATTCGTTAATTTATTCCGCAACTCCAAAATGTTTTTTAATTGCTCGGGCACAACTACTAGTTTCGTAAGATGCACGACCGTGATTGTATTGCGTATTATATGCTATATTGGCACAGTCCCTAATCATCAACTGGGCAAACTTTTCAAAAGCATATTTAAATTCGGACCCATATGCCGATAGATAGTTTGACATTTTTGCTTCTTCAGCAAGTAGTCGAATTTGTTCGTTCATTTTACAATACTATTGGCTAGATTTTTACAAAAGGTCAAATCAGTGTCTTTTGATTCCAAACAAGTAACAATGGCGTTGACTCGACTATATTGTTTTACTTGATCATTGACATATACTGCCAAACATAGACCAAGAAAAATTGAAGCACCAATACATAAAAAATACCAAATTGCATCCGATTTCATAATATATTCCTAAAGTTAAAAATTACAATTCTACTTGATACCATTGAAGAGCACAAGATCTAACTTCCTGGGCTCTTTTCTCCCCCCAGTCAGAACCGTCAAAATAGTTTAAATAAGTGTCAAGACGTTCTTGCAATTCTTCCAAAGTCATCTTCCTACTCACACTTAACTCTTTGACTAACTTAGAATCATCATAAGTACGTTTAAGATAATCTAAGCCACCATCTACAGCTAATTTGCCACACATACATGTGACATAATCATGACGATAAGTTGATTCTATCACTTGTTTGCAAGACAAACATTGTGCAGAGTTTTTAGTTGTTACATAAAAACTTTCATAACTATTCATGATCTAATCCAATGCAATTAATCTTTGTCCATGTCTTTAAAGGCCGAAGTAGCACGATTCCTGGTAATTTCACGCAGACGCTGTTCTTCCTTGGCCTTCTTCAAAATATTAGCATCACCTGTTGGCAATACTACCAACACATATGCACGATACCTATTGCCCTCAGAAATAATCTTCTGCTCAACAACTTCAACACCAGTGACATCCACTTGTTTGCAGGACATCCTGATCACCATTTCACTGAGTTCTGTACTGGCGTTTTCTGTATCTGCACGATAAATGTTGGTTCGTTGACTAGCAGTACCGCTGGCAGCCATACAAATTTTTGCATAAGCATCTGATTTGGCTTTGTGAACAGCCATAGAATAATCACCACTAGCACTAGTACCACTGGAATAAACAGCACTCTTACTGGTTGGCAATTCTGTCATCCACTTTGGTGCTTTGTCAATGACTCGCTCAACATATTGAACTTGACGTTCACGTTCAGCTTCGGCACGTTTGGCCATTGGATCAGTTGTACCACATGCGGCTAGTGCCGCTACGATTGGCAAAAGTGTAAACAGTTTTTTCATAATATTTCCTTAATTAGTTTCTAATCTTATCTGCCAATTTTTCACCAGCAGTGCCCAAACTCTTGATATCCTTACTAGCCCCATCAACGAACCCACCAGCAGTTTCTTTAACAGTACTGCATGCTGACAAAGCTAAAATCAAAATCATTGATAAAATGCATTTCATTTTGCCAACTCCTGACTGTGAGTTTTAACTGTATCAACCCCTTTATCCAGCATCTTAGCAATGCCAGAAAAACCAACAGTAGCAATAACTACTCCGAAAATAGTTCCTAAAACAAAGCCTTTCATAAGTACCTTTCAGTGTCAAACAAAAATATATTATACAATCAAAACAATCAAAAGTCAACTACCATTTTTCAACAACTCGCCACAGTTTGCCCTCAGATCGACAAATAATACCCTGTCGAATTTGCAAGCCGCGATAATTATATTGTTCTTGAAATCTTCTACACAAAGACCACCCATTGTGTCTAAAATATCGTTTATCATTGGATACATAGCCAACTTCAGTTTCTAAAATTTCTTCACCTATTTCCACTGGTTTGAATCCATTTTTAACATCACTGCCTTCTTTACAAACCGTAATGCTTTCAGTTTCAAACAGGCCAGGCAGTCTAGAATATAATTCATTCATGCCGTTTTCGATAGCGATTCTACAACTAACTTCGGGATCGTGAACATCATCATGAGTCCAATTTACATTATGTTTTGTTCCGTCGACCTCTACGGTGAATTTTACATTACATTTGCCTGGACTTTTGGTCTTGACCAAATCATATATGCCACCAACATTTCTTTTGCCAATCATTTGATTAGCATTTTGCATTCTACATTCTTCACCAGCCCAAGCTGATGATATTAATGTACATAGCATCAATAATCTAATAGAATGTTTCATTCCCAATCTTTAAATTTAGTTTGTTGATTAAAACCTAACAAATATTCATCTTGTTCTTCAACAGTCAAATTAACTATAGGTTGACCAATTCCCGAACCTTTCGGCCATTTATGGGGGAATGACATTCTTTTTTGATAGGCATCATTCAAACCACAAGCATATGGAGATCCTGAAGATTTATCAATTTCTTTCATATAGTTCACTTAACCAGTGCATATGGTTGATTCCACCGACCAATGTTGACATCCACATACCAGCCCACATCAAAGTAATCGACTTGAATGTCACTACGGTCATGATTGCCTGCATTCATGGCAGCAAATATTTCTTTCAAAAACTCCAAGGCCCGACCTGAAAAGTGTTCCTGGAACCAGTAAGGGTTCACATCCAGTGATCGATTTCGGCGGATGTAGTCGATTTGGTCCTGGGACATTTTTCGACCATGTGCGACCCGGCTATCAGTTTCGATGAAGTTTTCAACAAAGTCAATCTCGCCTTGGCGCAAATTCAGGCACAGTGTAGAGTGATTGCGAACTGCCAGGCTGGCCTTGATATTATACTTTTTGCAGATTGCTTTTACAACTGGAGCAATCTTTGCTTTCTTTTCTTGACTCATGTGTGCCATCTCAAACTCCTTTTTGCGTTACAATACAAGTATTATACAACCAAAATGATTTTTGGTCAACCGTTTTATGCGGCTTCCAACATGTTAGCAGGCACTCGCCAAAGACCCTGCGGAGTGCGGACTGTGACATACTTGATAGCAATTTTGGTCACATCTCCCACCAGGGTCTTGCCGGTTTTGCTTGACGTAAACTTGACCATCTGCCCAGTCTTGATCGAGTTCTTCACATCCTTGGTCAACTGGCTGCGGGCCCATTTGACGGCATCAATGATACTGGACAATTCAGTGTTGGTTAGATTACCAAACATGATGGCAGAATTGATTTGCTGAATAGTGCTAAGTTGTGACATTTCCTACTCCTTTTTGTTCGCAATACTAGTATTATAACCGAAACGACCAATTCGAGTCAACCGTTTAATCCCACTCTTTTTTGCCGCCAAATTGCTCGTTGTCACGGAATCCTGCGGTATAGGCTGTGATTTCGGCAGCAGTCATCTGTGCCATCTCCACGCGAGTACCTTTGTAAGTGCCTTGTGGCCAGTAGTGCGGATCAAATTTGCGACCGTACCAGCTGTCGGCTGAGCCACGATCA
>Ga0114963_10000651_pt1 | contig 23361 bp, 18 predicted proteins | sample C_131016_EF_Meta_FD_87019 | JGI IMG/M metagenome (GOLD analysis project Ga0114963, IMG submission 87019) | Freshwater microbial communities from Lake Croche, Canada to study carbon cycling - C_131016_EF_MetaG | ecosystem: Environmental > Aquatic > Freshwater > Lake | place: Lake Croche, Canada...
CAAACGTACACGCCGTCGGTCACCGCACGCCTTGAGCACTATAGCGGCGAACGACCTTTATTTGACACAGTAAACATCGAGCAAGAAATTCAGTTAGCACTTTCGCGGCGTGTTGATTTGAAATCAGGCGGCTACCTGATCATTGACCAGACCGAGGCGCTTACCACTGTTGATGTCAACACTGGCGGCTTTGTAGGAGGTCGTAACTTTGACGATACGATTTTTAAAACTAACCTCGAGGCAGCACAAGCTGCGGCCCGCCAGTTGCGGCTGCGTAATCTTGGTGGCATCATCATTATTGACTTTATCGATATGGACGAGCCAGGGCACCGCGAGGCGGTCATGGCTGAACTGCAAAAGGCGTTAGCTCCCGACCGTACGCGCATGACGGTCAACGGGTTTACGCAACTGGGGTTGGTAGAGATGACGCGCAAGCGCACGCGCGATTCACTTGCACAGCAACTGTGTGAGCCCTGCCCCACGTGTCAAGGGCGCGGCAACGTGCGCACCAATCGCAGCATCTGCTATGAAATTTTGCGTGAAATTTTGCGCGAGGCTCGGCAATTTAATCCGCGTGAATTTAAGATTTTGGCTTCGCAAAATGTCGTGGATTTATTTTTAGAGGAAGAAAGCCAACATCTTGCACTGCTTGGTGACTTTGTTGGCAAGCGAATCTCACTTGAAGTTGCAAGAGACTACGGCCAAGAACAATATGACATTGTGTTGCTTTGATTTTAATACTCGCAAATACTCGCAAATACTCACAAAATACAACCTACAGCTGTTGGTAAGACCCATGTTGTTCTTGTGTCACGCCGCTGCACGCTTGTAACCTTTGAATTGACGCCGCTTGTTGATGGTTTACTGGGGTCTACATGGCGTACGACCCACGTTTACACCGCAGCAAATTAGCACTGAGATTAAGATAGTTGTCGTGTTTATTTAACTCACTACGGAAACAAATATGTTTAAAAAACTACTACTCGTTATTGTCGCCACTTTGTTGGGCCTCAACCTTGCGGTCAGCGTTGGCGCACCGCCTAATCCCAATGATGGGCACTGGGGCAAATCCTACTCGCTCACACAGCAAGCCCTGAGTGAGGCCAAGATGTGCGGTGGACCGTGTAACCCTAAGCGGCAGGCAGTCATTGATGCACTGAACGGCGTATTACAAGTGTACGAGCGTTAATTGTTGTCGCGCGCTATTTGAGTGGGTCAACAGATAGCAGTGCCAGATAGCACATCGCTGTTTAACACTTTCCTGATCGGGAACGATCAGGAAGCCTTACGTTCAATACTGAGCCAATTATGCATTTGAAAAAAGTCTTTCTATGCACTTTTTTAGCACTGATGGTGTCAGGTAATGTCAATGCTCAAGTAGCGGCTCCTGTCAAACAACAACAAGTGGCACCTGCTAAACCTGCGGCAACAAATGCGCCAAAAAACTCGGCGCAAACTAACGCTCCAAAGCCACCGCCGATTCAAGCAGATATGATCAAAAAAGGCGTCATCGAAAAAAAAGTGACTGCTGGGCAGGTTCAAAGCGTAAGTGGCAAATAGCAAATAATCTGCTCAAGAGCGAGCACGTAACTTAGGGGTCGTTGATGGGTATCTTAAAAGTATTAACTGTTGCTCTACTAGCAACATTGTTCTTAACGGGTCCAGTAGTGGTTAATTGCCCAAGTAAAGGGACCATCACGAGGGATGGTAAATTTTACTTTCCCGATGGGAAGAAGCAGTGCTTTAAGTTTGTAGTTAAGCCACCAGTTGAGACAAGGGGCGGCTCAATAACAATATTGAGTGCTGGTAGTGGCAAATAGGTCTGAAGAACCTTCTACCAGCTGAACGTTCACCCGCCTATTCGTGCTTGGTGTTAATGACAAGTGCTTGAAGGCTTCGCGGTCAAGACCCTATTTCAAACTGAAATTCTGTGAACGAATATATTCGCCAAAATCTGCACGTTCGGGCATTGAATAATGCCGCGCCTTGTCTTCAGACCAGCCATTAAAGTCAACATCGGGGTAAAGCGAGCCGTATCGCTGTTTGCGTAGCGGAAATAGTGCGTGACGGCGCTGATCGTATTCGTCAATTTGGGCGCGTACGTCAGCATCAGTGAAACGATTTGTATGCACTGTGGTGTTGAGTGACAAGCGCGGGATGATGCGCCCACCTTCGACGGGATAGCCTACACACAGGCCTGCGATCGGAAAAACCGCTTCAGGCAAACCAAGCAAGTCACTGGTTTCGCGCGAGTGATTGCGTACCGCGCTAATTGGCACAGTGCCCAGACCAACTGCCTCTGCCGCGCGAATAAACTGCGCCAACACTAGCCCCGCATCGACTGCGGCGTTCATAAAATGGTCAAGGTGCTCATTTACAAAGGGTTTGCCACGCCACTCGCCGATTTGTCGGATCCGGCGATTATTGCCACAGAACACTAAAAACACCGGGGCGTCGTTGATCCATGGCATATCGGGGATGAACGAGGCGATAGCCTTGATTTTTTCGCGATCAGTGACTTGGATGATATCGGCCTGTTGCAAATCAGACTTAGACGGTGCGGCTAAGGCGCAGGCGAATAACAGCTTCAGCAGGTCAGGCTCAATCACTTGCTCTGTCCAACGACGATGTGAACTGTGAGTGAGCATGCGCAAAAGTTCGCCGGCGTTTGATAAGCCTTGAGGGACGTTAAACATCTGACCAAATCTGGCCAGCGCTGCGTGAGCGAGTTGCTCAGAAGTAGGATCGTTTGGATGACTCATATTTGCCTCTGCCCCCTTGACTGCACACTGAATTAATTCAGATATATTTTTAATATAGCCGGTTTATTTTAACTGATAAGTACCTTAAAAATTAAACAGTTTTACCTCGTTTTTTATTAATGTATAGATATATCAAATGGTTAACCATTTAAACTAGGTTTTACTTTAAAAGTAAGTTGTTTTTTTTGCAGCCAGTTAAATCATTTTATTCATCACGAAACTGCATTTGATATAAGCCAGCATAGGCACCGCCTTTCGCCAGCAACTCAGCGTGCGAACCCTGCTCGACCACCCTACCCCGATCCATCACAATAATCTTGTCGGCGCTTTGCACAGTCGATAAACGATGCGCAATCACAAGAGTAGTGCGCCCTTTCATCAAGGTTTCAAGCGAGGCTTGCACCTGTCGCTCGGATTCATTATCCAGAGCTGAAGTCGCCTCATCCAAGATCAAGATTGGAGCGTTTTTGATCAAGGCACGTGCAATGGCCAAGCGCTGACGTTGCCCGCCCGATAAACGCGTGGCGTTTTCGCCGACCTTGGTTTGAATTCCCAAGGGGAGTCCATCGACAAATTCAAGCAAATTGGCGGCTTGCAAGGCCGCGCGAATTTCTGTCTCAGAGGCCTCGTGAAGTGCTCCGTAACCCACATTGACTGCAATCGTATCGTCAAACAACACGACATCTTGGCTGACGAGCGAAAGTTGTTCGCGCAGATTGCGCAGGGAAACGGCTTCGATATTGCGACCGTCGATCAACACTTGGCCGCTTGCCGGCGCCACAAAGCGAGGCAGCATATTGACCAAAGTCGTTTTACCGCTTCCCGAACGCCCCACCAGTGCGACGGTTTGGCCTGGCTCAGCCATAATACTGACTTGCGTCAGGGTATCGACATCGGCATCAGGAAAACGATGCGACACCAACTTGAATTCAACCTGTCCGTTGACTCGGCCAGCAAAGCTGCCAGTCGCTGCATCGACCTCTGAGGGCTGATCGACCAAAATAAAAACGCTTTCGGCTGACACCAACATCTTTTGAGTACGGCTAGCGACCTTAGTTAAGCGCTTAACTGGATCAAAAATCTGCGCGAGCGCTGCCATGAACGCCGCAAAGCTGCCGACCGTTAGGGTGCCGGCGTTGGCTTGACTTAATGCCACAGCAATCACCGCTGCAACAGCCAAAGCCGTCACCACTTGAGTAATGGGCGTGAGCGCAGCATCTGAAGTTGCCGCCCGCATGTCAAAGCGCCTTAAGCGACCGCTGACATAGGCAAAGCGCTTACGCTCAAAAGCATAGCCATCAAAGAGTTTGACGACGCGTTGGCCGTCAATTCCCTCGTTGACGACACGTGTGAGTTCGGCGTTCATGTTGACCGTGTCGCGATTGATGCGGCGCATACGATCAATAAAACCGCGCGAGATCAACACCGAAATTGGCATCGTCAGCAAAATAATCAGGGTGAGTTGCCACGACATATACAACAGCACCCCAATCATAGCGACCACCACCAGCGACTCGCGCACCACGACCGTCAAGACATCTGTGGCGTAGCTTGTGACGTTACCTGCATCGACAGTAAAGCGGTTTAATAAGCGACCTGTATCGCCCTTTTTGAACTCGCTATCGGGCATCGACAAAAGTTTTTCAAACATGTCAGCGCGTACGCCCAACAATACATTGTTGGCCACCCAGGCCAGCAAGTAATCACTAAAAAAGTTGCAGATCCCGCGTAAAGAGATCAGCGCGATGATGGCCAAAGGTACTTGCCAGACATACTCGGGCTTGGTGCCAGAGAAGCCTTCGTCAAGTAAAGGCTTCATCGCCACGGCTAACGTGGGTTGCGTCGCGGCTGCGGCAGCCATAAATAGTACGGCCAAGGCAAGGCCTTTCCAGTAGGCGCCAACGCGTTCGTAAATACGACGCCACAAGGTTGCGCTCAAAGGCGACGATGAACTAACAGGCAGGCCGGACGGTTGAGTCAAAATAACGCTCTGGTAAGCAGAAAACTGAAGTTTACCCGCTCCGCGGGCGGCGACACTGCCTCAACGACTACCTCGCACCCAAGTTACCCCATGCAACCCTGATCTAAATACATGACCCTGTACGTCAAACAATCCCGCCCACGGGCATGCCCCGTTTAACGCACCCTTAGCAATACCACTTGGGCAGTTTGCGCACTTGTCGTATCCTTACGCCATGAACTTAAGGTTAAATCAGTCATGCAACAAGAACCAATTTTGATCCGCTTGCCAAACTGGGTGGGCGATGTCTGTATGAGTCTGCCGGTGCTCGATATGATGCGTCGGCTAAACATACCGTTCGCAGTTTGTGCACGGGGGTGGGCAAAGGACTTATTAGCTGGCCTGAGCCTGGAAGGCTTTTTACCAATGTCTGGGCGTCTTATTGATGACGTCCTTGAAGTACGTGACTGGCGCAAAAAGCACCCACAGTTCAGGCGCGGGCTCATTTTGCCCGACTCGCTCTCAAGTGCCTTGTGCTTTCGCTTAGCTGGCCTGAAAAGCGCAGGTTGGCGCGACGACGGCCGCAGTCTGTTGTTGCACTGGCCGTTGCACAAGCCCACTGAGCCGCTACATGCGGTGCAAAGCAACTTTTCCTTGGCCCAGCAAGCCCTGTCGGGCTGGGGCTTCGATGCGCAGCCGCAAGGGCTGCCTGACCGTTTGCACTTACCCTTAACCAAACAACAGACTCAAAGCGCCCATGACCATCTCAACGCGGCCGGCCTCAAAGCTGGCGAGTTTGTGTTGATTGCCCCAACCGCCACAGGCACACACAAAGGGCAAGCAAAGGTCTGGCCACAGTTTGATGCGTTCACGCGTATCCTGCAAAACAACGGTGTGCGGGTGGCCATGTGCCCGCCTAAGGCCGAACAGGCCGATGCGCGACGGGCCGTCCCGACTGCCGATTTGATCGATCCTTTAAAGCTGGGCGGCTTTTGTGCGCTGACACGCCTGGCCAAAGTTGTAATTTGCAATGATTCGGGGGTCTCGCATCTGTGCGCCTCTGTAGGGGCCAAACAAATCACTCTCTTTGGGGTGACTGACCCTGCCCGCACCGGCCCCTGGGCCCCTGAAAGTGTCAATTTGGGTCATCTGGGACAGTGGCCAACGGTAGGCGCGGTCGTGCAAAGAACACAGCCATTTTTTATGGCGCCTTGACATGATGACTACCTCAAACTTGTCCATTGCCTTTTCTGGTTAATCCACGGTGCTTTCACAAATCCCCTTCTCGAATCTGTTTTTGTATCCACCTAGCTTAGGGCTTTTGTTATTGGTGGTGGCGGTGCTTTTTGCGCTGTGGTCCTACAAGCGCACTGCCGTGGTGTTCACTCTGTTGGGCCTCGGTTGGATGTTACTTTGGTCGCTACCAGTGACCTCGCTTTATTTTGGAGGCAAGCTCGAAACGCGCTATGCCTATGTCGAGGCCGCGCAAGCACCGCGTGCTGATGTCATTGTGGTGTTAGGCGGCAACACTCAAGCCAATCGCGCGAACTGGTTTGAGCCGTATAACCGCGCAACTGCGTTTGATCGGATCGACCGCGCTGCCGCTTTGTATTTTGCAGGACGTGCACCAAAAATTTTACTATCCGGTGGTTCACTTGAGGGCAACGTCAGTGAGGCACGCGTCATGGCCAAAGTTTTGCGCCAGCGTGGCGTGCCCGAGTCGGCGCTTATTCTTGAGAATGATAGCCGCTACACCTATGAAAATGCACAGTTTTCAGATCGCCTGATGCAGCGTTCTCATCTTAAACGTGCACTTTTAGTGACCTCAGCGCTGCATATGCCGCGCGCACTTGCAACCTTTATTAAACGCGGAATTGACACACTACCCGCCTCAAGCTCGCCGCAAATTACACTGCCCGATGATGAGCCGCTGCATCCTTGGTTTCCTCACATTCGCAGCCTCGAGGCCAGCCGTACCATCATCAAAGAGTACCTGGGGCTCTTTGGCTATTGGCTACGCGGTTGGGTGTGAACTAAAGCTAGGCTTGAGCATTCGCTCGCTACAATTTGCACGATCAGAAGCGGTTTAATTGCATGCTTAAGATTTGCGGCGCGCCTCAATGCTTGCTGCATAAAGCGCTTCGTATTTTTGCGCTGCAGCGGTCCAGGATAATGAGCCAACAAGCTTGGCGGCATGATGCAAAAGATGCTCACGTAGCTCTGGATCTGACGTCAATGCGCGCAAACCTTGAGCGATTTCGCGAGGGTCTTCGGGGTTAGTCAATACCCAGGCATCGTGTCGGTGTGTCACGTAGCGACCAAAGCCGCAAAATTCGGGCCCGCTGACAATCACTGGTAGGCCGTGAGCCATGGCTTCAAGAGGTGCCATACCAAAGCTATCGATCAAGGTCGGATGCACATAGACATCTGCAGCCTGGTAATAAGGAGATACGTCAGAAGTGGGTACGATCAGATTAACGCGCGCAACAAGCTTGGGATAATTCACCTGCAAATAATCTTTAATTTCGGGTTGAGTACCCACCACAGCAAGCCGAAAATTTTCTGGCAACTGGCTTAAGGCCTCAAGAACTGTGGCGAGCCCTTTTCGTAACGGATTACGCGCCACGAGCAGGCATCCGATATCGTCCTGTGACCAACCCAACCTCTCACGGAGCTGCGCGCGCACAACAGGATCAATCGCCACCGCCGTGGCTCCGGGTGCGATTGTTTCAACGGCCAGTTGTTCGCCGTATGAATCGTGTATGCGCTCTTTTAGCCAATGCGACACGGCTACAACACGCGACCCCGCTTTGGTGCGCATGGCTGCCGCCTCAAGCCACAGATACACGATGTTGCTGGGTTGTAAATAAACTAAGACGCGCTGCCATGCGTTGACACGATTCAACCGACGATAATGAATCGGTGCAACGTGAATCACGTGAATATGACCGGCACCGCCATTCATATGCGAATGCACCACATCAAAGTTATCGCGCGTCAAACGCCTGGCCTGACGCGCAAAATGCCATACGCGTAACCAACTTGGCCATTTTCGATTCACAGTGATCCTAATCTGCTGAACGGGTAAATCATGTTCAAAATCGTGCGCGATTACGGTCACGTCGTGGCGTTGAGCCAGCACCTCGAACAGATTGACGCCATAGGCCTCGGCACCACCAAAACGGCGGCCAAAACGATCGATCAAAAGTGCGATACGCAAGCGGTCAGACACGTCGGCGGTTCTCGTGTTCAGTTAGGCATTGAAACAGAAAGCGGATTAATAGCGTTGTACGCCAGATTCCGACTCTTGGCAGCGCATAGAAATCGTCTGAAACATTTGCTAACCCACGCGCCGTACTCGTCGCGTTTGTGTAGCCCGCTTCTCGTGCCAATTGTTGATGCTCAGGCCCGAAATCACCGTAGGGATAACAAAAGGCCGTGACCTCTGAACCAAGTATTTCAGAAAGCACGAGACGAGAACGAAGAAGCTGTTGTCGCGCATCTTCAAGCGATAGCTCGGGCAAATGAACATGGTCAAGCGTATGCGACCCCACTTCTTGTCCCGCTTGCGCCCAGGCGAGCATTTCTTGCTTGGACATCAGTGCTGACGGTGCAACACCTTTATGCCGGTCCCAAATATTGCTGCCATCAAACTGATTTGCAACAAAGTAATTGGTCGCTGTGAATTGATACTTTTGCAATACCGGCAACGCATGTTCAAAAACGTTGCGGTAGCCATCATCAAAGGTAATGCCAAAGACTTTACCCACTTTTTCGTTTTTGAGATACGGCATCAAATCGCGCATACTCAAGCCGCGATAGCCCAAGCGATGCATCCAGCGCATTTGTCTGGTGAAGCTTTTGGGGTGCACCGTTAAACCACGAAACGACGTGCCACGTGCTGCGGGTACTGCCACCTGGTGGTACATCAAAATTGGAATCGACATATTCGCTAAGTAAAAAAACTCAACACACTAAAACTGAGCTATTGGTAAATTGCCAACGTCGCTTTCACAAAATCGGTCAAGCCAAATTCGCGCTCAGCGCGCTGCCGTGCTTGCATCCCCATCTGGGCAAGCTGTTCAGGCTGTAGCAATATTTTTTGCAACACATTTTTAATCAACTCTGGGCTGCGCGGTGGCACGATCCAGCCTTCATGTTGATCAGACAGATTTTCGGGCAAACCACCGACACGCGTGACTAGAACAGGCAAGCCAAGTGCCATCAGTTCGCGACACGCGAACGACAAGGCCTCTTGGTAGGACAAAACGTAACCGATATCGCAGGCCGCCAACAAAGGTCGTACATCGTCAATCAGGCCCGGAAAACTCACCTGCTCAGCCATTCCACAATCGGTCACCTGAGCACGCTTTAGCGCGTTGGGTGGATCTCCAATCACAATGATGTGAAATCTGCTGCGTTGCTCAGGCGACAGTAGAGAAACAGCCGTCACTAAATCCAACCAACCTTTTTCATAATCCGTACCACCTGCACTACCAAGGATTATTTTTGTCCCAAAGTCTGGGCCCAGGTACTGTTCACGCAATCGTAATTTTTCGTGTGTGCTGACTGGCGAAAAATAATCGATATCGATACCGTGCCGCACAGTTGTGATCGCCTGGCGTTTGTAAGGAGAGTTCAGCAACAAATCTTTGATGTAATCGCTCACAGCTATCACATGATCAGTCGCGAAACGCGCGCGTAACTGATGCCCAAAACTTGTCAGTGCATGATCATTGTGTTTAGTGAATACGATGCGTGGTGCATGGCGCAACCCCAACGCGGCCAGCATGACTTGTTTATGATCTGCTGAGCCGTTGACATGAACCGTATCGAAGGCGTTTGTGACCAGTAATTGGCGCAAGGCCGCACGGTCACTCAACCATGACGACGGCCTGGTCGTGAAAGCCATATCAACAACTTGTATGCCTGGGATGGCCTGGGCCAAGCGGTACAGACGACTTGAACCAGGGGTAGCAACCATCAGTTGATGCGCCCCGACCAAGCCGCGTAACAAATTGACGATGTAGGTAACATGCCCACCGCCGTTGCGCGGATGAAAATTGGTGAACAAAATTTTCATTCAGTCTCTCTCGGTTTGCTGGCAGTGTTCATCAACACTGGCTGCGGTGGTTGACTGAGCGTGCTAATCACCCCAGAGTCAGACGGCTGCTTGGTTGCCGTCATGACTGCAGACTGTGGTGGCTGGTTGGACTTGGCTGCACCGCTAGACTGAGCGCGCTGGTTGGCGTCATTTAAAAACATAAGCTTTGCATATCGTAAGAAACTACCCGACGCAGCAGTGCCGGCAAGAACAAAGCCATGGCGACCATCCAAAAATCCGCGTCGTAAAAAATAGATACGGATAAAAGTCCACACACTGTGCTGGATCAAACCCAGCACGCCGACTCTGCGACCCTTGAGCGACATCATTTGCGCGGCATCGCCTGAGTAGCGGTTGATTTTGGCGACCAACACACCAAGATCGTCAAACGGGAAATGTAAAAACCAAGATTTTAGTTTGCCAACGCGCCCGTTCACCACCACCTGCTCGTGCACAGGCACGTCATCAAACGTCCCTAAGTCGCGGCGGAATAAACGCAAAACATAGTCGGGCCACCAACCACTATGGCGAATTTGTTTACCGCAAAACTCTGAGAGCCGGGCGATTTCGTATCCATCGTAGTTGGGCTGTGCCAACGTTTGCGCGATTTCAGCTTGCAGCTCGGGGGTCACGCGTTCGTCGGCATCGATCGAGAGCACCCACGGCTTGGTTGCCAGTGCCAGGGCTCGATTTTTTTGCTGACCAAACCCCGGCCAATCCGCCACCTGATAGACCCGTGCCCCATGCGCACGTGCAATCTCTGCGGTGGCGTCTGTGCTAAAGCCATCTAGCACGATGATTTCGTCTGCAAACTTCACAGACGCAAGGCAGTCCCCGAGGCGTGACGCCTCGTTTTTGGTAATGATAATGACAGAAAGCTCTAGGCTTTGGCGCGAAGCGTTCGCTTCCATAGCTTCCATTTGTTATACAAAGGCCCAACGGTAGGATGCGTGGCGAACCAGAGGCGTGTACGAAGCCAGGCATCGCCCCGGTTGCGCACAGCCACGCGATAAATGCGCGCCGGTGAGGAGCCCGCCAGATTTTGGCCATGCGCAACTGTGGTGTACAGGTACTTAAAACCTAAGGCTTGCGCCATCGCAATATAGTCGTGATCAAAGTAGCCCTGGGGCCAACAGAAATGCTCTGACACAGAGCCAAGCCTCTGCTGCATGGCTTCACGAGAATCGGTCAAATCTTGTTTGAGATTTTGCATACAGACTTCTCGCGAGTCGCCTGTCAAATCCCACCGGTTGTGCGTGTGCGTGTGGCTGTGAAATTCAAACGTATCAACCTCTTGCATGGCCAAAACCTCAGACCAGCGCAACATCACTGGATCAGGGCTGCCGGCCGCAACCATAGCTTTTGACTGCAAATGACATATAGCCGACGGGGGGGTCACGTCAGACTGACCAGCATGTGCCCGGGCAGAGCCCTCACCGAGCAAACCCGTAATCAAAAACAGTACAGCGTGCATCGAATATTTTTGTAAGATCGGATGAGCGTAGACCCAATTGTCTAAATAACCGTCATCGAACGTAATTAACACGGACTTTGGCGGCGTTGGTTTGCCTGCCAAAAAATCAGCAAATTCACCCGCAGTCAGAGACCGGTAGCCGCGACGTGCCAACCCCGCGATCTGACTTTCAAAGTTCTCGGGCGAAGTCGTGATCGAACCCACCGCGGGCGACACATGGTGGTACATCAATACAGGCACACAATAGGCGGTCTTCATGGAGGTTCAGTGCCGATTGGTTGTTTGGTGGGACATTACGCTTTTGGACTGTGCCGACGGGCGTAAATCCTTTAACCACTGATCATAAATGCGCTCAGTACGCTTTGCCAAGGCTTGAGTCGTAAAAACACCTTCATGATGGATACGTTCGTAGCCAGCCTGACCCATTTTTTTTCTCAGTTCGGCTGAGTCAATCAGTTGAACCAGCGCATTTTGCAGCGCTTGTGGGTCGTCAAGAGGCACTAACAACCCTGTTACGCCCGGTCGCATCATTTCACCCACACCACCCACATCAGTACCGATCACGGGCAGACCGCTCGCGGCGGCCTCCAGAAAAGCCGTTCCCATGGCTTCTTGTCGGGTTGCCAAACAAAAAACGTCAAGTCCAGCCAGCACATTGGGCACATCGCGCCGGGTACCCAGAAGATGAATGCGCTCACTTAAGCCGCTACCTCTGATATGCGCCTGCAGTTGCTCAAACCCTGGCGAGCCTCCGCCGGCGAGCACGAGATGCAGCGTTGGGCGTGTTCGCAACAACGGGAGCATGGCATTAATGAGCTCGAGATGGCCTTTATTCGGGCGCAAAACTGCAACGCAGCCCACCAAAATCGCCTCGGCAGATAACTTCAACTCATCACGCAGGGAAGAGTGCGCAAGGCGCGGCGTCAACACTACAGGCGTATAGATTGCCTGCACATGGTCAGCGGGCACACCACGCTCGATTAATTGACGACGTACGTAATGGCTGACTGTCGTCACTCGATTTGGTAACCAAGTGTACGTAAGTAAAGAGTTCACGGGGCTTGCTAAATGACGGGTGCGTACAATCAACGGCACTTTTGCCAGCCGGGCAGCGGTGGCGGCAATTAAGGTATCTTGCCGGCTGTGGGTGTTAACCACATCAAAACGACCCGCTTGAAAAATCTTTTTAAGCTGAATAACACCACGCACAATATTCACGCCGCCGTCCATAAAAAGCGTATGAACAATAAAGCCCGCCTCACGCAACCTCTGGGTGAGCTCAGCGTCGGGCTGACAAATCGCCTCAAGATAGTGACCATGCTCACGCATCGCCACCATTTCTTTAAAGACTCGGTGTTCTTGTCCGCCAAAACTTGTGGCGGCCTCTGAATGCATGATTCGCAAGGGGTGCACGTCTTCCATCAGTAGGCCACTTCAACATCCGCAGACGAGGTCCAGGTTGTGAGTTGCTCGACCAAACTGTCTGACAAACGCACCCGCCACGAATCATCAAGCCTAAGTGTGCAGACAAGGCCAGCATTTTCGTACAACACCTCAACTGGCGTGCCACGCGCTGACATGTCTGCGCTGACCCGAAACGGGTTCAGCATTTTTTTCAGCACGATCGCATCTGCGTTGCCATTTAGGCGAATGCGCAAGGCCTTGGCGCGTGCTTCACGCGCGAGTTGCAAATCGTAAATATTTTCGGCAACGATTCGGGTGCCTTTTGAATGCTCGTTGTTTGTGACCTTTACCTGCATGATCACGAGTTGATCTTCGCGCAAGCGATTGCGGTGCTGCTCAAAAATTTCAGAGTAAACAGTCACCTCGACTTGCGCCGAACCGTCATCCAGCGTCACAAATTGCAGTTTGCCTTTGGCGGTCATCATCGTACGAAGGTTGCAAATGACGCCTGAGATCCATTGAGAGTCGCGTAAGGGCTCAAGCCTGATCAAAGGCTTGGCTGCGAACAAACGGACTTCGTCTCGCCACACATCAAACAAGTGACCACTAAAGTAGAAGCCTAAGGCGACCTTTTCTTCGGATAAGCGAGTGTGCAATCCCCAAGGTGCGATAGAGGCCAGTTCAACAGCGACCACCTCATCACTATCGTCACCAAAGAGCGACACCTGATTGGCACTGCGATCGTGCTGCTCGGCTGCCTCAAGAGCCGTACCAAGCGAGGCAACTAAGGCACCGCGGTTCGGCTCAACCGAATCAAACGCCCCGACCCGAATCAAGGCTTCGATGCTGCGTTTGTTTACGGTTCGGCGATCAATGCGACGGCAAAAGTCGAACAAACTGGCAAAGGGGCCCTCTTGTCGGGCGCGTAAGATCTCTTCGACCGCACCCTGCCCCGTGCCCTTCACCGCCCCCATCCCGTACCGAATCGTCCGAGGAGGCAAACCGTCTTGCGTGGCTGCGTCAGCCACAGGCTCAAACCGGTAAGACGACGTATTAATGTCGGGCGGCAATACTGTGATGCCATTGGCCAGACAATCACGCCAAAAGATTTGCACTTTGTCGGTGTCATCCATATCGGACGACAAAGTGGCTGCTAAAAACTCAGCAGGGTGATGCGCCTTGAGCCAGGCGGTTTGATAAGCGATCAAGGCGTAGGCCGCCGAATGCGACTTGTTGAACCCGTACCCTGCAAAGAGCTCCATCAGGTCAAACAGTTTGACTGCGACCTTGGGGTCGTAACCTTTTTTAAGCGCTCCTTGCTCAAATAACTCGCGGTGCGCGGCCATTTCTTCAGGCTTTTTCTTACCCATTGCACGGCGCAACAGATCGGCGCCACCCAACGAGTAACCTCCAATGATCTGGGAAATCAACATCACTTGCTCTTGGTACACGATCACACCGTAGGTGCTTTTGAGCGTGGCTTCAAGATCGGGATGGAAATAGTCAACCGTTGCCCGACCGTGCTTTCGGTTGACGAAATCATCGACCATCCCTGATTCAAGCGGGCCAGGACGAAACAGCGCCAAGACCGCAATGATGTCTTCAAAGGTGTTGGGACGAAGTTTTTTAAGCAAGCCTTTCATGCCATGGGATTCGAGCTGAAACACCGCGGTCGTGTTGGCGTTACACAAAATTTGGTAGGTGGCAGGGTCGTCAAGCGGCACTGCCATGATGTCAAAGTCAGGTAGTTGGGCGTTGAATTTGCGTACAAAACGTACAGCCCAATCAAGAATCGTCAGGTTACGCAAACCCAGAAAGTCAAACTTCACTAAGCCAGCAGCTTCAACATCGTCTTTGTCAAACTGTGAGACTGCGCTGCCCTCGTTACCGGGCTGGCAGTACAACGGACAAAAGTCAGTCAGCTTGCCAGGTGCAATCAACACCCCGCCTGCGTGCATGCCCACGTTACGCGTTAAGCCTTCGAGCGGACGGGCTAAATCAATTAAGGCCCGCACTTCTTCTTCTTTTTCGTAACGCTCTTTGAACGTCGGCTCGTCTTTCAGTGCGCGCTCGAGTGTCCACGGATCGGCCGGGCTGTGAGGGATCAATTTTGAAAGCCCGTCACACAACATGTAGGGCATATCAAGCACGCGGCCCGCATCGCGCACTACTGCCTTAGCCCCGAGAGTTCCGAAGGTTGCAATCTGACTAACTGCGCCCCGACCGTATTTTGTTTTAACGTATTCGATCACGCGTTCGCGATTATCTTGACAAAAATCGATATCAAAGTCGGGCATTGAAACGCGTTCGGGGTTCAGAAAGCGCTCAAATAGCAAATCGTAACGAATCGGGTCTAAATCGGTAATACCCAGCGAATACGCCACCAGCGAGCCGGCACCAGAGCCTCTCCCGGGCCCGACTGGCACACCATTGCCCTTACCCCAATTGATAAAGTCTTGCACGATCAAAAAATAACCTGGAAACCCCATCTTGATAATGGTTTGGCATTCGAGGCTGAGGCGTTCAGCGTACTGCTGCTGCACTTTGGCGCGTTCAGCAGGGTCTGGAAACAACTGAACCATGCGTTTCTCAAGACCGAGCTCTGACAGCTGAATCAAATAATCGTCAAGCGTGACGCCCTCGGGCGTCGGAAAATCTGGAAGTTGGGGCCGGCCGAGTTCGAGCGTGAGGTTACAACGCTGAGCAATGGCCACGGAGTTGGCCAGCGCTGAGGGCACGTCGCTGAACAACTCAGCCATGGTCTCAGAAGATAAAAGGTACTGATCCTCGGTAAACCAGCGCGGTCGGCGCGGATTAGTGAGAATTTGACCCTCAGAGATGCAAACACGTGCCTCGTGCGCCCGAAAGTCAGAGCGATCAAGAAACTGTACCGGATGAGTTGCCACGACGGGCAAACCCAACTCAGTCGCAATTGACAGGGCTGCCTGCGTGTACGACTGGTCGGCCTCAGCCTCGGTGCGCTGCAGCTCGACGTAATACGAATCAGGAAAGGCAGCCTGCCACTGGCGCGCGTAAGCGAGCGCTGCCTCACGGTTGCCCGCCATCAAAGCCTGGCCCACGTCACCGGCTTTGGCACCCGACAACACGATTAAGCCAGTCTGGTTGACGAGCCACTCCCGGCGCATCTCAGCACGACCTCGGTAAGCGTTGGTGAGCCACGCTTGAGTCAAGAGTTCGCACAGGGACAGATAGCCTGCCTTGTTTGATACTAAAAGTAGAATACGATAGGGTTTTTCGCGGTCTTCGTCGTTGGTGAGCCAAACGTCGCAACCTGCGATGGGTTTCACACCTGCACCACGAGCAGCCTTGTAAAACTTGATTAGACCAAAAACGTTAGACAAATCAGTGAGCGCAACTGCGGGCTGGCCTTGTTTGACCGAACGTTCGATTAAGTCAGAAATACGTAAAATGCCATCCACCACCGAAAATTCAGAGTGAACACGTAAATGTACAAAAGGCGGAGTGCGAACGGCTTGATTCATACAAGGATTGTACCTATTCTGTTAGGTGGCAAAGCGTTTTTATCGGCGACCGCAGCGCAACGCTGCACCGCGAGCGATCACAGGAGACGAGTATGAAGTGGTTGCTCTTGGTTGGATGGCTGTCCGCGATCCTATTTGTTCATTTTCGTGGCAAAGTTCGCTTGCCTTTGGCGCGCCAACTACTTGATCATTCGGTGCTTTTAGCCCCAATCAACGCCTTGCTGGTTTTGAATTCAAAGGTACCAACCACCCCCTACCTGTCGATTGACCAGATCCCCGAGCTCAAGCTGCTAGAAGATCATTGGGAGACGATTCGCGACGAAGCGATTCATTTAGCCAGTCTACAAGCCATCAAGGCGCCAGAACTGCATAATGATCTTGGATTTAACTCGTTTTTTAAATACGGCTGGAAACGTTTTTACCTAAAGTGGTACAACGCCAAGCACCCGTCAGCGCAAGCGCTTTGCCCAAAAACGGTCGCCCTGCTGAATCAAATCCCAAGTGTCAAAGCAGCCATGTTTGCTGAGCTACCGCCGGGCGGGCAATTAAATCCGCATCGCGATCCTTTTGCCGGCTCGTTACGCTACCACCTCGGCTTAGTAACGCCCAATCACGACCAGTGTTATATCGACGTCGATGGCCAGCGCCACAGTTGGCGCGATGGCCAGAGCGTCATTTTTGATGAAACCTACGTGCACGATGCCTACAACCGCACGCTCGAGAATCGAATTATTTTGTTTTGTGACGTCGAGCGTCCACTCAAATGGGGCTGGCTCTCGCACTTTAACCACTGGTTTGGGCGTGTCTTGATGTCTGCCGCCAGCTCGCCCAACGATGTTGAGTCAGACCAGACAGGCTTTATTAACAAGCTCACGCAGTATCACTGGCAACTTGACCAAAAGCGTCGGGCCTTTAAAAAGGCGAATCGCACGCTTTACAAATGCACAAAATTTGGGCTCATTGCACTCGCCATCTACCTGTTTTTAAATATTTAAGTCCTAAAAACGATTCTTTGCCAGCCAGAGTTGACGCTTGAGGTGTGTACGTGCCTGCCTGGCTGCTCAACTCGGCATGCGCACGTCGCCTGTTGTCCTGACTTGCTCGTTGCCTGTTGTTGTTACTTTTTAGTCAACAATTGATGGATGCTGTTCAGTTAACGCGCTTCTAACGCTGCATCGCATCGAAGGCTTTTTGCAGGCGCTTGGCTGAAACGGGCATCGGAGTGCGTAATTCTTGCGCGAACAAGGCAACACGCAGCTCTTCAAGAAGCCAGCGAAACTCGTCAAGCCCTTGATCTGGGGCACCTTTTAACGCAGTACGTGCTCGGGCATATTGAGCGAGTAAGGGCGCCATCTCTGTCATCAAACGCGCATCACGAACTGGATCGGCGCGCAGTTTGTCAATGCGCGCCATAACAGCCTTCAGGTAACGTGGGATATGCGCCAATTGCGCATCGGGGGTTCGAGCAATAAAGTCAACCGACACCAGCTGCGCCAGTTGCAACTGAATATCCTGATGTGCCGTTACGTTGCTTTTTGCTTGAGGCAATTTGCGCACAGCTGCGACCCAGACCTCAAGGATCGCGCCTGCAGTTCGCGCCACCTCTTGCGCCAGCAAGCCGACCTTGGCCTTGCCCTCAAGCCGACGCGCCTCAAAGCTTTGCGCGTCAAGCGGCCAGGGCTCTTGTAAACAGGCGCGCTCAATCGCGCAATCAATCAATTGGTCACGAAGCTGCTCTTGGGTACCCAGCGTGAGATACAGCATCCCAAGCTTGGTCAGATCATGTAGGTTTTTTTCTAAGAACTTAACCTGATCTCGCAAAGCAATTTTGAACAAACGCCGTAAGCCGCGCTGATGGGCTTGCTTGGCCGCCTGGGGGTCATCAAACACATCCAGGGCACAGGTGACGCCCCGATCGACCAAAGCCGGATAGCCCACCACCGTGCTATTTTTTCGGCGAATCTCTAAGAGCTCGGGCAGCGTACCAAAGCTCCAATCCACGATCTCATCTTGCGACAAAGCACTTGCCACCTCTTGGTCTCGAATCGCAAGTTGCTGAAAATTGGCTTGCGCCTGCTTGCCAAACTCGGCCTTGAGTTGCGCCAGATTACGACCTGCCCCCAGCATCCGACCATGTTCGTCTATCACCTTAAACGACATAAACAGGTGTGCAGGCAAGGTTTCAGGCTTAAAGTCAGTTTGCACTGGACGCAGCTTCAGTTGTTGCCACATATCCTGTGTGATCGCCTCGGTCAACGAACACCCTGGCGCGCCAAGTTTTTCAAACCAGCGTTGGTAAAACCCAGCGGCATACTCGGGCAATGGCACACAATGTCGCCGTATTTTTTGTGGCAACGATTTAAGCAGCATCTGAACTTTTTCTTTTAGCATGCCGGGCACCAACCACTCGCAGCGGTCAGCCTCGAGCTGGTTCAAAAAAAACAACGGTACGGCCAAGGTCACGCCGTCTCGTGGCGAGCCTGGTTCGAAGTGATAATCGAGCATCAGGCGTGTACCTTGCCACTCAAAAAACTTTGGAAACACGTCGGTGGTAACGCCTGCGGCTTCATGACGCATCAGGGCTTCACGCGTCAAAAACAGCTCTTGAGCCTGTTCTTTAGATAAACCTTTGACCCAATGCTCGAGCGTGCTGAGCTGGTGGATGTTTGCGGGTATCAAGCGATCGTAAAATGCATGGATCAAACTGTCGTCAACCAAAATATCAGGGCGACGCGTTTGATGCTCAAGGTGTTCGATTTGAGCAATCAGTTTGCGGTTATGCGCAACAAACGCCAACGGTGTATCAAGTTCACTGGGCACCAAACCTTGCAAAATAAAAATCGCACGGGCTTCAGAGGGTGCAATCGGACCGTAATGCACGCGCCGCCCTGCATACAAGTTTAACCCGTACAACGTGCCCTTTTCGTTGGCGACGACTTGCCCGAGTTTTTTCTCCCAGCGTGGGTCGCTCCAGGAGTGCTTGATTAAATGCTTGGCAACTTTTTCGACCCAAACCGGATTAATTTTTGCTACGCAACGCGCATACACCTTGCTGGTGTCAACCAACTCAGCGGCCATGATCCATTTACCGGCTTTTTTTACCAGACGTGAGCCAGGATGAATCCAAAAGCGCAAATCGCGCGCGCCCAGAAAGTGTCCTGCTTCTTCAGACTGCAAACCGAGGTTGCCCAGTAGGCCTGACATCAAGGCGACATGCAATTGATCGTAGGTGGCCTCGCTTTGATTCAGGCGCCAGCCCTGCTCACCTGCAAGCGCCAACAACTGACGATGAATGTCGTGCCACTCGCGCAAGCGCACGGGTGATAGAAATTGCTGCCTTAACTGAGCGACGAGCTTACGCTGTGAGGCTTTGTGATCGACCTGTTCGTGATACCAGCGCCATAATTTGACGTAAGAGAGAAACTCAGATTGGTCGTCAGCAAACTTGGCATGCGCGAGCTCAGCCGCCTCGCGCGCTTGCATCGGTCTGTCGCGCGGATCTTGCACAGACAGCGCAGCCGCGATGATCAGCATCTCGGTCAGGCAATTTTGTTCGCGAGCAGCCAAAATCATGCGACCAATGCGAGGGTCGACCGGCAGTTTAGCCAGCGTTTGACCCGTCGCGGTCAGACCAGTGTCGTGACTAGCATCAGGGTCAATCGCGCCAAGCTCTTGCAGCAAGTGATAACCGTCGGCAATCGCACGACCCGAGGGCGGGTCGACGAAGGGAAACTCTTCGATCTCGACCAGTTTGAGGGCCTTCATGCGCAAGATCACACCCGCGAGCGACGAGCGCAAGATTTCGGGGTCGGTGAACGCCGGCCGCTCTTTAAAACCTGGCTCGTCGTACAGGCGAATACACACGCCGGGGCCTAAGCGGCCGCAACGCCCTGCACGCTGGTTGGCAGACGCCTGACTAATCGGCTCGATACGCAACTGCTCGACTTTATTGCGCCACGAGTACCGTTTAACGCGTGCCAGACCGGTATCAATCACAAAGCGAATACCCGGAACAGTCAGCGACGTTTCGGCGACGTTGGTGGCCAGAATAATGCGCCGAGCACTCGTTTTAGGGGTAAAAATTTCTTCTTGCTCGGCCTGTGACAACCGTGCATAAAGAGGCAGCACCTGCGTGCCAGGCGGATGGTGTTTACGCAAGGATTCAGCGGCCTCGCGGATTTCGCGCTCACCAGGCAAAAATACCAGCACGTCGCCTGGCCCGACTTGCGCGCACTCGTCGACCGCGTCGACCAAAGCATTGATGAGCTCACGTTCTTCGTCACGCGCCAAGCCGCGCTCAGACTGCCCTGCTGGGGGCTGCGTTGTCGTGCCTGCCTCAAGCTTATCGGGGTCATTCACCGGGCGATACCGAATATCAACGGGGTAGAGCCGACCCGAGACTTCAATGACCGGAGCCGCGCGCCCCTTGGCATCAGCAAAATGTTGCGAAAAGCGGGTCGCATCAATCGTCGCAGACGTAATAATCAGTTTGAGGTCAGGCCGTCGGGGTAATAGTTGTTTAAGATAGCCTAGCAAAAAATCAATATTTAGACTTCGCTCGTGCGCCTCATCGATGATGATCGTATCGTAGCGACGTAACAAGGGATCGCGCTGTGACTCGGCAAGCAAAATACCGTCGGTCATGAGCTTGATCGCGGTTTGTGCACTGCTGCGATCTTGAAACCGGACTTGATAGCCGACCCACTCGCCAAGCGGAGTTTTAAGTTCGTCAGCGATGCGTTTGGCCACCGAACTCGCAGCAATTCGGCGTGGTTGGGTATGACCAATCATCTTTTTCAAGCCACGGCCCAGTTCGAGACAGATCTTAGGTAACTGTGTGGTTTTGCCCGAGCCGGTTTCGCCACTGACAATAATCACCTGGTGCTCGGCGATTGCCCGCGCGATCTCGAGTCGGCGAGCGCTGACGGGAAGATCTTCGGGATAGACGATCTGAGGGGGCTGACGTGGGGAAATGACAACGCTTTCAGGGGTTATCCTTGGCGTTATCTCAACGGCAGGCTTTGATTGAGACATATTTTCTGATCTAGACACATTCGCATTATAAAATTTATCTTCTCCTTTCACAGCATCACGAGGTTTTCAATACAAACCGCTATGTCCGACACGCCCGAACAAGAGACCGTCTCTGCCCAAGAAGCCCCTGAATTTGCTGCCGCTCAGTTTGTACGCTGGTTTCGCGAGGTGGCCCCCTATGTGCATGCCTTCAGAGGTAAAACCTTTGTGGTCGCCTTCGGAGGAGAACTGGTACAAGCCAACGTGCTCAACACGCTGATCCAAGATTTGTCGTTGCTGTCGGCGCTTGGGATTAAATTAGTGTTGGTTCACGGCTCGCGCCCGCAGGTCAACGAGCAATTACGGTTAAAGGGCTTTGAACAACAGTTTGGCCGGGGGCGAGCGCCCATGGACGCCAATGCCCTTGAATGCGCGAAAGAGGCTGCAGGTGAAATTCGCCTGGATATTGAGGCCGCGTTTAGCCAGGGCTTACCGAACACCCCAATGTCGCATGCGCAGATTCGTGTCTTGTCGGGTAATTTTGTGACGGCACGCCCCACGGGCATTATTGACGGTATTGACTACCAACATACCGGGCAAGTTCGAAAAATTGACGTTGAGGCTCTGCGCTTTGCCATCGAACGGGGCTCAATTGTTTTGCTTTCGCCGCTGGGATTTTCGCCAACAGGCGATGCTTTTAACCTGTCAATGGAAGAGCTTGCTACCAGCGTTGCGACTGCACTGCGCGCTGAGAAACTCATCTTTTTGATCGAAACCCTAGGTGTGATGTCACCGGACGGCGCAGTGGATACAGAGCTGGCACGGTTAGACGCCGATGCCTTGTTGGCAGAGGGTTCGATCGACCCAGACACCGCCTATTACCTCCAGTACGCCTCGCGCGCGGTCAAACGCGGCGTCACGCGCGCGCACTTAATCCCATTTTCGATGGACGGCGTGGTGTTGCTAGAGGTCTTTACCCATGATGGCGTGGGTACTATGGTGGTTGAAGATACTTTGGATGATTTGCGGCCAGCTACGATCGATGATGTGGGCGCCCTACTGCAATTGATTGAACCGCTTGAGCTAGATGGCACCCTGTTGCCACGCGGACGTGCCATTATCGAGCGCGAGGTTGAAAACTTTACCGTGCTTGAGCATGATGGTGTGATCTATGGGTGCGCCACACTCAATGATTTTTCAAAGTCGCAGATGGCAGAAATGGGTTGCCTGATTGTGCACCCCGAGTGGCAAGGCACCGGCGAAGGTGAAATTTTACTGCGCCACATGGAGTCACGCGCACGCGCGATGGGTGCAAGGCGCCTGTTTGTGCTCACGACCCGCACTTCGCACTGGTTTATCAAGCGAGGGTTTGTGCAAGGTGGCGTGGCCGATCTACCCAAAGAAAAACAAGCGCATTACAACCGCTCGCGCAATAGTTTGATTTTTATTAAACGTTTATAGGTAAAAATTCAAACAACGACAAGCATGGCCGACTTTGTTAGTCACCCTCGAACAGCAGGGGTAGTTTGCACTCAATTCAGGATAAGGCTGGGGCTTTGAGCCTAGGCCTGCGGACAATCCTTCTACAATCATTTGTATCTATCATTGTTGGCAAGCACTATGATCGTCTACTGAATGCAGTCTTCGTCAATTTTTAACTCGCACTTTTAAACTAGCAGGATGTTGCCATGAGCCGTACCGTGCAGTGTGTCAAACTTAACAAAGAAGCCCCTGGCCTTGAGTTCCCCCCTTACCCTGGTGAGATGGGCGTCAAAATCTGGCAAAGTATTTCGCAAGAAGCCTGGGAAGAATGGAAAGCGATTCAAACAAGACTTGTCAATGAAAATCGCCTGAATTTGGCTGACACGCGCGCGCGCAAGTACCTGAAAGAACAGATGCAAAAGTTTTTGTTTGAAGGCGGCGACATCGAGGCACAAGGCTATGTACCGCCCAGCGAATAACGCTGGTTAAGCAAACCGCTTGGCAGGTGAACCACTCAGACAAGCTGCGGTGTTCAGCGCTGAATTGTTTAGCGCTGAATTGTTGTGCGCCACCTTATCAAGCGCCGCTCTACCGATCGACTGGCTTTATTCAGCCGTTGAGCCACTAGCGGACTCTGCTTGTTGCATTGCCTTAGCAGC
>Ga0114963_10000656_pt1 | contig 23260 bp, 16 predicted proteins | sample C_131016_EF_Meta_FD_87019 | JGI IMG/M metagenome (GOLD analysis project Ga0114963, IMG submission 87019) | Freshwater microbial communities from Lake Croche, Canada to study carbon cycling - C_131016_EF_MetaG | ecosystem: Environmental > Aquatic > Freshwater > Lake | place: Lake Croche, Canada...
CTGAAGGGCATGCGGCTGCTGGTGGTCGAAGACAACGCCAACAACCGACAGGTGGCGCAGGAGCTGCTCATGGCCGAAGGCGCCCAAGTGGAGCTGGCCGAAAACGGCGAGCAAGGCGTGCGGGCGGTGTTTGCAGCCGAGGGTGCATTCGATGCGGTGCTGATGGACTTGCAGATGCCCGTGATGGACGGGCTGATGGCCACGGCGCGCATTCGCGAGCGCTTCGATCAGCAGGCCTTGCCCATCATCGCCATGACGGCCAATGCGATGGCGTCTGACCGTCAGGCGTGTCTCGATGCGGGCATGAACAGTCATGTGGGCAAACCCTTCGAGCTGGCCGATCTGGTGTCGGCGCTGCTGCGGCACACCGGACGCGAGCCGGTCGATCGCGCTTCGCTGTCGACTTCTGAGGTGACATTGCCGGCGGATGTGCTCGAGCACGCGCAGCGCGGCGGCATCGAGATGGCCGAGGCGATTCGTCGGCTCGGCGGCAACCAGCCGGTCTACGGCCGCATGCTGCGCGGCTTCCTCAGAGACCTGCCTGGCATGCTGCAGGGTCTCGAGTTGTTCGTCGCGCAGGCGGATTGGCCTGAAGCGGCGATGAGTCTGCACACCCTCAAGGGACTGTCGTCGATGCTGGGCGCGCGCGATCTGTGCGCTCGCGTCACAGCGGCCCAACGAGTGTTCGACACAGGGGTGCCGCCCGACGACGGTGTTCTCGAGGCGCTGCGCGGCGTGAAGTCCGAGGCATCGCTTTTCATGGACGCTGCCTTGCCGTTGGTTGATCGGTTCGATGCCCCCGCGCTCGCCGTGGCTCCTCGCGCTGCGCTGCCCGCCGGGGCCGAAGCCAAGCTGCTGGTTGATTTGCTGGCCTTGTTGCAGGCATCCGACATGCGCGCGCTCGAGTTGTTCGACCGTCTGCGTGAGAATCCGGGTGTCATCAACCCGTCAAATATGATTTTGCTGAATGATTCGATCGGTTTGCTGGATTTTGATCGGGCTGCTGTGGCCTGCCGTCAACTGTTGACTGAGGTGAGTTCATGAACCAGCGGGCGCGTCGATTTGGCGACTCGATAGACGGCATGGCCGCGCTGCAGACGCGCCCGCCTTGCGTGCTGCTGGTCGACGATCAGCCGCTGAACATCCAGGCGCTGCATCAGGCATTCATTGGCGACCATCAGGTGCTGATGGCCACCAGCGGCGAGAAGGCGCTGGCCATCTGCCTGGCCACGCCTCCTGACGTCATGCTGCTCGACATCATGATGCCCGACATGAACGGCTACGAGGTGCTGCAGCAGCTCAAGGCCAACCCCGCCACCGCATCGATCGCGGTCATCTTCGTCACCGGCCGCGATGCGCCCGAAGACGAGGCGCACGGTCTCGAACTCGGTGCGGTGGATTTCATCGCCAAGCCGGTCAACCCCGCGATCGTGCGTGCACGCGTGCGCACCCACATGGAGTTCGCCCGCTCGCGTGCGCTGCTCGGCGCCACGCTCGAGGCCACGGCTGACGGCATTGCGGTGACCAACGCGCAAGGCGAGCTGGTGGCCTGCAACAAGCGCTTCCTGAACATCTGGCGGCTGCCCGAGGACTTTCTTCGGCGAGGCGAGACCGTGCACATGGCCCGCTTCCTTGAGGCGCAGCTCTCCGGCGCCGCGCCACCATGGGCTGCGTCGCTGGGAATGTCGACGCCAGCGGGCGACCAGACGGCTTCGGCGATGCTGCTGAACGATGGCCGCGTCATCGAGCGCTACCTGACCCCGCTGGTCATCAACGGACGCTTCGACGGCCAGGTGTTCAGCTTTCGGGATGTGACCCAACGCGTGAGCGCCGAGCGGCAGCTCGCCGAGCTCAACATCAATCTCGAGAACAAGGTGTCCGAGCGCACCCAGGCACTGGCCGAAGCCACGCGAGCGGCCTCGACGGCCAATGACGCCAAGAGCGAGTTCGTCTCCAACATGAGCCACGAGATGCGCACGCCGATGAACAGCATCCTCGGCTTGTCGTACCTCGCCTTGCGCTCGTCGACCAACCCCAAGACAAGCGAGTACCTCGAGCGAATCAGCGAGTCGGGCCAGCATCTGCTGGGCCTGATCAGCGACGTGCTCGACTTCTCGAAGATCGAAGCCGGCAAGCTCGAACTTGAGAACGCCAGTTTCTCGGTGGTGGCGGTGGTCGAAGAGGTTGTGCGACAGCTGGCGGACATGGCGACCCAGAAAGGACTGGTTTTGCGCCATGAGGTCGACCCGCTGCTCGAGAGGCCATTGCACGGAGATGTGCTTCGGGTGCGGCAGATCCTGCTCAACTTCGCGAGCAACGCCATCAAGTTTTCCCGTGAGGGCGAGGTGCTTCTGAGTGCGCGTGTCGTGCTGTCCGACGCCGGAATTTCCGAGGTGCGATTCGATGTGAGCGATCGCGGCATCGGCATGACGCCACCGCAGTGCGAGCAGCTGTTCATGCCCTTCCAGCAGGCCGATGCCTCGACCACGCGCCGCTACGGTGGCACCGGGCTGGGTCTGGCCATCTGCCGCAAGCTGGCCGATCTGATGGGCGGGCAGGTGGGGGTGAAGAGCGAGTTCGGTGCGGGCAGCAATTTCTGGTTCTGCATGCCTTTGCTGTGGGGTCAGGAACTGCCTGCGGTGCCTGAGTTGACCGAACAGTGGCAAGGCTCTCTGAGCGGCAGCACCGTGCTGGTGGTCGATGACAACCACCTGAACCAGCGGGTGGCCTCGGAACTGCTTGAGGCGGTGGGCGCCGAGGTGGTCATTGCCGGCGACGGCCTGTCCGCGCTCAATGTGCTGTCCCAGCGCAAGATCGATTGCGTGCTGATGGACGTGCAGATGCCGGTGATGGACGGCATGCAAGCCACCCGCCGCATCCGCGACGATTCCAAGTTCGGCAGCCTGCCGGTGATCGCCATGACGGCCAACGCCCGCGGCGAAGACGAGCAGCAGTGCCTGGATGCGGGCATGAATGACTTCATTGCCAAGCCGGTGGTCCCCCACTTGTTTTACGCCAAGCTCGGGCAGTGGCTGGGGCGCGGCAAGCTTGAAGCCGAGCCTGTTGCGGTGGTGGCACGGCCTGCGCCCGTGGCGGTCGATGAAGGCGAGGTGGTTGATCTGTCGGTGCTGGCATCGCTGACTCGCAACAACGCCAAGAAGATGCAGGAGATCGCCACGGTCTTCGTGACTTTCATGGAGCGCACGCTGGGCGAGCTCGATGCGGCGGTGGCTGCAGGCGACCGCGGTGCGCTGTCGGCACTGGGGCACAAGTCGAAATCGTCGGCGGGATCGGTGGGCGCGCGCGGGCTGTCGAAGTTGTGTCACCGCCTGGAAACGTCGATGAAGCAACCCGATGCCGACATCGCCGAAGCTCGCGAACTGGTCGACCAGATGCGCGCCCTGATGGGCTTGATAGCCGCCAAATTCGAGTCTGAGCGCAACTGAAGCCGCCGCCAGTCTTTGCATCGCATGGCTTCAAGTGCGTGCTCTTGCGTCAACCGACTGCTCTCGGGGCCCGTTGTTGGCTGATCTCAGTCACTGGTGAGCCGCCCAAGCCGCCTGCAACGCATGAAGACATTTGACGACATTCGCCTGCTGCGCATCACCTATTTGCGCGGTCCCAATGTCTGGACTTACCGCCCCGCACTCGAAACCTGGCTCGATCTGGGCGAGCTCGAAAACTATCCGAGTTCGACGTTGCCGGGCTTCAGCGACCGTCTGGTCGCGCTGATGCCAGCGCTGATCGAGCACCACTGTGGCGTCGGCGAGCGCGGCGGCTTCCTCGAGCGCCTGACGTCAGGCACCTGGGCCGGTCACGTGCTGGAGCACGTGGTGATCGAGTTGCTCAACCTCGCTGGCATGCCCACCGGCTTTGGCCAGACCCGCAGCACCTCGACCGATGGCGTCTATCGCATGGTGTTCCGTGCCCGCGACGAGCACGTGGCGCGTACGGCGCTGGCCGAGGGTCACCGGCTGCTGATGTCCACGATCAACCAGCTGCCTTGCGATCTGGCCGCAGCGGTCGAAGCGGTGCGCGACAAGATCGACGACTGCTACTTCGGCCCGAGCACTGCCAGCATCGTGGCTGCGGCCACCGAACGTGGCATCCCGCACATTCGCCTGAACGCCGGCAATCTGGTGCAGCTCGGCCACGGTGCGCGCCAGCGCCGCATCTGGACGGCAGAAACCGAGCGCACCAGCGCCATTGCCGAAGGCATCGCCGGCGACAAGGACCTGACCAAGACCCTGCTCAAGTCATGTGGCGTGCCGGTGCCCGAAGGCCAGGTGGTCGACAGCGCCGAGCAGGCCTGGGAGGCCGCCCAGCGCATCGGCCTGCCGGTGGTGGTCAAGCCCACCGATGGCAACCATGGCCGTGGCGTCACGCTGGACCTGTCCAGCCGTGAGGATGTGCTCGCCGCGTTTGCGGTGGCCGAGCCCGAAGGCAGCGAGGTGATCGTTGAGCGCTACATCCGCGGCCAGGAGCACCGCCTTTTGGTGGTGGGTGGCCGCGTGGTGGCTGCGGCGCGAGGCGAAGTCCTCTGGGTGACTGCCGACGGCCGGTCCAGCGTCGCCCGATTGATCGACGATCAGATCAACAGCGATCCGCGCCGCGGCCTGACCGAAGATCATCCGCTGGGCCCCATCGATCTGAGCAACGACGGTGCCGTGCTGCTCGATCTGCAGCGTCAGGGGCTGGCGCCTCATGACGTGCCGGTCGCCGGTCGCCGGGTGCTGATCCAGCGCAACGGCAATGTGTCGATCGATTGCACCGACGAGGTCCACCCCGAGGTGGCGCATCAGGTGTCGCTCGCCGCGCGCGTCGTAGGGCTTGATGTCGCGGGCGTCGATGTGGTGGCCGAAGACATCTCCAGGCCGCTGCACGAGCAAGGCGGCGCGGTGGTCGAGGTGAACGCCGGCCCGGGATTGCTGATGCACCTGAAGCCGGCCGAAGGCATGCCCCGACCGGTGGGTCGCGCGATCATCGACCACCTCTTCCCCGAGGATGAAGATGGCCGCATCGACATCGTCGGTCTGGCCGGCTCCAAGGGCACCCGCACCATCGCGCGGCTGGTCGCCTGGTTGCTGCACCTCAGTGGTCGTCGCGTGGGCCTGGCCTGCCGTGACGGCCTGTTCCTCGGCAGTCGACAGATCGATCGCTCCGATGGCGCTTGCTGGGAATCGGGCCATCGCCTGCTGCTCAACCGTTCGGTCGACGCGGTGGTGATTGAAAACGGTCCTGCCTCGGTGCTCAACGATGGCCTGGCCTATGACCGCTGCCATGTCGGCGTGGTGACAGACCTGTCGCTGGATGGGGCTGCGGCGAATGCACTGGCAGCGCACGATGTGCGAGAAACCGCCCAGCTTGCCAAGGTGCTGCGCACGCAGATCGATGTGGTGATGCCCAATGGCGTGGCGGTGCTCAACGCATCCGATGCGCGCATCGCCGAGATGGCGGCGCTGTGCGACGGCGACGTCATCCTTTATGCCGTCGATGAGAACACCGAGGCTTTGGCGGCCCACCGCGCTGCCGGCGGACGTTGCGCACTGGTGCGCGACGGATGGGCCGTGCTGGCCACGGGCGCTGCAGAAACCCGCTGCGCGAATCTGGCGCATGCGAGCCGACGCTTCGAAGCCGACGATGCGCTTCAGGCGCCGCACGACCGCATCGAGGTGCTGCTCGCCGCCATGGCCACCGCCTGGGCTTTGGGCATCTCGCCCGAGCTGATGGCCGCCGGCATTGACACCTTTGCGGTCACCGTGACCGCCGGTGTGGTCGCCCCACCCGGGGTCGACATGCTGCCTCAGGCCACACCCGCTGCGCCACAGACTGCTGGCACCAGCAAGCCGGCGGCTGCCGGTGTCACGACTGCCGCGCTGTCTGGTTGAGCGCTGCGCGCTCCAAGGCCTGCCGAATCCCTCGAACTCTTGACCCGCTTGCGGGCAGAAAGCACTGTTCATGGACGTGACCCGACTCCGCGCCTTGCGTGGACCCAATCTCTGGAGCCGCCACACTGCCGTTGAGGCCGTGGTGAGCTGCTCGCCTTCCGAGCGCTCGCTGAGCTATCTGGCCGGCGTCGAGCGTCGGTTGTGCCTGCTCTTTCCTGCGGTGGGCGCGCTGCTGGTGTCCAGCCAGCAGCAACCCAAGTCGATGGCCCACCTGCTCGAGTCCGTCGCGCTGACCTTGCAGGCGCAGGCGGGCTGTCCGGTCACCTTCAGCCGCACCGCGGCCACCGTCGAGCCCGGCGTGTACCAGGTGGTGGTCGAATACAGCGAAGAAGAAGTCGGCCGCCTCGCCTTTGAACAGGCGCAAGCGCTGCTGGAAGCGGCGGTGGGCAACCATCCCTTCGATGTCGACGCAGCCACCTCTCAACTGCGCGAGATCCATGATGACGTGCGACTGGGCCCGAGCACCGGTGCCATCGTGGATGCGGCCGTCGCACGAGGCATTCCCTACCGCCGGTTGACGCAGGGCAGCCTGGTGCAGTTTGGCTGGGGCTCGCGCCAGCGTCGCATTCAGGCCGCCGAGGTCGACGTCACCAGCGCGGTGGCCGAGTCGATCGCTCAGGACAAGGACCTCACCAAGAAGCTCCTGCTGTCGGCCGGCGTGCCTGTGCCCTATGGACGGCCCGTAGAGGGCGTCGAACAAGCGTGGGCGGTGGCGCTGGAGATCGGCCTGCCGGTGGTGGTCAAGCCGCAAGATGGCAATCAGGGCAAGGGCGTCACCGTCAACATCACCACCCGCGAGCAGCTCGAGATGGCCTACCGGGTGGCCGCCGAGATCGGCGATGTGATGGTCGAGCGTTTTTTGCCGGGCAGCGATTACCGCCTGCTGGTGGTCGGCGACCGCATGGTGGCCGCGGCCCGACGAGACCCGCCCCAGGTGCTGGGCAATGGGCTGAACACCGTGCGCCAGCTGGTCGACATGGTCAACGCCGACCCCAAGCGAGGCAGCGGCCATTCGACGTCGCTGACCAAGATCCGTTTTGACGACATCGCCACTGCCCGGCTGGCCGAGCAGGGGCTGGAGCCCGAGTCGGTTCCAGACAAGGGCCGGCGCGTCATCCTGCGCAACAACGCCAATCTGAGCACCGGCGGTTCGGCCACCGATGTGACCGACAGCGTGCACCCCGACATGGCCGCGCGCGCCATCACCGCAGCGCAGACGATCGGGCTGCACATCTGCGGCGTCGACGTGGTGTGCGAAAGCGTGCTGCGTCCGCTCGAAGACCAGGGCGGCGGCGTGGTCGAGGTCAATGCCGCGCCTGGCCTGCGCATGCACCTGTCGCCTTCCTATGGCAAGGGCCGTCCGGTGGGCGAGGCCATGATCGAGAGCCTGTATCCGCACGGCGAAGACGGGCGAATCCCCGTCGTGGCGGTCACCGGTACCAACGGCAAGACCACCACCGTGCGGCTGATCTCGCACCTGCTGTCGACCAGCGGCCTGCGCGTGGGCATGACCAACACCGACGGCGTGTATGTCGAAGGCCGCCAGATCGACAGCGGCGACTGCAGCGGCCCGAAGAGCGCGCGCAATGTGCTGATGCACCCCGATGTCGATGCGGCCGTTTTCGAAACTGCACGCGGTGGCGTGCTGCGCGAAGGGCTGGGCTTCGATCGTTGTCAGGTGGCCGTCGTCACCAATGTGGGCAGCGGCGACCACCTGGGCCTGAACTATGTGGCCACCGTCGAGGATCTGGCGCTCATCAAGCGCGTGATCGTGCAAAACGTGTCGCCGGTGGGTTTTGCGGTGCTCAACGCCACCGACCCGCACGTCGTGGCGATGGCAGCCAACTGCCCGGGCGAGGTGATCTACTTTGCCGCCGATCGGCAGCATCCGGTGATGGTCGCGCACCGCGCGCAGGGTCACCGCACGGTGTGCGTCGAAGGCGAATGGCTGGTGGCTGCGCAAGGCGCCTGGCGCGAGCGCATCGCCTTGCGTGATGTGCCGCTCACGCGCAACGGCGTCATCGGCTTTCAGATCGACAACGCGATGGCAGCGATCGCCGCGGCCTGGGGTGTGGGGCTGTCATGGGACAACGTGCGCCGCGGGCTGGCCACCTTCTCGAGCGACACCGACAACGTGCCGGGCCGCTTCAACCTGATGAACTTCCGCGGTGCCACGGTGATTGCCGACTACGGGCACAACCCCGATGCGATGCGCGCTCTGGTGGCTGCGGTCGAAGGCTTGCCGGCGCGGCGCCGCTCGGTGGTGATCAGCGGCGCGGGCGATCGCCGCGACGAGGACATCCGCGAGCAGACGCAGATCCTCGGCGGCTGCTTCGATGACGTGGTGCTGTTCCAGGATGCCTGCCAGCGCGGTCGTGCCGATGGCGAGGTGCTGCGGCTGCTGCGCGAAGGTCTGGCCGGTGCCTCGCGCACCCGCCGCATCGACGAGATCCACGGCGAGTTCGTGGCCATCGATCTCGCGCTCGACCGGCTCGAGCCGGGCGATCTGTGCCTGGTGCTGGTCGATCAGGTCGACGAGGCACTGGCCCACCTGGCCAAACGCGTGGCAGCCGAGGCGGTGGCTGCAGCCTGAGCGCTCAGGCCTTCGGGCTGGGGGGCTTCAGCGGCGCAACACGCCCAGCCACTCGCGCTGGGCGGTCGCGAGTTGCGAGTCGGGCGTCATCACGGCGTGTGCGAGCGACTCGCGAATGTCACGTTCGGGCTCGGGCAAGGGGCCCGAGAGCATGGTTTCGAGCAGGGCGCGGGCACTGTCCATGGTCTGCCGGTAGCGCTCGAGCAACGCGTTCATGCTGACGTGCTGGCTCGGGTCATCCATCCAGCAGTCATAGTCGGTCACGATGCCCACTGTGGCGTAGCCCATTTGCGCCTCGCGTGCAAGAAACACCTCGGGCACGTTGGTCATGCCCACCAGATGGCAGCCGGCCGAGCGCAGAAACAGGCTTTCGGCGCGGGTGCCCAGACGAGGCCCTTCGACGCAGGCGTAGGTGACATCGCGGTGCAAGGTGATCGGCGCGGCCTGGGGATGCCGCCTCGCATGCTCGCTCACCGACTGAGCCACCCAGTCGATCAGCGCTGCGCTGACCGGTCGCGCGGTGGATACATGGGCGGCCACGCCCTCGCCGAAAAAGCTGCGTCGCCGCTCGCCCTTGGTCCAGTCGAAATACTGATCCGGCATGGCCAAATGGCCCGGCGCAATGTCCTGGGCCAGGCTGCCCACCGCTGAAAAACCCAGGATCTGCGTGGCGCCGGCTTGCTTGAGCGCGTAGATGTTGGCGCGGTAGTTGATCTCGTGCGGCAGCAAGCGGTGCCCGCTGCCATGCCGCGCCAGAAACAGCACGTCGTGGCCGCCGATGCGCCCCTTGCTGATCGCGCCCGATGCCTCGCCAAAGGGCGTGTGCGCATCGAGCCGTTCATCGATGTGCATGCCTTGCAACTCATACAGGCCGGTGCCCCCGAGGATGGCCAGCATCGAACTTCCTTTTCTAAAGCAAAGACAACTGCTGCGATCTTGGCCCACAAGATTGCAAAAACGCGTCGTACAGCTGCATGAATTCTTCTGGCCGCTCGAAGTAGGGCATGGCGCCGGTTGACATCACGTCAAAGGTCCAGTGCGGCTGGTGCGCATAGGCAGACTTGTGGCGGTAGTCGACGAAGTCACCGCGAACGCCGTGCACCATCCACACCGGCATCGTCAGCGATTGATAGACGCGGCTGATGTCGGCGCTGAACAGGAAGGCGCCCACAAACCACAACGGCGCATTCTTGGCGCCCGGCTGGCGCGTGGTGATGCAGGCATATTTGAACAAGCCTTCATCGATCGCTGCGTCGCCCCAGGTCTTTTTCAGAAAGAAGCGGATCACCGATGGTCGTGTCAGCAGCCTGAACACGCCGTCGCTCCAGCGCGGGTTGGACAGGCTCCGACGCAGCCATTCGATGCCGCGGTTGCTGCCGGGTGATGCGTTGAAGGGAGCGCGGCGATCGAAGCCCGTGGGGCTGACAAGCGCGACGCTGCGGTAGGCCGATGGCACCTCGTGCGCGGCACGCGCGGCGTATTCAGACGACAGCGAGACCGCCATGGCATCGACCGGCACACCGTCATGGGCTCGCCGTATGGCATCGGTCATCGCATGCACCGCATCGGTCATCAGCCGCGGCAGGTAAGGTCGGTCCGTGCGTTCGGAAAATCCGAATCCGGGCAGGTCGAGCGCGTACACCGGCCGCAAATGGCGGTAGTGCTCGTAGATCGGCCTGACCTCGCAGGCAGAACCCGCCGCATTCATGCTGTGCAGCAGCAGCAACGGTGTGGCATCCGCGACTGCCGAACCGCGCTCAGGTGCCGCGAAGTAGTACGACAGCCGACCGGCGATGCTGTCGACCTCGACGCGGTCGCCCGAAAGCGCCGGTGGCAGTGGCTCAGCCGCGTGCACTGCGTCGCTCGGGCTGGACATGGCTGCTGAAAAAACGCCACATCTCTCGTGTGGCATCGGGGCCGTCGGGGTCGGTGAACGAGCCCTGCGCGCTGCCGCCCGACCAGGCGTGGCCGCCGCCGTGCAGCAGCCAGTGTTCGGCCTGATTCAGGTGACGCTCAGCGTGTGGATGGGTGGTTCGGGTGTAGCCGCGCCCCTTGGGCGACACGCCTTGCTCGACCAGAGCCACCGCCGCAGCGCTGGCCATGATGTCGAGCTCGCCTGCGGCGATCGCCGCTTCGACAGCGTGCATGCCGTTGTCGGGGTGCACCACGCCGTCGCTGTCGCCATGGAACACGATCGTTGGCACCGGGTGGGATGCGCCCAGGGCCTGGGGCGTGAGGGCGGTGATTTTTTCGTTCGTTGAGTCCGCCGCCGCGGCGCCGCGGCCGTGCTTCATGGCCGACAAGGCCGACATCAGGTCGCTTGCAGCGCCGCTGGCCAACCCCGAATGGATGCCAACGGCGGCGTACAAGTCGGGATAGGTCTGACCCAGAACGGCTGCCATCGCGCCGCCTGCCGACAGCCCCGCCACATAGACACGTCGGGCGTCCAGACCATGCTGGGCGATCACCGACCGCGTCAGGCCGGCCAGCACCGCCGGCTCGCCGCTGCCTCGACGCTGATGGCCCGGCTCGTACCAGTTCCAGCAGCGCCCAGCGTTGGCATCTTGCGCCTGGGCGGGGTAAAGCACCGCAAACCCCTGCTCGCAGGCCAACTCGTTCATGCCCGTGCCAGCCGCGAAATCATCCGGGCTTTGCGAGCAACCGTGCAGCATCACCACCAATGGAACCGATGCCGGTACGGCAGGCGAAGCAACGGCCGGGGGCAGATACAGGATGTAGGCGCGGGTCAGGCCCGCCTCGGTGTGCTGCCCGGCGAGGGTCAGGCCCTGATGACCGGCCTGCTCAGCCGCCGCGGCCGCATCGGCAGGCGGCGTTGGCGCGGCGGTGGCCGCACCGCTCATCGGCAGCTCGATCACCGTCTCCGGGTTGGCCGATGACGGCTCGACCGGCGTGCCGGTCATCGACTGCTGAATGAACTGCGCGGCCTTGGCGAAGCGGCCCGATTGGGTAAGCCGGGACACCTCTCTCATCCAACGCTGAAGCGAATCGGGCATGACATGTCTCGATGATGTGAGATCTGCCGGCATGGGGCCTTGGCGGGCGGCCGACCGCGGCGATCAGGAAGTGGCCATTGTGGCGACACCGACCGCTGCCCGGGTTGTTTTTTGCCGGCCGGCCTTGATCGGGCCTGCGGGGAAAGCCAGCATCTTGAACCGCGCGCCACCGTCCCCACCTTCGGCGGGCGCTGGAGGTTTTCAGCTTCGAAACCCCAACGGATTTCAGTCGAGCAACCCAAGATACTTTTCAAGATTCATCCAAGAAGTGACCATGAGCAAACAAACCCTATCTTTTCAGGCCGAGGTCAAGCAGATCCTGCACCTCGTTACCCACTCGCTGTATTCCAACAAGGAAATCTTCCTGCGCGAGTTGGTCTCCAACGCGTCGGATGCCTGCGACAAGCTGCGTTTCGAGGCCATCAATCATCCCGAGCTCTATGAAGACGCGCCCAACCTCGAGGTGCGGCTGAGTTTCGACGCCGACCAAAAGACCATCACCATCCGCGACAACGGCATCGGCATGAGCGCCGAAGAGGCCGTGGCCAATCTGGGCACCATCGCCAAGAGCGGCACGCGTGAATTCATGTCCAAGCTCGAGGGCGATCAGAAGAAAGACGCGCAGCTGATCGGTCAGTTCGGTGTGGGTTTTTACAGCGGCTTCATCGTGGCCGACCGCATCACCGTCGAGACCCGCCGTGCCGGAACCCCCGCCGAAGAAGGCGTGCGCTGGAGCTCCGAAGGTACGGGCGACTTCGAGGTCGAGACCATCACCCGCCCCGAGCGCGGCACCGACATCATCTTGCACCTGCGTGAGGGCGAGGAGGAGTTTCTGGCCGGCTGGAAACTCAAGTCCGTCGTCAGCAAGTATTCGGATCACGTGTCGCTGCCCGTGCTGATGCAAAAGGAAGAGTGGGACGCCGACGCCAAGAAGCAGGTCAAGAAGGACGAATGGTCGCCCATCAACAAGGCCGCCGCGCTGTGGACGCGCAGCAAGAGCGACATCACCGAAGAGCAGTACCAAGAGTTCTACAAGCAGATCAGCTACGACACCGCCAACCCACTGGCCTACACCCACAACCGCGTCGAAGGCCGCAGCGAATACACGCAGCTGCTGTACATCCCGGCCAAGGCGCCGTTCGATCTGTGGAATCGCGACAAGCGCGGCGGCGTCAAGCTCTACGTCAAGCGCGTGTTCATCATGGACGACGCCGAGGCGCTGATGCCGGTCTACCTGCGCTTCGTCAAGGGCGTCATCGACAGCGCCGACCTGCCGCTCAACGTGAGCCGCGAGTTGCTGCAGGAAAGCCGCGACGTGAAGGCAATCCGCGAGGGCTCGACCAAGCGCGTGCTGGGCATGCTCGAATCGCTGGCCGACAGCGAGGACGAAGCCGACAAGGCCAAGTACGCATCGTTCTGGCGCGACTTCGGGCAACTGCTCAAAGAAGGTGTCGGCGAGGACCACGCCAACGCCGAGCGGCTGGCCAAACTGCTGCGCTTCACCTCCACCCACGCAGACGAGGGCATCTCGTTTGCCGATTACGCGTCGCGCATGAAGGAAGGCCAGGAGGCGATCTACTACATCACCGCCGACAGCCTGGCCGCCGCCAAGGGCAGCCCGCAACTCGAGATCTACCGCCAAAAAGGCATCGAGGTGCTGCTGTTCACCGACCGCGTCGACGAGTGGATGCTCACCCACCTCAACGAGTTCGACGGCCACGAGTTGCAAAGCGTTGCCAAGGGCGCAGTCGACCTCGGCAAGTTGCAAGACGAAGAGGAAAAAAAGCAGGCGGCGCAGGTGGCCGAAGCCTTCAAGCCGGTGCTCGATCGCCTGAAAACCGCGCTCCAGGGCCGCGCCAAGGACGTTCGTGTCACGACGCGGCTGGTCGACTCACCCGCGTGTCTGGTGGTCGAAGAAGGTGATGTGAGCGGTCACCTGTCTCGCCTGCTCAAGCAGTCGGGCCAGGACGCCCCGACCTCCACGCCCATCTTGGAAGTCAACGCCAAGCATCCGCTGGTGAGCAGCCTGGAGTCGAGCGAACGCTTCGACGATCTGGCCCACATCCTGTTCGATCAGGCCGTGCTGGCCGAAGGCGGCCACCTCGAAGATCCTGCGGCCTATGTGCGCCGGGTCAATGCGATGCTGGTGGGGTAACTTCGACAGCTGGTGCGAGCCGGTTCGGCAGAAACAAAAAACCGGCCAGTTGGCCGGTTTTTTATTGAGGCAACAAAACTCAGACTTTCCTGCGGCGGCTAGCCATGAAGCCCACTACACCCCATTCAGGTGGCTTTGCAAGAATTTTTGTGGCGGACCGCTCAGCCGGCCGAGGTCTGCTGCTGCAATTGCTGGGTGATCTGGCGCCAGTAGGCGTCGGTGCCGAACCACGGAAAGCTCGGCGGAAACGCCGGGTCGGTCCACCTCTTGGCGAGCCAGGCGCACTGGTGCACGATGCGCAGGGTGCGTAGCGGCTCGATCAGCGCCAGTTCGCGGTCGTCGAAGTCGCGGAACTGCTCGTAGCCCTTGAGCAGTGAGCGCAGTTGCTGCTTCGCAGCCGAGGGGTCGCCCGAAAGCAGCATCCACAGATCCTGCACCGCGGGGCCGCTCAGGCAGTCGTCGAGGTCGACGAAGTGCGGGCCAGCCTCCGTCCACAAGATGTTGCCCAGGTGGCAGTCGCCATGCAGCCTAAGCTGCTCGACGGCGCCCACGCGCTCGAACGTGTCTTGCGCCAGTCGCAGCGCGGCATCGACGGCGGCCTTCCAGTCGGCTTGCACCGCAGCCGGAATGTCACCGTGTTCGAGCAGCCAGTCACGGCATGCCCAGCCGAACTCCTGCATCGTCAAAGCGCGCCGGCAGTCGAAGGGCTTGCGGGCCCCGACGATGTGCATGCGGCCAATGAAACGACCGATCCACTCGAGCGTGGCTGGGCTTTCCAGCTCTGGCGCACGCCCGGCTTGACGGCCAGTGACGGCAAAGCGGAAGGCCGCGCCATCTGTGCAGACCTGGGCCAGCGTGGGTGGCGCGCCCAACAGGATCGCCTGCAGTCGGGCATGTGCGTTGATTTGCAGCGTGAGTGGGGCTGCGACAGGGATTTCCTCGGCCATCAACTCGCTGGCAAACGCGTGCTCTTCGAGAATCTGAGCGTCGGTCCACCGACCGGGCCGGTAGAACTTGGCCACCACGGGGCGGCCGTCTTCAAGAAACAACTGGAAGACACGGTTCTCGAAGGAATTCAGCTGCAGCAGCCGGCCGTCTGCGTACAGCCCTGCACTGTCCATCGCGTCAAGCACCACCTCAGGTGTCAAGCCCTCGTAGGTCGCCTGCTGATGCGGGGGCTGGCTCGCCGGAAGTTGATTCACACCCCCATGGTAAGCGTGCCGGGAGCAGCAACCGATTTGCGATCGATGTCTGGCGCGGGTTCAAGCGGCTGGTTTCTCGGCGCTTGATCGGTCTCATCCGCCGCGTTGACCATGCCATTACCCGTGAAGAAGGAGTCCTGAAAAACTTCAGACTCTTGCCATTTGAGATCGCGTTGCGCGCGGCGCGCGGCCACCGTGTTGGCCAGAGTCGTCCAGGCGGCGTCCAGCGATTGCGATGGTGGCGTGGCGTCTTGTGCGTTGCCCGCCGCGCCCGACGGGATCATGGCCCTCAACTCGGACAGGGCCGGCAAGGGGCCTCGGGTCACGATCAGGTGCTGGATGCGACAAGCAGCCAGAACGGACTGCTTGACTTGCTTGCTTCGCCGGGAGCGGGGGCGTTCAGCCTCGAGGTCGACCGCCAGCAACACCCACCCATCGGCGTCGCACACCGCAAATGTCACCTGGCTGGAGCCCAGCAAGTTGTACCAGTAGCCGACCCTCGATGGATCATCTGGCTGGCAAAACTTCACCAAGCCCAGCTTGGGCATGATCGAGCACTGAGGGAATGCCCGTCGAAGTTGTTGATAGAGCACCCGCTCGGTCACGCCAAGCGAGGCACGCGCTGACACCGCCCAATCGTTCGGCAGGGCGGGGGTGGATTTCATCCGCAGCCACGCCCAGGCAATCAGGCCTCCGAACAGGGCGAAGAGACTGGCCAGCAGAGCCAGTTGTGCGAGGGTGGTGGCGACGGTGGTGTTCACGAGGGCTGATGTTAAACAACCAAGGGTGGCCAGACACTGCCCGAAGCCAGTTTCATCTGGTACATTTGCGGGCTGTCTGAAAAGCGTGATTTTTCAGATGGCGTGTGACAGGCTGACGCCTTGTCGCTGAGTGCTTGAGAGGCTGCCAAATCAAGAAGCAGTTCCGAAAGCCGCATGTTGCCAGCGGATCGTCTGCTGGCTGAGTACCAGTCTTTTTTGGAAGAAACCATGAAAACCTTCAGTGCCAAACCGGCTGAGGTGACGCATGAGTGGTTTGTGATTGACGTGACCGACAAGGTCCTCGGCAGGGTGGCCAGTGAAGTCGCCCTCCGTCTGCGCGGCAAGCACAAAGCCATCTACACGCCTCACGTCGATACGGGCGACTTCATCGTCATCGTGAACGCCGACAAGATCCGAGTCACCGGCAACAAAGCCAATGACAAGGTGTACTACCGCCATACCGGTTACCCGGGCGGCATCTTCGGCACCAAGTTCAAGGACATGCAAGCCAAGCATCCTGGCCGCGCGCTCGAGAAAGCGGTCAAGGGCATGTTGCCCAAGGGCCCGCTGGGCTACGCGATGGTCAAGAAGCTCAAGGTCTATGCGGGTGACACCCATCCGCACGCCGCCCAGCAACCCAAGGTTCTGGAAATTTAAGGGGACACGTGATGATCGGAAATTGGAACTACGGCACAGGCCGTCGCAAGTCATCCGTGGCGCGTGTCTTCATGAAGAAGGGCACTGGGCAGATTCTCGTCAATGGCAAATCCGTTGAAGAGTACTTCGGCCGTCAGACCTCGATCATGATCGTCAAGCAGCCCTTGATGCTCACGTCGAATGACGCAGCCTTCGATGTGAAGGTCAACGTCCATGGTGGTGGCGAATCGGGTCAGGCCGGTGCTGTGCGCCACGGCATCACCCGAGCGCTGATCGACTATGACGCAGCGCTCAAGCCCGAATTGAGCCGCGCTGGATTCGTCACTCGTGATGCGCGTGAAGTCGAACGCAAGAAGGTCGGTTTCCACGGAGCCCGTCGCCGCAAGCAGTTCAGCAAACGTTAATCGCCTGACTGCTGGTGCAAGAGGCCGCCTCAGGGCGGCTTCTTCATTGGTGGGGGGCATTGACCAATGCCCCGCAGATGCCAAGGCCACCAAGGGCCGACGCATAATCGGGTCAGCATTTCGTGATACCCGGAGAGACCCACATGAGTTCAGTCGCACAAGCCCAATTCGAACAACCGCAAGAGCCGCCACCTCCGTTGGTCTTCACCGACAGCGCGGCGTCCAAGGTCAAGGAACTGGTCGATGAGGAAGGTAACCCCGATCTGAAGTTGCGGGTCTTCGTGCAAGGTGGCGGTTGCTCTGGATTTCAGTACGGATTCACCTTTGATGAGGTGATGAATGAGGACGACAGCCGCATGGACAAGAACGGTGTCACTCTCCTGATCGACGCCATGAGTCTTCAGTACCTGATGGGCGCCGAGATTGATTACAAGGACGACCTGCAAGGCGCTCAGTTTGTCATCAAGAACCCGAATGCCACGACGACTTGTGGTTGCGGATCGAGCTTCTCGGTCTGATCGACCGTACTTCTCGTTGTGCGTGAATGCCGCCTCAGGGCGGCATTTTCATTGCTGGTGTTATCACTGCGCGCTGATCATCCGGCAGGGTACAAAGCACCCAACACACGCGACCCTGAGGCACCGGTGACCGCGGGCAGGTTGCCGGGTCTGCGGTCGGTGAACATCTGGGCCAGCCACGCAAAAGCGATGGCTTCGACGCTGTCGACGGGGATCCCATGATCGGTCGTCGGTTCAACCTTCATGCTAGGAAGGCGTCTGGCAAGAAGGCCTATCAGGTGGTCGTTCTTGGCGCCACCGCCGCAAACCAGCACGCTGCGCGCGTCGGGGGCATACCGATGGATGGAGTCCTCGCACGCCCATGCGGTGAGTTCGGCGAGGCTGGCTTGAACATCCTGGGCCGCCAGACTCGGCGATATGGCGGTTGCGCGCAGGCAGTCATCTAGCCACCGAGAGTTGAAAAGATCGCGGCCCGTGCTCTTGGGCGCAGGCATGGCGAAGTACGGTTCAGACTGCATGAGTTCGAGAAGTTCTCGATGGACCGCACCCGTGGCTGCCCAAGCGCCCCCCCAGTCGCACGCCTGCCCCAGATGCAGCGAGGCCCAGTGGTCCATCAACACATTGGCGGGGCCGCAATCGAAGCCGATGGTGGGCTGATCGCGAGACAGCACCGACAGGTTGCTCATGCCGCCAAGGTTCAAAACGGCGACCGGCGATTCACTCGAGCCCAGAAAAAACTCTCGGTGGAATGCGGGTACCAGCGGTGCTCCCTGACCCCCTGCCGCGACATCACGGGATCGAAAATCGGCCACGACATCGATGTGGGTGAGCTCTGCGAGCAGCGATGGGTTGTTGATTTGCAGCGTGTACCCGCTGCCATCAAATTCCTTCGGTCGATGCCGCACCGTCTGCCCGTGCACTCCGATGGCGCTCACCTCGCAAGATGAAATCTGAGCCTGCGCCAGGAGTTCTCGGGTCACCTCGGCATAGATACGAGCCAAGGCGTTACCTGCCAGTGCCGAGCGGTGAAGCTCATTGTCACCAGCGCTGTTGAGAGCAAGAAGTTCGCGCATCAAGTCGGGGCTGAAAGGACGGTGCGCCTTCGCAAGCAGGGCCAAGGCGCCAGCTGATTTGCCTTCATCCAACCTGACCAACACGCCGTCGACACCATCAAGCGATGTGCCCGACATCAAGCCGATGAACAGCCTGCTCATATGCTGCTGTCAGAAAACGAAAAGCCCGCTTTCGCGGGCTGTTTGAGCTGCAAGCTCATCGACAACTGTGCCAACCGGGTTACTCGAAAATGGCAGCCGTCCGAGTCGTTTCAGCCGCCTCCAATTGCACGCGAACCGACTGAGTGAGCTGGGAAAAGTCGCGACGCGATGCTGGCGTCAGCGCTACCGTATCAGCCAGCGCCGCAATGCTTGCGGGGTCACGTTGCGCGCCGCCAACCTTGAACTCAAAGTGCAGATGCGGCCCCGTGGCCCAGCCGGTCGACCCCACCGCGCCTACGCGGCTGCCTTGATCGATCGCCTGACCCGTGCGCACATCGATGCGGCTCAAGTGAGCGTAAACCGTGCTGCGGTCCTTGCCATGCTTGACGCTCACCACATTACCGTAGCCGTTTTTCCAGCCGGCGAAGTCCACCACCCCATCGGCTACCGTTCGTACCGGGGTTCCCGACGGCGCACCGTAGTCGACACCGGCGTGCTGTCGCCAGTTCTGAAGAATCGGGTGGAAGCGCATCGCGAAGCCAGAGGTAACGCGAGAAAACTCCATCGGGCTGGCCAGGAAGGCGCGCTGCTTGGCCTTGCCGTTGAAATCGAAGTAACCGCCTCGGCGCGACTTGTCTGAGCCTTGAAACCACACGGCCGAATAAGCGCGGCCACGGTTCACGAACTCTGCCGCCAGCAACCGCCTGGCGGAGCGGTCCCAGCTCACCGGTTCGCCGTCGGCGGTCAAGGCTTCGAACTCCACAGTGAACGAGTCGCCCTTGCGCAGGTCCTTGTGGAAATTGATTTCGGTCGCGAACACCTCGGCGAGTTGCGATGCCACCGAATCAGGAACCCCCGCATCGTCGGTCGCACTGAAGAGTGAGCCGCCCACCGTACCGCTGCGCAACTCCACTTGAACACCCAGCGGCACTGTCTCCACGTGCGCCGAGAACCGCCCGCTCTGTTTCGAGATCGTCAAACGCGTGAAATGTGTGTCTGCCTGCTCTGAACGACGTGCCGGATATCGAGCGGCCAGCTCTTCCAGCACTCCCGAAGCATTGGCGCGGGCCTGCACCATCTTGCCTGCGCGACCGGACAACACCTCTCGTGCGACTGCGTTGGCGCGAATGAAAGCAACGGCCTCGCCGTCATCGACGCCCAAGCGGCGCAAAAGGCTCTCGGCGGTGTCACCAGGCCGCGTGATGTTGTTGCGCGTCAGCGATAACTCGTGATCCGAAAGCGCCTGAATTTGCCCGCTGAGGTCTTGGGTGTTGACGGCCTCTGTCAACCGCACCTGAGGCTTTGACCCCGCATCAATCACAAGAGGGGCCACGCCGAAGGCAGTGGCACCGAAGCCAGCGAGCAGCACCATCGCCGCTGCGGTGATAGCCCGCGGAAAGCGTTTGAGCGCACCCCTGGCCCGCTGACCCGCTTGCGCTATGGCTTGATCAAGAAAGTCGATTGAACTCAAGGCAATAAAGGCTCACTGATCTGGTGCGATGCCATCAACTGGCAACAACAGAAGACTTTGGATACGGGGGTACCGATAAACTCGCGGGCTGCTCTGGCAGACCTCTGGGCAGAGCAGCCCGCAACATTGCGGCGTTCTTCCCGTTTATCGGTGCTCTCGGAGTATACCGACGGGGCTGTAAGAATTTATCCCCTGAAGTGCTTCAAGTTGTCTCCGAAACCCGCATCCTCATCACATGACTCAGAACCCCACAGCCGATTCAAACACGGGCGGCAAGCCTTCGTACCCCATCACGGACGCTGTACGGGCTGCTCTCAACGCGACCCGGCGCGGGTGCGACGAACTTCTCCCGGAGGCCGAGTGGGCGGCCAAGCTGGCTCGCTCCGAAGCCACCGGCATTCCCCTGCGCATCAAGCTCGGACTCGATCCGACGGCGCCCGACATTCATATTGGCCACACCGTGGTTCTGAACAAGTTGCGGCAGCTCCAGGATCTGGGACACACGGTGATCTTTCTCATCGGGGATTTCACCTCGACGATTGGTGATCCTTCGGGCCGCAACGCCACCCGACCGCCTCTGACGCGCGAGCAGATCGAGATCAACGCGCAGACCTACTATCAGCAAGCCAGTCTGGTACTGGACCCGTCGCGCACCGAGGTTCGGTACAACTCCGAGTGGTGTGACCCGCTGGGTGCTCGCGGCATGATCCAGCTCGCGGCCCGCTACACCGTGGCCAGGATGATGGAACGCGACGACTTCTCCAAGCGCTTCAAGGCCGGCACGCCCATCAGCGTCCACGAGTTTCTCTACCCTTTGATGCAGGGCTATGACTCGGTGGCCTTGAAGAGCGATCTTGAGCTGGGCGGCACCGACCAGAAGTTCAATTTGCTGGTTGGCCGGGCGCTGCAAGGCGAATACGGCCAGGAGCCGCAGTGCATCCTGACGATGCCTCTGCTTGAAGGGCTCGACGGCGTCTACAAGATGTCCAAGAGCAAGGGCAATTACATCGGCATCAGCGAAGCACCCAACGACATGTACGCCAAGCTGCTGTCCATCAGCGACACCCTGATGTGGCGCTACTACACGCTGCTGAGCTTCAAGTCGGAAGACGAGATCGCAAGGTTAAGGGCCGAGGTCGAGTCAGGACGCAACCCAAAAGACGCGAAGGTCGCGCTCGCCAAGGAGATCACTGCGCGATTTCACAGCGCCGCGGCGGCCGAGTCGGCGGAGCAAGACTTCGACCTTCGCTCGCGCGGCGGCATCCCCGACAACCTGCCTGAGCTCAGCATCAAGGGCGCACCGATGGGTATCGGCGCCTTGCTGCGCGACACCAGCCTCGCGCCTTCGAGCAGCGAGGCTTTGCGTCTGGTCGATGGCGGTGGCGTCAGGATCGATGGTTGCGTGGTCAGCGATCGCGCACTGAAGCTTGGCGCCGGAACCTACGTGCTGCAGGTCGGCAAGCGCAAGTTCGCACGCGTGACCTTGAGCTGAACTCGCGCCGTCTCGTCGTACGTTCAGCGATTGGCGATGCCCGCGGCCACCAGCCCGGCGGGCACATGGGGCGCCGCATTTTCGATGTGGCCGGTCTGGTCATCGAAGAAAAAATCGGGTTCGAACTCGCGCAGGAACTCGCCTTTTTGCAGACCGCCCAGGAACATCGCTTCGTCGATCTCGATGTTCCAGTCCATCAGCGTGCGGATGGCCCGCTCGTGGGCCGGCGCGCTGCGCGCGGTCACGAGTGCGGTGCGTATGGCCATCGCCGGCGAGCCCGCGTTCTGCAGGCGCTGCAACGCTTCGAGCAGCGGCTTGAAGGGTCCGGCCGCCAGAGGCTTTTCGGCTCGATCACGTTCATGCGCCTGAAAGGCATCCAGACCTGAGCTTCTGAACACCTGCTCCGCCTCGTCTGAGAAAAGCACCGCATCGCCGTCAAAGGCGATTCGAACTTCATGCGGGTGGGCCGCTGAGGCCCGGGCCGAGTGGGGGTACACGCGCGCAGCAGGCACCCCGGCATCGAGCGCCGAGCGCACATCGGCCTCGTTGGTCGACAGGAAGAGGTTGGCATTCAGCGGGCGCAGGTAGCGCCATGGAGACGCACCGCGAGAAAAAACGCCGCGCTGGATCGGCAACCCGTGATGCTTGGCGGATCTGAACACGCGCATGCCGGACACCGGATCGTTGCGCGACAGGATGACCACCTCCACATGCTGCGATGCAGGTGCACCGCTGGCGTCCTCTGGGTTCGGTCCGCGGTTGAAGGTCAGCAGCTTGTTGACGAGCGAAAACGCCACGCCGGGTTTGGCGGGCACATCAAGCCGTTCGAGTTGCAGCTGCATGTAGGCGCGGTCATCGGTCGCCTCGAACAGCTCGTTTTCTTCTTCGAAATCGAAGAGCGCGCGCGACGAAATCGCGACGACGAGTTGTCCTTCGAGTGACACAGGCATGCGCCGGATGATAGGCCGGCGCATGCGCTGTGAAGGCGCTTCGTGCGAGTGCTGGACCCTTTACGCGCTAGTGCACAAACCCCATCGGCGTGCGCCGCTGGTGTGCATCCGGAAGGTCGGCCGCGGCCACCCTGGCGCGATGGGCCAGCTTGGCATTGCCGAAGGCGGTCATCCAGGCCCGGCGCATCTCGCGCGGTGCCATCTCGCTCATTCGCTCGAGGATTTCCGCGCCGGGCAGTTCCTCAAAGCGGTTGCCCCAGTCGTGGGCGGCACGGATAGCTGCGTAGAGCTTGGCCGCAATGTGGCGCGCTGCATCGCGATCCGGGGCCTGGACCTCGTAGACGTTCATCCGGTTCAAGATGGGCTCGGGGATGCCACGCGCGTCATTCGCCGTGGCGACCCAGATGACCTGACTGGCGTCGATGGCCACCTCGGCGAATTCGTCGGTGAAGCTCTCGGCCGTATCGTGTTCCAGCAGGCTGTAGAGCGCACCGAGCGGGTCGTAGGCGTGCTCGCCACCGGCTTTGTCGATCTCATCGACCACCATGACCGGATTGGCGTACTGCCCATCGACCAGCGTTTCAAAAACCTTGCCCGGCCTGGAGCCTTTCCACTGGCTGGACGAGCCCGAAAGCACCCAGCCTGCGGTCATCGAACTCATCGAGATGAAGCCCATGCCGGTGCCCAGCAACTGGGCGAGTTCACGCGCGAAGTGTGTCTTGCCCACGCCCGGCGGGCCGAGCAGCAGCAGCGGGGTGATCTCCAGCGAGTCGCGGCTGTCCTCGCACAAAGCGAGTTGCCGCTTCACGTCGTCGAGCACCTCGGTGAAGTTGGGCAACTCGTCGTACAGGTGATCCATGATGGGCAAGCCCGACGGCTTC
>Ga0114963_10000657_pt1 | contig 23255 bp, 31 predicted proteins | sample C_131016_EF_Meta_FD_87019 | JGI IMG/M metagenome (GOLD analysis project Ga0114963, IMG submission 87019) | Freshwater microbial communities from Lake Croche, Canada to study carbon cycling - C_131016_EF_MetaG | ecosystem: Environmental > Aquatic > Freshwater > Lake | place: Lake Croche, Canada...
CGGAGAATCTTAGCCACGAAACGATCGCCAATAGCAGCAAAGAGAGCCATGTGTCGCTCGCTCTTTTTACTTATACTTTATTTTTTGTTTGAGTAAGTTTGACACACGTTTTTTGGGTTGTGGTGTTTAAAAAAAATATCGTTTATAAATATAATGAACCCAGCTATTATTATATTAGTTTTTCTATTTATTATAATGTGTGGTGGAGCTGCCTATTATTTTTTGTTTTACAAAAAAAAACACAGTCCCAGTCCCAGTCCCAGTCCCAGTCTCAGTACTCTTTTACAAAGTGGTCAAGCTATTCAGGTTAGCGAAGTTGATTTAGCAACTAACCCTACATTTACACCACCAACTGAACTTAATTCAACTGTTACTTATTCAATGTCAATGGATATAAATATAGTAAATGAAGTAGCAACCTGGTATTCTATGTTAGATAATAGTAAAGCCGGTACTTATGTCCCTATTGGAACTACAAACAGAAGGCCAACTGTAATTATTTCAGGAGAAGATTGGCCTGGTGGAGCTAGTAATATACACATTGTTCACTCATCTACAGACGGAGCTAACGATAATATTATAACAAAATTTCAAGCAACTCCCGGAGTCTATTTCAACTTGACATTTGTGGTTGACAGTGGAAAATTAAAGACGTATATCAACGGAGTAGCCGACGATTTTGGTGAAGTCTCAGCAGCGTTCACGTGGTCAACTAGTGAGAATGAATGGACGTGGAATCCGGACAAACGCCCGGATTCAATAAAGGTTAAGAATGTATACTGGTTTAACAAGGCGTTGACACCTTCTGAAGTAGAACTTATTGGTAAAAAACAAACATCCGGAACATCGACATACGAACTACCACCTTCTGAAGTAGAACCAGAACCTTATTCATTAATGTGAAACATGTTTTTGATACTAGGAAGTTTTAAAAATCAAATTGATTTACATCGTTTTTTGAATTGCAATTTGCGTGATTCCAAACAGATTGATATTCATGAACAATCTTTAAAATCTTTTTTTCGTGTCTCTGTAAGTTTTCTAATTCAATACGAACGTGTCTCTTGTTTGCGTAAATGAATCCTTTGTCCTTCTTTTTAGATTTAGCTTCGTGCTTTTTGCGAAATTGTGGTTCCTTTTCCATTCTTATTAAAAAAACTTTCTATTATGTCATTATAAGTATCGCAATCGTAACCCTTAATTACAGGACCTGTCAACTAAGTCAGTTTTCTGTCATGTAATTCAAATTCTATGTCAATTTGACAATTGCACGAACCATTGGGTAAAATCCATCACCAAATGTAGATTCATACGAGTCAAAGTACATAGTCACAATTTTCTTCATTCTTGAATTACTATTTTATTTATTTGGTGAAAAACTCTTGGAATGTTTTGAAAATATAGAATTTAGTACAGATAAACTTTTTGGTGAAACAGGTTCTTTATTAACAAGTTTAACTAATATAATAGACTGTGTTGGAGTAAGTGCATTCATTCGACTAATAGTAGACATATTTATATAGAATTTATTTTTTTTATCTAGAAAGAATTCGTACAAATCTAAATGCTTGAAGTATACGAATATGTTCTTTTGATGTTATAGGATCGGGCCATGTACCCCATATTGATTTGTAAGCTATACACTCTTTGATAACTTCGAAAGCTGTTTCAGGTTTCATTTTAATAAACTATTGTTTCAATTTTTTATATTATACATTTGTTCAATGTAAACTCCATTGTCATAAAAGTTTATATGATGAACCGTATCTTGTTTGAATTTATCTATTGCAAGTTTACGCGCTTCATAAATTGTGTTTGCTTCCAAAATATATACACTTTTATCAGAAAATTCATTACAAATTTGACAGAGAATCATTAAAAATGTTGTTATATATAAATGGAATATTTTATATCAGGACCTGGGAATGGGGCTATAAACAATGGCATGCGTAATAATGCCAAGAAACTAGTTGAAAACACTGTACTTAACACATACTTTAACAATGCTTTAACATAAAGAATACATGATACAAGTAGTAAATGAGAGTCTGTGTTCTCGGTTCAAATGGTTTTATAGGAAGTAATCTTTTGAAGATTGATCCAAATTGGGTTGGTGTCACTAGAAAACAACTTGATTTAACAATACAAAAAGATGTTGACAAGTTTTTTGAAAACAATACTTTTGATGTTGTTGTACATTGTGCAGTTATTGGTGGGAGTAGATTGCATAAAGATGAAAGTGAAGTTTTTCACAAAAACTTGTTGATGTTTGAAAATGTTGTTAGACATCTTTCCAAGTTTCAAAAGTTGATTTATTTTTCAAGTGGTGCTGCAAGAAGAGGTAATCCTCCGAGTGACCCATATGGGTTTTCAAAGTGGTTGATTGACAAACGAATTGAAAATTTACCAAATGTTTATTCCCTGTGTATATGGGGATGTTACGGCCCGGGACAACCTGACACTCGATTCACAGCTGCATGCGAGAATCATGGACATGTTGTTATTGAACAGGATAGGTATTTTGATTTTGTTAATGTTGAAAAGGTTAAAAAAATCGTCGAAGAATACATTGTAAAAGGTGGACAAAAGTTTTGTAATTTAGTTGATATAGAACCGCTTGACGAAAAGTTGAAATTATCCGAATGGGCTACAAGATTTGGAGCAACTTTTACTATTAAAAAAGATGGTCTTGGCGAACCTTACTGTGCTTAGAAGAATAAGATACTGATACACTAATGAAAACTGTTCTTGTATTTGGAGGAACTGGTTCTATTGGAAGTTTTCTCGTTAAAAAGTTTAGTGATGAAGTACATGTTATAGCACCTCCAAAAAATTTTGAATGTAATGAAATTCCTAGTGTTGATGCAGTCATATGGTGCCAAGGTGTCAATAAAAATGATTCAATACACAACCTTGAATATGACGACTATATAAATGTTATCGATGTAAACTTGAATTTCATTACAAAAACGCTTAATTATTTAATAAAAAATAATAAATTAAACAAGGGTTCAAGGTGTCTCGTGATAAGTTCTATCTGGCAAGAATATTCGAGAAGCTGTAAATTTTCATATACAGTTTCAAAGGCTGCTATAGGTGGACTAGTTAGAAGCTGTTCAATAGATTTAGGAAAAGATATTTTTATTAATGCACTTTTACCTGGTCCAATTGATAATGAGATGACTCGTTCTAATTTATCAGATGAACAGATGAAAAAACTTTTAGGTTTTGTGAATTTAGAAGATATATGGCAATTATCAAGGTATCTTTGTCTACACAATACGTCTACAAATGGTCAATCAATTAAAATTGACCTTGGATTTTCTGTATGTAAGATGTGATTTTCTCACATACATCTCTAGTAACTTCTTTTTTAACTATATCAAAGTTACCAGGTTCATTTGGTACTATGAAATTTATATTATCAACACACGCCTTTTTATCAGAAAGTAAAATAGTTTTTATTTGAGACGTGTCAATGGTATCAATTGGAACCAACAAATCTGAACAGAGTCTTTCAAATTTAGAGTCTGAATAATTAAATAAACTGTTTTCTATTAACATACCGTAAACAACAGCTATACCATGTGGTATAGAATAATCAGTCATGACTTCAAGCGCGTGACCAACTGTGTGACCATAGTTGAGTATTTTTCGAATATTTTCATCGAAAAGGTCAATATCAATAACAGATCTTTTTATAAGAAGAGACAATTTGATAAGAGACGTAATATCATTTTTGTACTTTTCATATAGACCCAGTGAATTTCCAATCATACATAATTTAAGAATTTCACCAAGTCCCGATTTTACATCAGACTCGGTAAGCGTTTCTAAAAAACCTATATGTATGTAAACTATACTAGGAGAATAAAAAGTTCCAATTTTATTTTTTACATTTGTATTTAGACTTGTTTTACTTCCTATGCAGCTATCAGACATGGCCAATAATGTTGTTGGAAAGTAAATCCACTTAATTCCTCTATTATATATACTACTCATAAAAGACCCAATATCTTGTACAAGACCTCCTCCTATTACAACGACTCTTTGTATGTTTTTACCATTTATAAACTTTATTATATCCATGACAGTCTCTATGCATTTATTATCCTCTTTAGCATTTATAGGATATACAAGGTCGTGATATTCTACATGTTGAATAAGCTTTTTATCAATTATGACAAGATCACCTGGTTGAATATAACTATCAACTGAATTATTTATAAAACACACATTGTATTTCTGTACGGGTAAAACATCCTTTTTCAAATCTTCAATATTAAATGAAACATGTTGACCCTGTAAGATGAATGATTTCCACACACGTGATTGAGCCAGAGTTATACGAGATTCTAAAGAGTGTGTTAACTCAGAATACTTTGAGTGTAGATATTTTGTCCACTCGAGTTCAAATTCATGCGAACTTTTTATAACTTCATCATAAACATTGAATATTTCTTCATCCAACTTGATAATTATGTACCGCGTCTCAATATAATCAAGAAGACCTTTTGAATACAAGTGATGAATAAACTCTTTTGATTTTTTACTTATTGCTCCACCCATATATGTTGACCTATTTGTCTTTTTTATTTTAGAAAATGTCTTTTCAAGCCTCTTTAAATTTTCGTTAGAGTCAATCAAATCTCTACTCTGTTCCATAGAACCAGCTAAATCAACACGACCTATTACAAAATAATCAATTTCTCCCAAGTACTGTGAAGACAAAATCATGTCAATATTGTCAATTGCTGTTATAGTTTCGATATTTATCCCCTTGCCTACTTTTAAATTTCTAGTACTCTGGATATACTTTTCAAATGCATATTTTGTCTCAATCATAGGACCCACAATTGAATCACAGCACAAGTCAATAGAAGATTTTATGTCAGTTTTTGCTTCAGATCCTCCAACTTTTATGGCAAGTTTTATTCCGAGACTTGATGTAATTTCTCGTAGCTTTATCATGTCATTAAAGTTGGCACCTTCATCTTCAAATGATGTTTTTATACCTACACAATTATATCGGTCCCTGAGTTTTTTAACAGTTGACTTTAATGTACAATTATTCGGATACTTAATCATTATTATATTAATTATTATTACTTTATACTTTAAACGTGTTATTACACAACACATCCCTTTCTAAAAACGGAAACATGTCTTCATATGGTAAATTTTTAAATGTTCCATCAGACATTGGTCTATTTGAAATTTTGGGAATTCGTTCTTGCACAGAACATACCACTTCGACTATAGCTGGTCCCTTGAGTGTAGTGTAATCAACATTAGTTGACGAGTACCATGGAATACCGTAAACATCGGCAACCTTTTTAATGTCAGGAAATTCTATACCAGATTCTGAAGTCGTTCCAAACTTTCTTTTGAATACAGTCTCCTGTGTAATTTGAATTGCACCGTATCCTCCATTGTTATAATACATTATGACAACTGGTAAATTATATGTTTTAATAGTTTGTAATTCTTGTAAATTTAGCTGAAAAGACCCATCTCCTACAAACGAAAAAACAGTTTTTCCATGTAGAGCTGCTCCCGTTGCAACCGGGACTTCGTATCCCATATCACCATGACTACTCGTTACAAAAGTATCACCCGATTTATATTTGAACATATGAAATACTATACAGTATAAGGACCCAGATGATGCCACTATAACACTATTATCAGGCTTTGTGTCAAAAAAGTGTTTTGTTATAGGATATGGATTGTCCAACTGCGTTCTAGGTAATTCACAACTCCATTTTTCCCTCCATTGACTCGTACGAATTAGCCATTCTGGATCTATATGCAAGTCTGGAAGTTTTTGTTTGAAAAATGTTTTTAAATCCATTTTAATATTTAGACTAGTCTGTTTTTCTGTTAAGAATTCACTTTCGTCTATATCAATGTATACTATTTTACAATTTGGAGCAAATATATCACGGTTATATCCAGTTATACTCTTAGACAGACGACATCCGAGACAAATAAGAACATCACAGTTTTGAATTGCAAAATTTCCGGAGCGGTTTCCTATTATACCAACTTTGCCAATATACTTGTCATTAAGATCTACACCGAAAAAGGATACAACAAAGGGAATATTATGAGTTTCTAAAAAGGTGTTGAAAATTTCTCGGCACTTTGAAGTTTTTATTCCATTCCCGGCAAGAATAAGAGGTCTGGAAGCACTTGACCAAATGTTTAAAAAATCATCAGATAGACATGTTTCAAATGAAACAAGTGGTGGTAAAAACTTTGAAATTGATTCTTTAAATTCCATAGCTTGAACATCTACAGGAATAGATAGCCATACCGGACCAAGACGCCCATTCGTTAAATTATAAATACATTCGTCTAAAATATTTTTTGTCTCTGAAGGATCCCATAGTTCATGTGAAAATTTTGTAATTGAAGAAACCATTGATATAATATCAACATCAGAACCAAAGTACCCGCGAATTGTTTTACCTTTTGATTTAAACATTCTGATGTTGAAATCCTTGTGGACTTGTCCGCTTATGAAAAAAACAGGTACACTATCTTGATATGCAATAAGACATGGAGTTATCGCATTTGTTGCTCCACACCCCGACGTCACACAGCATATAGAAGGTTGATACCCAATGCTTGAGTATCCTAGAGCAGAATAACCAGCTGGATTTTCTCCATGTGTGTAAACTATATTCATTTGTTGTCCAAATGAATCATTCAAATGCATTGCAAACCCACCGGTAACCGAAAAACACTGATTGATTCCATGGTCTAAAAGATACAGGGTTACAAACTCAGAAACCTTCATTAAAGAAATAGAGTTAATTGTCTTTAAATGACAAGACTTTGTTTTTGTGGTAATAAAGAAACTAAACAACTTGTAGTATTACCAATAGTAACTTTTGACGGGTATCCAATTTCAAAAAGTAACAAACTTTCAATAGTTAAATGTTCTAATCCTAGATGTGGGTTTATATTTAATAATGAATCTTCAACGCAAGAAGATTTTAACAAGTACTATGAAAGTAACAACATGTACTTTTTTAAAAGAGACAAAGTTTCAGATATAGTTCAACAAACATTTCAAGTTTTAGAACATTTCATAACAAAAGAATCAATTGTACTTGATATAGGTTGTGGTAGTGGAGAACTGTTATTACATTTAAAAAATAAAGGATACCATTCTTTCGGATTGGACACTTCGAAAGATTGTACCCAGAATCTTATTGAAAATGGAATACAAATGTATACCGGTGATGTTTTTAAAAATAATATTGATAAAAAATTTGATGTTGTTGTACTTAGTCACGTTGTCGAACATATATACGATTTGGAAAACTTGCCAAATGTACTAGAAAGATACCTTAAACCTGATGGAATTTTATATATAGAGGTACCTGACAGTGACATGTATTACAGAGACGAACAACAACCACCTTTTCAAGAGTACAATACCGAACATATAAATCACTTTAATGAAATGTCTCTTACTCAGTTGTTTATGACATACAAACTTGTTTTATCGAATAAAAAAATATTAAATCCCGATAATTACGGTGCAATATATGGAATTTTTAAAAAAAGAAATTTTCAAGATGAATATAATTCAAAATATATTGAAAAGTCTAGTCTCGGATTAGAAAAGTACAAGGGTCACAATTGCACAATATGGGGTGTCGGTGAATTTGCATATAAACTACTGGTGATGAACAATGTAAAAAGTTTAGTAGATGATAACATTTCTAAAATTGGTAAAAGTATAAAAGGTTTACCAGTAATGTCACGAACAGATTTTGATTACAATTCAGATATTTTAGTATCAAACAATAAAATAAAATCTAAATTATTCTTCTATGTTTTTGATCTTGATGGGACACTAATTGATTCTGAAAGATTGCACTACAACGCTCTCGGATGGGATATTTCATTTGAAGAATATGAAAATTTATTAAACACAACTGGTATTCAACTTGACCCGGAAACTCGTAGACTAAAAAATGAAAGAATGGTATACAAAGGAGTTAATTGGATACCAGGTGCCGAAGAACTTGTAGACTATATACATGAAAATAATTTTAATCACGTTGTTGTTACAAATTCTAGTAAAGACACAGTTGAAAAGTTCAAAGAACAATTACCAGGCTTACGAAAATTAAAAAATTGGATAACGCGTGAAGATTATGAAAAACCAAAACCAGACCCAGAATGTTATCTTCTTGCAATGAAAAAGTTTTATAAAAATGAAAAGGTATTTGGCTTTGAAAACACTCTACTTGGTAAACAATCTCTATCAAGTATAACAGAAAATATTTATATGATATCACAAACATCTACATTTAAAGATTTTAAACACTCGCGTATTATATGAAGTTGACGTATACAGTTCAAGTTTGTAACGAGTCACGTGAACTTTATTCCCTTGTAAACTTTTTATTAAAGGTCAAAGACCCCGAAGATGATATAAATGTTGTAGTTGATTCTCTTCATACAACTGATAAAGTTAAAATGGTTCTTGATAAATTCAAGAATGAGATAAATATTTATGAAAGACCATTTGATAATTTTTGTGATAATAGTAATTTTCATTGGGAAATGGCTAAAGGTGAATATATTTTTGGTCTAGATACAGATGAAATGCCCCAAGAAAGTTTAATAAAGGGTCTCAAGAAACTCTTGACCGAAAATGATATTGATATTCTGTTAATACCACGTATAAATATTCATCCAGGAGCCACACAAGAGTTTACAACAAAAATGGGTTTCAACGTAAATAAATTTGGATGGATTAATTGGCCAGATTATCAGGGACGTATATCTAAAAATATACCTAATATCAGGTGGACAACTGAACTTCATACAAAGTTGACAGGAGGTGAAAAGGTTCATGCTCTCGCCGCTGAACCAGAACTCGCTTTGTGGCACATTAAATCAGTTGAAAAACAAGAATGTCGTTGGGTGAATAACGACATTGCAAGTCCTAAGACGGACAATTTATATGATGTATTAATGTAATTATTTACACTTTTTACTATCAGACACCATTACTAGCTTTTCTACATCTATAAACTCCATAACGCAATTGTCGTAGAGCACCTTGATCTTCTGCAGCGACTCATTCGTGTAGTTTATCAAGTTTTTCGCCATCACCTCAAACTCGGACACGGTAACCACCTTGTTAATGACTTGCGCGAATAAATCCTTTGAAACATTCACAAATGTCTCTTTAATGTTTCGAATGTCACGCTTCTTTTCCCGGTGTTTCTCAGTCTTTTGAATTCGAAATTTAAACTGGTACTCAGAAATCTCACCTCGCATGAACCGCTTCCTATTATCCAAATTAACATCAGCCTCGCCTCTATCATGCATGTAAGCTTGTACATCATGACCCAACCGAAGAAAGTCTTGGACAAAAATGACATCACCAATAGACCTATACAACTGATGAAAAGCTGGAAAATGGTCACCTCCACACGGGACGTCACCGGGGTTTCTCTGAAGAGTCCCATTTCTACGATGATACTCATAGTAATGGGGGTTGTGGATGTTTCCAGTCTCAATCTGCATGGTATTCCAGTCAAATGTGCAGTGACATGCTGTACACCACATTTGGGAACACCCAGATGCTTTGAAGATGAGCTCCCCGCACTTGGGACACGGCTTGGTATCCTTGGCGAGAAGCTTGACTGTCTCCACATTACCCGGATCGCACACGTGCCCATCTAACTTTTCCTCATTACACTCTTTACAGATGTGCTTTGAGCAAAGCCCACACTTCCACTGAGTGGAAAGAAACCCCTGACACCCATCACTCGGACACTTTCTAACAAACTGCTTCCGAACAACCGGTTTCGTTCTAGCCCCGTGTTGTATAAGACTCAATGTGTTAATAACATTGTTATACTCTGCTAAAACCGGATTACCACGCCAAGGCTTTTGACCGTGCTCGAGTACATACTTAGCAACAATAGCCTTTCTAATCTTACCAAGTTCCCTCCATCTATTTTCACGAACAATGATAGGTTGAGTCTGCGGAAACAGACTCTTCTCACGTTCGAAAAGAAGATTCTCCCGATGCCACTTGTGCTTACCATTCACAAATGACTTACCCATAACATCCAAGAGTACCTCACGATTCCAGAGCTTACTACAGTTCATGCAGTGTGAATCGCGTGAGAGCCCCAGTAAAAAGGTACTCACGCATCCGGAACACGCAGTGAAACTGCAATAAGGGCAGTGTGTACACTTGGTTGTTTCACAGCACACAGAACAGTCCTCCATAGCACTTGGTCTTTTATTAGTAGTTCGTTTTCAACTTGATTAAAATTGAGACACGTTTTTTTTATATACATTTTTTAAAAATGTTCAGACCTCTATCATCAGAACAATTGTAAAAGATGTGTCCGTTTTTGACGGTACTCGTGCATTACATCTCTTGTTATTAACGACACCTTTGTGATTTGAAACAAACATATTCTTCTCATGTGGAAAAATATCATCTTCAACCCAACACGTATTTTCATAAGTAACATTGAAAAACATAATGTTATTCATGTACCAATCAAATCCAACTCCAAGTTCCATTGCTTTTTGGTAATTCTTTTGAAGTTGTTCAATCTCAGACAACATGAAATCGCTATAGTACTTGTTTTCAAATATTTGAACCCTGGGTCTTGATTCGGATACAATATCTGGAGTAGATTCACCGGTATCTGAATCAGTTTCCCACTCACTGTCATCTTCTTCAGAACTTGAATACTCTGTCGTTGTTTCCCAATCTGAATCCTCCTCTTCAAAGATTCCATCAAATTCTTCATTAAACGCCTCTTGATTCATTTTTTCAATTCGTTCGTTTTCCCATATTCTTTCCAGCTTGTACATACCTTTGAAATAAAGCTTGTGACGACACATGGGACATGAAGGGTCTTCACTCTTCTGGTACCACGATTTTACACATGATTTGCAGAATGAATGATTGCACACAAGTTTGCAGGTGGCTTGATCGCAGTAGCAGACGGGGCACTCCATTTGTCAGGTGATTGTTTACTATTAGTTTCTTTTTGACATGAGTAATTTTCACACATCTTTTTACACGTATATAAATTTGTGCACCTTTTCTGGACTACTATCAACTTTCTTCATAATTGGATAACATGAAAATGCATCACGTTTCATTTTTTCTAAAATATTACCAAACTCACTGTTTTCAGCCATGCGTTGAACAGATTTAAAATCATCATCCGATACAATAGATGCGTCATGTAAAAACATGTTACAGAGTCTTGCTTCGCGTTGTTCTAAAAAACTTAAATTGTAAATAACGGTTTCAGGTCTATAAACTAAGCCTTTTTGTATACCCCAAAAATTTGCTCTATGTACAATAAATTGAGATTGTTTTGTTCGGCAAGTGGGACAAGATGGGTCTTCTATGAGCCACGTATAAATACACTCTTCACAAAATGTGTGTCCACAATCAAGTTTTGTGAAACACTTGGGTTCGTCAAAACATATTGTACATATCATTAATTATTTAAAATTATTTTTTTTTTATTTACAAAAATAAGATAAAAAATAAAAACATATAAAACATATGTAAAAATGGAGACTTGTCCAATTTGTCTCGAAAATTGTAATCGTAAATTTTTAATCACACCATGTTGTAAAAAACATTTTCATACATCATGTCATTCAAAATGTATGAAAACTAATTTGTCATGTCCACTTTGTAGACACGTAGTTATACAAATGGAACCAGAACCAGAATCGGTTCTAATTAAACTTGGATGTTGTTGCTCAAAGATGTCATGTTATATTTGTATAGGTTGTGTAATAATATTTGGAATAATGGGTGTAGTTGTGTACTGTATTGCAACTAAAAAGAATTTCCCAGTTGTAAAAAAATATACAAATGGTACTGATAATCAGCTATTAAAATATTTGTTATAATAAAATGATTAATAAAAATGATATTTTGAAAATTGTAGCAGCAATAGGTACTTTTTTAACTTTTATATTTGGGTTTATAGGTGGCATAGAACCTTCTATTATACTAATTATATTAACAGTATCAGTATTAGCTAGTATATTCTTCTTTTATGAAAACCCTAAAGGTGAGAATTGTACACCTAAAAATGCTGATCCTACCGTCATAACTTGGGTAACAAATAATATTGGTGAATGTGTGCCATCGAAATGCATATCAGATTATTATGTTATAAAAAACAAATGTAAAAAACCAACGGATATTCCAGACGGATGGAAACTTGTTTCTTCTAATGGTTTTACATCTAATATTTTGACAACATCAAGTACACTAACTTCAAACGCCAGTTGTGGGTACATGTGTAATTACACTGAAGGTTGTAATATTGCATCATTCTCAACTATAAAGGGTTGTACCCTTTATACACACGATGACAGTGCAGATAAGTCAGTCGATGATAAAACACCATCAACATTAATAATAAGACCAACCAAAAAAACTAGTTAGTATATATAAATGGATAGTGATGTAACATTTGTTGATATTGTTGTTTTAATTGTACTCATAGTATTAATTTTTCTCATGGTATGGGTCATAAAAATAATAAATGGAATACAAGATTCCAAGATTAATAGTATATGTAAAAATCCACCTAGTGTAACAATCAAACAAGGTTCTATATTTAATAAAAAAATTCCACTTGTAGGAACTATTGTAATACCACCAAACGACTTGAAAATTAAATTTAATTTAAATTGTTAATATAAGATGCACTTGGTCAAACTCTTGACTTTGATACTTTTGATAGTATTAATATTTATGGTTGCTCTTACCGTGAAAAAACTCAAGGATACTGATGCAGTAAAAATTGACAACTTGTGTAAAAAAGGTATAACAATACCCATAAAAGCGGGAAGTGTTATCGATTCTAACATTATAAAATTACCACAAACAGACGAAAATTTCACTATTAATCTTAATTGTTAAAAAATCTTTGTTTTCTATATTCCACAGTAGATGGATTATTCATGTTTTCCTTGTAAGTACTCCATCGTAAATTATCAACGTGATTATTTAGTTCATTTCTATCGATATGGTCAACAACTGGTAAATTATCAGGGTTTTCAAGAAATGCCATGGCAACCATTCTATGAACAAGTCTATTTTTTATAGTTCTATCTTGTTTTAGAGATAAAAATTTATAACCATTCACCATACAAGGATTTAAAATATTATTATTTTTTTTATTTTTTACTTCACCTGTATTTGAAACTAGATATTTATCACATTCAGGATATTCTTTCCATATTAAATTATCTTCATTAATAATACGTCTCTGAGAGTCTTCATACTCAAATATATATTGATTATGTTCTCTTCGTTTTTTTCTGCAATATTGAGATATATTAGAACTTGATATATTTAAATATTCTGAACATTTTTTTATAGAATCATATATTTTTACTTCACTTGTTTGCTTGTTAGTTACTTTAACTTTAGTTGTATATCTCTTCATTAGTTTATTTTCACTTGCATGTCTCATATTATCCAACTTTGATACCCATTCTAAATTAGATGCTATATTATTATAAAAATTACCATCTATATGATTAACTTCAGGTAAGTTTTGTGGATTTTCTATAAAATGTTCTGCAACTATGCGATGTAAATAATATTGATATAATTTACCATTAACTGATAAACCAGGTCGAGCTCGTGTATTATTTTTTTTTAAACGTTCATAATTTATTAATAAAGGTCTATTTGTTTTACTTTTAATATTTCCTAAATTTGATACTTTATATGTTGGTGCATATCTAATTGTCTTCCATACTTCCATTTTATTATAATAAGTAAGTATCTTTTAATTACATTTCTTGATATCTATTAAACAGGGTTAAAGAAAATAATCTCAGTCTAAATAGAGGAAGTTCCTCTGTCTCCTCTTGGCTCAGTTGGTAGAGCAGCGGATTGTAGCTCCGACGGTCATCTGTTCGAATCAGGTAGAGGAGAGTGTAGCGGTGTGACGCAGTGGAAGCGTGTGGGGCTCATAACCCCAAAGTCACATGATCGAAACATGTCACCGCTAGGAATGCTCCCATAACTCAGTTGGTTAGAGTGTGCGGCTGTTAAACTCAGTAACGTCACCGCAAAGTCATAGGTTCGAATCCTATTGGGAGCGGAAAGTGTGCATTTATAGCTCAGTGGTAGAGTGCGGCACTTGTAATGCCGAGGTCACAGGTTCAATCCCTGTTTGATGCAATATTTCATTTATAAATAATTCTAGTTGTTTATAAATGGTAAATTGTGTTCTTATTTCAGAAGAAGAGGGTCACTATACAGACATTGAAGTGAATATACGTAGTGACGACTTGTACCGTATACTTAAAGGAACTGCTACATTTATTGGGCAACTTCATGATAGTGATGTCGTCATCATGAAATGTGACGAATCTTTATTCGATTTGATGGAGAATCGCAATCGTCTCCCCGACCCATTTCATGAAGAAGTTGTAAAAGGACCTATTTTATTAATACGAATGGACTCTGATGCAAATCCACAAGATTTTACAGTGTCAGAATATCTAACTTTTCTGAACGGGAACCCAAGCTTCACAATCTAAAACATTCATGGCGTACTTCATGGCTAATACAAATTGAATATTGATCCACTCTAACATTTCCTTTTTAGTAATCGTAATACCAAAGGGATTAGTCACGAGTACCTTGTCAACAGACTTTTCATTTTGTGTGGCGTCATGAAGACTCTTCAACCACAATACATGAGTGTTGTTCTTACTGTCAAAAGCTTGAGAAAACTTTCTTGTAATAGTTGGAGACTCCATTTGTAATATATATTATATTCTTTTTAATTAATAATGGATGAGTGTCCTATTTGTTTGACAAATTTGAATAACACTATAACAATAACAGGTTGTTGTCAAAAGTCATTTCACACAGACTGTTACTTGAAGTGTATGAAACAAAAGGCTGAATGCCCTTTGTGTCGTTCGAGTGATTACGTTATAAAAATGGAAAACGAACTCCCTCAAATTGTTATAATGAATGAACAACCACGTCATAAAATCACTCATATAGTATCTCTCATAACATTTTGTTTTGTCATTACGTACACACTATACAGCGTCAAATAGAGAAAGTAGACACACATTAACAAAAGGAAAATGGTATCTCTTGCTCACAGATGTCTTCTTACGCTCTTGAAGAGCCACCCTTGTGACATTGAAAATCCGGTGATAATGGATCAAGTTTTTGATGCTGAAATGCGTAAAAACGAAAATCAACGTGTTATAAACAAATTTAAAAAGCATATAAAAAAGGCTAAGAGACGAGTCATCAACATGTCAAGCATGAAAAATATAGATCTCGAACTCGTAGATAGTAATAAAATTATCAAACAGTTAACCATTGAACTTTTTGATGAATTTAGTTGGAACAAGGTGAAAAATAAAAATCAGGTAAACTGGAAGGAATATTTTCACAATTTATATGACTTGATTGTATGTGATTTTGACAGTGATCATCCGAGTAATTTGATTGTAGCTCGTGAGATTGTACATTACCACAACGTACTTAAACAACCCGTCGAAATGGATATGAATGACAAATTTTATCCTATTATAGGAAATATAAATTATTTATTTAATAGACTAAAAGATGAACAAAGAAAAATAGCTAACAAGTTGAGTAATATGAAGGATTGTATACGTGATACAATGATGGAATCAACTAATATACAATATGATATAATAGAGTGGCAGTCGGCAGTAAGAAAACTTGAACGTGAAAACGATGTGTACTATGAAATTCTTCGTTGGTCTACGAGGTAGTTTTGTATTTTGTCAAAGATCTTTCACACGACTCGAGTGCACCTTCGACCCATCCTTGTCGAATAGACCATGTGTCACCCGCCATGTAATATCCTGTTTCTGGATTACTTGCAGTATCCATCGATTTTTGTATATTAGTTCGAACATTCCAGAAATAGCAGCATGGATTTAAAAATGCCCATCCTAATTGAAGGATATTATTATCCATGTACGTATCAAACATTTGTTTGAATAAAGAATCTAAATTCATCACTAAATCACCCATATCTGATTTATTGGGTGGTGTCAACTTGGTTTGAATGTCTTTATTTACCATTGCTCTAAAAAATCTAGCATCATCCGAATCACAATATATCATAACAATTGGAGGATTTTGATTATACATCCATACCTGTCTGAAAGGTAAAGTTGTAATATGCTTTCCAGAATCTTTAACAGGATCCCACCATATATTCTTAAACTGTATAAATATTTTCATTGTTGTAATGCTATGAACTGTATTTAATAAATCTGAATGTTTGGAATTTATTGTCCAATTCATACATCTATTAGGAGTTGTTGTATTGAAAATATTTTTAGCTTGCATATTCCCATTTACATTATAGACATTATTACTCTTTGTAACATCTTTTACAGTTGTATTTAATTTAACCTCTAATAATTCCTTTTTAGAACCGTTTATCAAGGCTTTTACAAGAGTTTTATAGCCATTTTCAAGAAAAAACTGCCCAGATGATGCAAGAACATCTATATCTTCTAAAATTGTAATTCCAGCGGGAAGTAAAGTAAATAAACTGTAACCTTGTGTATCTATATAAGAATCTATAAATTCAGATGCAGATCCTGAAACTTGACCATTCATATTCAATACTTTTGTATTTAACTGTTGTAATATAAAATCTCCGGCGGATTCATTAATAAATACTGGATCCGATGTCAAAATGTTAACAATTTTATCTTGTGTATCTTGATCAAGTTTGGCATAATTGTCCAAGTCTGGAACCTGTGTACCTGAATATTTTTTATTCCAAACACTTTTAAACACTGGATCTCGTATGTACTTTGTAAAAAAATCAAACGGCACAGTGTCAGTTAATTTTAGTACACTATGACCATTTGTACCTATTATATTATAAAAATGATCTATGGTATTTTTTATATTTTCATCTTCTGCTACAATTCTATTTCCTCTTAGATAAACAGTACCAGTATCTGTGTAATATGTAACAGGTACAGCTTTTAATGTATCTTTAAATACATTATTTACCAAATCTGTAACTATTTTATGTTCTGGGAAAAATCTCATACCTCCATATTCAAGAGCTATTTTATCATTATTTTTAATAATAGTGTGCCCCTTGCTAGCCATTGCGTAATCTATAGGAAAAGACATGAGTCTACCACCTACATCTGAACTAGATTCTAATAAAAGAACTTTTTTACCCATATGGGTTAGTTTATAAGCTAGATAAGCACCTGATACGCCTCCACCTATGATGATATTATCATACATTTTTTCATCATTTGAATAAAAAGTTATTTTTAAAAATACTAGAATCAATAATAATAAAAATACAAGTACAAGTAAATACTTTTTCATTTATAGTACTATTTTATTTTTTTCCAAATACTGATAGTTGTCGGGCACTTGGGTCAAGTACATTTGTCCACTTTGGTCGCCAAATTTCTGAAATTAAATGATCACAATTATTGTACTGTTTTGCAAAAATATCATGATACATAGTCTCCTCTTTAGTTCGTCCCTCATCACAGTGTGCAAGTGTTTGTTCCGCAAACTCTTTCACAGCGTCGACCCAGTTGTACCCGACGGCGTCACTCATTCCATTCTTTTGGCGCCAGAGAATCTCATGAGGAAGAACACCTTCAAAAGCCTCGCGAAGGATCCACTTCTCCATGCGATTTCCTGGAACTTTTAGAGATTGATCAATTGTCATTCCCAATTCAACAAACTCCTTGTCCAAAAATGGAACTCGCAACTCGAGTCCGTGAGCAGCCATGCATCTATCAGCTCTGAGACCATCAAATTGATGTATCAGTCGCAATCGTCTCGTGCACTCAATAGCAAAGTCTGTGATGCTAGGAGAGTAGTGGAAGTAGAGGTACCCACCAAATAGTTCGTCACTCCCTTCACCCGAAAGAATTACTTTACAGTCAGTCTTTTCTGAAATGTACTTGGCGAGAAGCCACATAGGAACACTGGCTCGAACAGTTGTAGTATCATAACTTTCTAGACTCTTGATGACATTCTCAATGACTGGAATTCCATCCTTTACAGGGTCAAATATAAGCTCGTGATGTTCAGAATCCAAAAATTCAGCCATAACTCTCGCCGCCAATATGTCCGGGCTACTTGTTGAAGTACCGACTGAAAAAGTTTTAATTTGTTTTCCCAGGTACTTTTTACCAAGAGCTGCGACAAGACTACTATCGAGACCACCTGACAAGAGAAATCCAACGTTTCTATCAGTGTTTTCGACGCGAATACGAACAGCTTCTTCAAACTTTGTCTTGATTTCATTTTCGTCGGATGGTTCATTTGAAAAATCCCAGTAACTCGAGTACCAACACGAGAATTTGTCTGTATCAGAATCGTACGAGTGACCTGGTGGAAAAATATCAATTTTGGTACCAAAATTGAGAAGCGCCTTGGCTTCGCTCGCGAGTGCCATTTTACCTGGTTCAAAACGAGTGTAGAACAAAGGACGAACACCAAGAGGGTCGCGTGATGCTAGTAAACGCTTACCATCAGTATAACAAATGGCAAAGACGCCGCGAATCATCTTTGAAGCCTCTAGAATACCATGCTCCTCAATCAAAGGAATTAGACACTTGCAGTCATTTGTATTCACAGGGTCAAACTTGAGATGATTATAAATTTCTCCGTTGCATACGAGCATCTTACCATTATTTAAAAAAGGTTGCATACCACTATTTGACAAATCGTTTATAGCTAACCGTGAAAATTCCATCCAACAATCACCGATTGTTGTATCCATAGTACCATCGGGACCTCTGTGTGTGAGATATGATGATGTTACAACATTTGACGCGCCGAAAACGCAGACGATTCCACACATATGAAGTATTAACGCGATGATTCTTTAATAAAAGTATAAAGAACATTGTCATCATTCTTCTGTTTCCATCCCAGACTTTTTAATTTATCAGAATTTATAAAGTACCTACTGTCGTTGAAAGGACGATCTTCGACAACTTCCATCCATTCTTCATATTCTTCAGTATTTTTGACTGCTTTTATAATCAACTTTGTAATATCAAGAACACTAAACTCGTAATCAGAACTTATATTGTATATTTCGCCAGGTGTACCTTTTTCATAAATAGTCATTACTGCATCGGTAACATCATCAACATGTATAAAGGCTCGTTTGACACTTGAACTAACTGTTCCATGAAGTGTACACTTGTTTCCATTTTTTAAAAGGTTTATAAATTTTGGAATCAACTTTTCTGGATACTGTCTCGGACCATACACATTGTTACAGCGAATTATCTTGATATCCATCTTAAATGATTTAATGTATGATTGAACAATCATTTCAGCCGCCGCCTTTGAAGAAGAATATGGATTTGTAGGAACGAGAATGTCACATTCTGTAAAAGCCGGACCAGATTCCCAAGTCCCGTAAACCTCGTCAGTACTAAAATGTATAAACTTTGTATCGGGTTTTTCAAGACGAAATGCTTCTAACAAGTTGTGTGTACCACACACATTTTCATATGTAAACTTGACTGGATCATTAAAAGAATTATCAACGTGACTCTGTGCCGCAAAGTGAAATACAACATCAAACTTGTATTCTTTAATTAAAAATGTTACAAGATCACGATTCTTTATATCACCTTTTATAAAAGTACATGTTCCTTTGTTAACATTGTATATATTTGAACAATAATCAAGTTTGTCCAAATTTATAATAAGGTACTCAGGTCTTGCTATTTTATTAATAAAATTAGATGCTATAAATCCACAACCTCCAGTTACTAAAATACTAACAACCATTAACTTTCGTGACTTCAAATTTTTTAAGTAGTTCACAAACATAATCAACATCGTCCAGTTCCATACCGTGATGAGCCCCTAAAAGAAATGCATTCTTCATAATCAAGTCTGAATTGGTAAAAGGTTTCTTGAACTGTTCAAATGCGGGGTGTCGCGTGATATTACCAGCGAAACATACCCTGGTCTGGATCCCGTTTTCCTCTAGAAACGTGAGCAACTCCATACGGTCAGGGCATTGTAATGGTATTGCCAGCCAATTGGGACTTTTGGAATCATCTGGTAAAATGTAATACTTTGTGTCTCTCAAGTTTTCCAAGTAACGCTTGACATTGTTACGTCTCTTTTCAAGAAACTTTTCAAGTTTATCAAGTTGTACTAGACCGAATGCCGAGTTCATTTCACACGCCTTCATATTGTACCCCATAACTCCATACAAAAACTTCCAATCATATGGAATTCCATCGACAGAGTAATTGAAACGAGCATTCGGATCCTCTACATTGTCACCGATTCTACCCCAATCCCTAAACATAATAGCGCGTTTAAGGTGGTCTTCGGAGTTAAACATGACCATTCCACCGGTTCCACCAGCTGTAATGACATGACTCGCGTAAAAACTAGTTGTAGAAATGTCAGTACACTCATTCTTTGTAATGGTATCCGCAGAATCTTCAATAAGAATCAAGTTTGGAAATTCCTTGCGAATAGCAACCCAATCTGGTACATTTCCAACAAGGTTGGGTAATAAGAGACACTTGGTATTTTCTGTCACAACTTGTTTAATATAGTCTACATTTGTAACATATGTGGTGAGGTCAACATCACAAAATACTGGCGTGAGACCCAACTGCACAATTGGAGCCACTGTCGTTGAAAAACCTGAAGCAGGTGTTACTACTTCATCACCGGGCTTCAAATCGAGAGAGCACAAAGCCAATAGAATAGCCGAAGACCCCGAATTTACAAAGAGACCGTGATTCTTTCCAAAAAGAGATGATACACGTTTCTCAAACTCGACGGTTCGTTTTCCAAACCCTGCTAACCATCCATCTCGGAGACATTCTTCGACAGCCTTGATCTCTTCTTCACCATATGACTCAAATTTATTTGGTGCATACCAAACTTTACGCATTTATAAACTTAGAGAAAACAAAATCTTTAATTATATGGAACAAATTTGTTCAGGAATGGTTATTATAAAAAACGGGTTTTACCAAATTATGCAACTTGATGATCATTTTAGGACTCGTAAATATGGTATATGGGATTCCGGAAATGAAAAGATTCTTGATACCATGGGTGAATACAGTAAAGAGTTTCCTGATGCAATGTACGGAGTTTTAAAACTTGATACACTCACGGAAAAACAACTGGAAAAAATGAAACAACTTTCATACTTTGAACAGTTTATTTTTATAGTTCCAGCTTCACATTATAAATGTGTTTTACCAACTAGTGTCAGAGCGTTGTATTCATGCGTTGAATCAAATTATTTACCAAGAGAAGATTTCAAAACTATTCCATTTGAAAACAAGTTGAATCAAGTTGTTTGGAGAGGGCAAAATGCAAGTCATGCTGAAACAACAAACTTTAGAAGTTTACTTGTTGATCTAGTAAAAGATGACCCACGATTTGATTGTAAATTGGTAAATGGTTCTTGGCAACCACCTTTCAACCCGGATTATAGAATTTCAAAGGAGGAACAAATGAAATACAAGGGTATTTTTGCTATTGACGGCGGTGGTTTTGCACAAACAATTGAATGGGTACTTGGTTCGGGATGTGTCCCTCTAGTGTGCTCTGTGTACTGGTTTGGTCTCCAGCATGAACTTGTACCATGGAAGCACTACGTTCCAATTGAGACAGATATGAGTGATCTCTTTCAAAATGTTGAATGGGTACTCACCCATGATGAAGAGTCTCGCGAAATTATAAAAAATGCAATGGAATTTTACAAAGAACGCATGAATCCAGAATACATGTTTAAAATGTTAAAGAATACGATGACACCATAAGTAATGATACTGCTTACATTAAACGACGAAGCGTACAGACCTTTGGCTGATATTACAGCAATTGAAAATAAAAAGGTGTACTGCGAAAAGCATGGGTACCAGTTTGAGCATGTTACAGACGCAGGAGAAAGTATATGCGGTAAAAAGGTTACACCAAAAGGTCCCGATACTCCATCAGATGAAGCACCAATGGGATGGGGTAAAATTTATGCAATGCAACATCTATTTAAAAAGTACCCAAAAACAGAATGGATTTTTAACATAGATTGTGACGCTATGATTACAAATATGGGTACTAAAATAGAGGATGTCATATCAAAAGTTGCAGATGAGAATACCCATATAATCATTCCAGCAGATTGCAATGGTATAAATTGCGGAGTTATGCTTGTACGAAATACTCCAATAGGAAGAGCCTTTTTAGACGTTATAGCAGCTTCCGAACCAATGTATAAACATTGGTACATGCAAGAAAATCAGTGTATACAAGATTTACTTGTAGGAACATTTTTGACTGAACAAGGTATGAAGAATGGTGGAACATTTTGGACAACTGTTTCGCGTGTCATTCCTCAGAGAATCATGAATTCATATGATTACAAAAATTTACCACAGTTTAAAAATCGTACGGGTATCAAAGATATTTTTGGAAACGATGGTCAGTGGCAAAGAGGTGATTTCGTGATTCAGTTTCCTTCGACACCTCTTGATTATCGCATAAAAGTTGCAAATATATACAAACAGTTGTGTTTTTAATTTCAGGAAAATAATATACGCACTTATTAAATGTCTTCTGGCGGTGTAGCCCAGTTAGTTGCAATCGGAGCTCAGGATGCATTCCTCGTTGGTAAACCAGAGGTTTCATTCTTTCAGTCTGCGTACAAGCATCACACCAATTTTTCCCAAGTTATAGGTCGTCAGATTCTCCAGGGAAATCCCACAAACAACGGCATGACAACCATTCGTTTTGAACGTAACGGTGACATGCTCGGTTTTGTCTACCTCACAGCAACTGCAGCTTCTGGAGGTGTGCAATCATCATACGCTACGGGAAATTGGTCAAATATCATTGATCACACCGAGTTGTATATTGGTGGTCAGCTTATTGATCGACAAAGTGCGGAGTTTACCGAGTTTTTAGCCCCTCCATTATTTTCTGGAAATGCATCCCAGTCGACACTTAGCTCTATACACGGAGGGTACGGGACGCAAAGTTATTTTTACCCTTTGCGATTCTGGTTCTGCGAAAACTGGCAGTCGGCTCTTCCACTTGTTGCTCTTCAGTACCACGATATTGAGGTCCGCATTTACTGGACTGCAAATATTAGTTCTACGTTAGCTGCTTTCTCAGGTGACGCATTTACACC
>Ga0114963_10000661_pt1 | contig 23230 bp, 14 predicted proteins | sample C_131016_EF_Meta_FD_87019 | JGI IMG/M metagenome (GOLD analysis project Ga0114963, IMG submission 87019) | Freshwater microbial communities from Lake Croche, Canada to study carbon cycling - C_131016_EF_MetaG | ecosystem: Environmental > Aquatic > Freshwater > Lake | place: Lake Croche, Canada...
CGCTTGAGTTCCTGGTTGAGACCGACCACGACGGCGAGCGTGATCGCCGGGCCAGTGCAGTGCTGCGGGCACTGGATTCCACCTCTGGTGACGACCAGCCTGCCGCGTATGACATGGATAAACTGCTCGCCGATCATCCACATCGCGCCGACGGCTCCGACGTCCGGCAGTGGTTCGACACCCGGGGTGTGCAGTTCGGTCCGGCGTTCACCGCGCTGAGTGCCATCAATGCGACCGACAACGCCGGCGATACCGTGCTGGCTGAGATCGGCCTGCCGACCGCGATCCGCGGTCAGCAGAGTGCTTTTTGCGTGCATCCGGCACTGCTGGATGCGTGCTTCCAGTCGGTCGCAGCCCATCCCGGCGTGCAGAACACTGGAACCGGCGGTCTGCTGCTGCCCCTCGGTGTGCGTCGGCTCCGCGACTACGGCTCAGCCAACAAAGCTCGCTACTGCCTGACTCGTGTTGTCTCCCTTGATGGTTCAGGTGTCGAAGCCGATATTCATCTCATCGATGATCACGGCACGGTTCTGCTGTCGGTAGACGGACTGTCGATGGGCAGTGGTGCGGCCGAAGGTGACCGCGTGCTCAACGAGCGCCTGATGGCCGTTGAGTGGAGTAGGGAGGAGTTGCCGGATCTCGCCTCGCACTTCAACGCCGGTAGCTGGCTGCTGGTCAGCACCTCCGACACCACTGACATCCTCGCCTCTGAGCTCACCGACGCGCTCAAGCTCAATGACGCGGACGTGGCGGCGATGTCGTGGCCGCAGCACGCCGACCACGCCGCTAACGCCGCTCGGCTGCGGGCGTACCTGGCTGAAGGCCGATTTGGAAACATGGTCGTGGTGGCCGCGCCGCGCACCACTTGCCCTCCGGAGCACGTGGCGAAACGCGGTGGCGAACATGTTCGCGATCTGGTTCGGATCGTCCGTGATCTGCCCGAAGCGGCCGGCGATACGCCGCGACTCTACGTCGTCACCCGCGGCGCCCAGATGGTTGTGGCCGGCGAGCGCCCCAATCTTGAGCAGGCCGGCCTGCGTGGCCTACTGCGGGTGATCGGTGCTGAGCACCCTGCGCTGCGTCCGACGCAGATCGATGTCGACGAGGCGACCGAGGCCAAGCTGATCGCGCGGCAGCTGCTGCTGGGTTCGGATCAGGATGAGACCGCATTCCGCAACCAGCAGTGGTATGCGGCGCATCTGTACCCGGCTCCGCTTCGGCCTCAGGAGCGCTACACTACCGTCGTCGATCACGAGCAGGACGGCATGAGACTGGAGATCCGCACACCCGGTGACCTCCAGACCATGGAATTGGCAGCGTTCGAGCGGACCGCTCCCGGGCCGGGTGAGATCGAGGTCGCGGTTACCGCCTCCAGCCTTAACTTCGCCGACGTGCTGGTGGCTATGGGTCGTTATCCGAGCTACGACGGGAAGCCGCAACTGGGAATCGATTTCGCCGGTGTGGTCACCGCGGTCGGACCGAACGTGCGCTCGCACAGGGTGGGCGATCACGTCGGCGGCATGTCGCCGAACGGCTGTTGGGGAACCTTCCTCACCTGCGATGTGGACGTTGCAGTCACGCTGCCGGCCGGTCTGCGCGACGACCAGGCGGCAGCGGTGTCGACCGCGGCGGCGACGGCCTGGCACGGGCTGGTGGACCTGGCCCGCATCAAACCCGGCGACAAGGTGCTTATTCACTCCGCCACCGGCGGTGTGGGACAGGCCGCGATCGCCATCGCCCGGCTCGCCAGGGCGGAGATTTACGCGACAGCGGGCACTCGGGAGCGCCGGGAGATGTTGCGGCGCATGGGCATCAACAATGTCTACGATTCGCGCAGTGTCGACTTCGCGGAGCAGATCCTCCAGGACACCGACGGCTACGGTGTCGACGTCGTTCTGAACTCGCTGACCGGTGCCGCCCAGCGTGCCGGTGTGGAACTGCTGGCCTTCGGTGGCCGCTTCATCGAGATTGGGAAGAAGGACATCTACGGCGACACCCGGATGGGCCTGTTCCCGTTCCGTCGCAACCTGTCCTTCTACGGTGTGGACCTTGCGTTGATGTGCCTGACACATCCCGCTCAGATCCGCGAACTGCTGAATACCGTGTACCGCCTGACCGCCGAAGGTGTTCTGCCGCAACCGGAGACCACGCACTACCCGTTGGTCGACGCGGCCACGGCCATTCGCGTGATGGGTGCTGCCGAGCACACCGGAAAACTGATCCTGACGATCCCGCGGACGGGGCACAGCGAGGTTGTCGTTCCGCCGGAGCAGGCACAGGTGTTCCGTTCGGACGGTGCCTACATCGTCACCGGCGGGCTGGGCGGCCTCGGCTTGTTCCTGGCCGGCAAGATGTCGTCGGCGGGTGTCGGTCGCATCGTGCTCAACTCCCGCTCGCAACCGAAACCGGATGCACTGGCGCATATCGCCCGCATGCGGAAGGCCGGTACCCAGATCGAGGTCGTCAGTGGCGACATCGCCTGCCCCGAGACGGTTGACCGGCTGGTGTCGGCGGCCACGTCGACCGGTCTTCCGGTGCGCGGCGTGCTGCACGCCGCGGCCGTGGTCGAGGACGCGATCCTTGCCAACATCACCGATGAGCTGATCGAACGGGACTGGGCGCCGAAGGTGTACGGAGCGTGGCATCTGCACCGCGCGACCATCACGCAGCCGCTCGACTGGTTCTGCTCGTTCTCCTCGGCTGCGGCGCTGCTCGGCTCACCCGGGCAGGGCGCCTACGCCGCGGCTAATAGCTGGCTGGATGGGTTCACGCATTGGCGGCGCGCTCAGGGTCTGCCGGCCACGGCGATCGCGTGGGCCGCGTGGGATGAGATCGGCGCCGGCGCTCACCTGGCCGCCGACGGCAACACCACGATGATCAGCCCGGCCGAGGGCGCTCAAGCATTCGAGGCGTTGCTGCGCCACAACCGGGCGCACACCGGCTACGCACCGGTGATCGGTACGCCGTGGCTGACCGACCTGGCGCAGCGCAGCCCGTTCGCCGAGGCGTTCCAGTCCAGTGCGGACCGGCCGGCCGACACCAGCAGCTTCCGTGCCGAGTTGCATACGGCTCCTCGCGACGAATGGCCCACCCTGGTCCGTCGTCTGGTGGCCGAACAACTGAGCCTGATTCTGCGCAGGTCGGTCGACCCGGATCGGGCGATCTCAGAGTATGGTTTGGACTCGCTGGGCAACCTCGAGCTACGCACCCGAATCGAGACGGAGACCGGTGTCCGGGTCCGTTCCATGGACATCACCACGGTTCGCGCGTTAGCCGAGACCCTGTGCGAAACGTTGGCCGGTGTTCTGGCGTCAGCTCGCTAACAGGATCGGAAGCTGACGGGAACCGACTGAGGGAGCGAGTGCACGGTGGTTGCGCTGACGGCCATCCATGACTGGGTGGACGCCCCGGGTTCTGTCGTGTCGTGGGCGCCCTCGCCGGCCTGCGCAGCCAAGGTCGCACAGGCTCCGGCAACAGACGTGCCTGCCAGCTATCAGCAGGAGCAACACGTCCGCACCTTCCGTGAGCATTCGACGAACGGTCTGGAGATGGCGCGGCTGCTGATTCCGTCGTGGAACATCCCGGGCCGCTGCGATATCCGTGCGATGACGTACGTGATCAACGCCTACCTGCGGCGGCACGATACCTACCACAGCTGGTTCGAGTTCGATGACAACGACCGAGTAGTTCGGCACACCACGCCCAACCCGGCCGATGTCCAGTACGTCGCGACAAAGCATGGGGAGATGACTGCGGCGCAGTGGCGGGAACACGTCCTGGCCACCCCTAGTCCGCTGGAATGGGACTGCTTCAGGTTCGGCGTGATTCAGCGCGCCGATCACTTCACGTTTTACGCCTGTATCGACCACGTCCATGCGGATGCGATGTTCATGGTTAACCTGTTCGTGGAGCTGAATATGAATTACGCGGCTCTGGTCGAGGGCGGTGCGCCGATCCGGCTTCCGGAGACGGGACGTTACAACGACTACTGCGTTCGGCAACGTGACTACACGTCGGCACTGACATTGGAGTCGCCGGAAGTCGCCGAGTGGGTCGAGTTCCTGGGGCGCAATGGAGGCACGCTGCCGAAGTTCCCGCTGCCGCTGGGTGATCCGTCAGTGCCGTGCACAGGCGACCTGATCACCGTGAAGTTGATGGACGCCCATGACACCGACCGGTTCGAATCTGTCTGCACTGCCGCGGGAGTTCGATTCATCGGCGGCGTTTTCGCCTGTGCGGCAATCGCTGAACGCGAACTGGCCGGCATTGACACCTACAATGTGATTACGCCGACAACGACGAGGCGTACGCCGGCGGACTTCCAGACCACGGGCTGGTTCACCGGCGTGGTGCCGATTTCGATTCCGGTGGCGGGGATGTCGTTCACGGTGGTGGCAAGGGCCGCGCAGGCGGCATTCGATTCCGGGATGCCGATGGCCAATGTGCCGATCGAGCGGGTGCTGGAGTTAGCCGCCACGGTGCCCGGCATCAGGAAACCGGGCCCCGGCGTTCCGATGCTGTCGTATCTCGATATCGGTCTGCCGCCACTGGACCCGGTGGTCATGGGTCAGTGGCAGTCGCGTAATGGTCAGCTGTACACCGATCTCGGTGCTGCGAACCAGATCGGTATGTGGGTTACCCGGCGCGACACCGGAACCACCGTCACTGTGGCCTATCCGGATAACCCGGTCGCCCGAGAGTCGGTGGCAAACTACGTCGATCTGATGAAAATGATGTATCTGCGTGCCGCCGAGGGCCGCGCCGACTCCGTCACCTCGCCGCGCATCCCGAAGGCCTCGGCGTGACCCGCATGGATGGTCCGGCGGAAGGCGTTTCGGGATCCGACGTCGGCAACGTGGTGCCCTATGCAGATCAGGCGCTGTTCCTCGCCCTGCGCGGCGCCGGCCAGGAGGCGGTCATGCAGGGGCTGTGGATCTATCAGCGCCCCGTCGACCTCGATGGTGTGCGGCGCTTCCACCGCAACCTCTTCGGAACCCTGCTGGCCCGCCGGATCGAGCCGTCCTCGCTGCCGTTCGGGCGGCACCGCTGGGTATCCCAACCGTTCACCGATTCCAACCTTGACCTGGGCGAGCAGCCCCGGTCCCGCGATGAGATCTACACCTGGGCCGACGAGCAGGTCGAACTGCCACTCGACCCTGAGTGGGGGCCGGCCTGGCGACTGGGCGTCCAACCGTTCGATGATGGCACCACCGTGGTGAGCCTGGTGGTTTCACACTGTGTGGCCGACGGTGCGGGCAGTTTCATGGCGATCGCCCAGGCAAGCACGGGGGCGATCCGCGATCTGGGGCTTCCGCCAGCGGGCGCGCGCACGCGACGGCACGGGATACGTGAGGATCTCCGCCAGCTCAGAGGTGATCTCCCCGAGGTGGGCCGGACGCTGCGGCGGGCAGCCAAAGTCGCCGTGGGGCGTCGCGCCGAACTTGGTCGGTCAGCGCCAGCCCGGTCAGTCCCCGGCACCGGATCCCGGACCGTTCGGATGCCGACTGTCTCAGCCTTCATCGACGCCACGCAGTGGGATTCCCGGGCGCAATCCCTTGGTGGCAATAGCTTTTCGTTAGTCGCCGGCTTTGCCGGCAAGCTCGCTGCGCGCCTCCACCGCGCCCGGGCCTCGGACGGCGCCGTGACGCTCATGCTTCCGGTGAGCGAGCGCGCCGACCTTGATGACACCGGTGGCAATGTTGTAACGATCGCCAACGTCAGTTTCGATCCTGCTCTGGTCACCACGGATCTGTCGGGACCTCGCACCGCGATCCGAGAGGGTCTGAAGAACGCACGCGAAGTCCCCGACGAAATGGTGGAACTACTTCCCCTGATTCCTTTTGTGCCCAAGCGGGGGATTGCGCGGATAGCTGATGCGACATTCGGATTTTCCACTGATCTACCTGTGTCTTGCTCCAACTTCGGCGTTCTGCCACCCGAGTTGACCCGAGTGGATGGAACTCCAGCCGAGTTCCTGTCTTTCCGGGGCGTTGACCGGCACGCATCCGCCGATAATCTCGACCGCCGACGCGGTGTCATGACCGTCACGTCCGGACAGATCGCCGACACGATGACAATTACCGTCATCAGCTATCAACCGGGGATGGAAAACTCGCGGGCAGAGCTTCGCGGGATACTGACCGAAACCCTGAAAGACTTCGGACTTTCCGGCGAAATAGTGTGAAGGTGAAACTGAAATGACGACACAAGCCCGGCCACCCGGCGGACTCTTTCGTCGGTCTCGGCGCGAGCAACCCGCGGAGCATCGTCTTGCGTTTCTCGATCACGCCGCACTCGAACTGCTGCGCGCGACAGGTCGCAATCAGCTCATCCAGATCGTCTGGGTCTACGAGCGTCCCCTCGACGAGGACGGGCTGAATCGTTTCCACAAGAATCTCTACGCGTCACTGGGTAGCAGGCTGATCGAACGTTCGCCACTGCCGTTCGGGCGGCCGCGGTGGGTGCAACCGGTTGGTTCGCTTCCGCCCATCCACCGCGCTGAACATGCCAGGCCGCGTTCGGAGTTGATGGACTGGGCCGATGAACTGGCCCGACTACCCATCGACCCGGTTCGCGGACCGGGCTGGTACCTGGCCGTCCAACCCCTCGACGACGGCTCGACGGCCGCCAGCATCATCGCCTCGCATGTGATCGGCGACGGGGTTGGTGCCCTGATGGCGGTCTTCGAGGCAGTCACCGGCAATATTCGGCAGACCGGTTACGACCGACCCGGATCCCGTTCGCGCTTTCAGGCTATCGTCGCGGATCTGCGGCAGGCCGGCCGTGACCTGCCACTGACCGCGCGCACGGCGGTCAAGGCCGCCAAGATGGCCCGCGTCAAACGCGATGACTTCGCCCGCGCACGGGTTGCGCGCACCGGAACTCCAGACAACCGTCATGTCGTGGTTCCGTCCGTCGCCGTCTACTTAGATATTCCCGAGTGGGATGCTAAAGCCGAATCCCTTGGTGGGAACAGCTATTCGCTACTGGCAGGTTTCGCCGCGAAGCTCGGTGAGCACCTGGGTCGGCGACGCGCCTCAGACGGTGCTGTCACCCTGACAATCGCGATCAACCTTCGCGAGAGCCTCGACGACGACCGAGCACTGGCGATGGCTTTTGCCAGTGCACCCGTCGATCCGACGAAAGTCGCCGTTGATCTCACCGAGGCCCGTAACGCGGTTCGTGAGTCGCGGGAGAGGGCAAAGTCCGAACCCGACCCGGCCATGGAGATCATGCCGCTGATGCCGTGGTTGCCACGCGGTGCAGTCAAGGGTTTAGCCGATCTGATGTTCGCCTATTCCGAGGATCTCCCGATTTCCTGCTCGAATCTGGGCGACCTGCCAGAGGATCTCGCGCGTCCCGATGGCAGCCCGGCCGACTTCGTACTCATTAGGGCATTAGACAGCGATGTCACGTTGGGGGAACTGCAGCGCTCGCACGGCCAGTTGGTGGTTGTCTCCGGACGGATCAACGGCAAGATCTCAATCTCGGTGGAGGCCTACCAACTCGACGCGGAGAACTCCAAGGCCCGACTGCGCACCGTGGTCGAGCAGACGCTGGCCGAGTTCGGCCTCAGCGCGGTAGTCGACTAGCGGGCAGCGCTGCCGGGGCGGCCGCACGGTGTTGGGAGGCCGCTGACTGCGAGGTTGCTGCTTTCGGGGCCTGAGACGTCGGGGCCGGGGACGTCGGGGCCGGGGACGTCGGGGCCGGGGCGAAGCCGGGCGCGGCCGACTGAGCCCGCGTCGCTCGCACGGCCGGTGCCGGCCGGCCCCGCGGTGAGTCCGGGGTGGCGCGAGACGGGCGGCGCGGCGCGGTGTCTGCGGGAAGTATCGGAGCGGCTGGGGCATCGCTCGGATCTCTAGCCGTATCCAGGATTGCGCGGCCCTGCTCGATGGCGGCGACAAGGTCGCGGTTCAACTGCTCGAAGTCCCCGCGCGGGATCAGTTGAGCTCCGGTGGGCTGCCCGAAAGGGGTGCTGCGGTCGTATCCGAATTCCACGAGCACCCGCATCGCTGGTTCGGCGGCGTCGAGTAGTACCGGGTCGAAACCCAAATCGCGCAGCGGTCGCAGCACCGGCAGCATCGGGGCGGGGATGAAGTAATAGGTGGTGTCGCCGAAGTGCTGGACAACGGTGTTGGGGTCATAGCGCGGGTCAGCGGGATTCAGTGTGACGTGCGAGTAGTCGTGCGCGCCGTAGAAAAGAGCTACCACGGCGTTCGCGTCGGCGATCAGGTTCAGCGGGTAGCGCGGAAAATCAGCAAAGAGGTCGTACTGCCGGGCCACGTCAACCGTGGTGAACGGGGTGTCCGTGGGTGTGGCCGCCGAGAACGTCCAACCCAGTTTCGTGATGACGGCCCCCGTGAACCGCGCGTTGATCCCGCCGTTCGGGCGGTTGAGGTTCGCCAGCATCACGAACGACACCGGCGGAACGCTCCCGGTGCCGGAAGCGTCTGCGGCACGTTCGGCGAGATGCCGCTTCGCCGCGGTCGCGATGACGGAACTCTGGGAGTATCCGAATACGACGGTCGGGTCCGTCGTCGCGTCGATCGCCGCGTCGATCACCCCGGTTCCGGCGAGGACAGACAGGTCGAAGAACATGTCATCGGGGCTGGTGAACGGCCAGAACTGCGCCGGCGTGACTACCGGAACCCCGGTGTAGTCCCCGCCGAGCGACGGCCGGATGTAGTCGTCGACCGCCAAGTCAACCCACGCCTGATCGACGACGTGCATGTTGGTACCTGCCATGATCAAGGCTTCAGCGGCCGACAGTTTGATGTCGAGCGCGCGAGCCGGTGGTGAGCTCACCCCGATGGCGGTGGCCGCCGCGGCGACCACACTGAGAAGTGCTGACGCACTGGCGACCTCACTGAGAAGTGCAGACGCACTGGCGAGCTCTCTGAGAAGTGCTGACGCACTACGGCCCGAACCCGACCGGCCGGCTCGGCGGCCGCCGTACGCAGCCGTCGCAGCCACCGACCGGTAACTGCAAAAATTTCCCACGTGAACTGACCTCGACCTCGTCTTCAGCAAACCTTATCGCCACCACGGGCTAATGTGCCAACCGCGAACAGTTGTCCCCCGACCCTGTAGTGTGCGGATCGCGGCGAACGGACCGGACGTTCACATGATACGTGGCGTTCACATGCTACGTGAGGGGCGGAAATGGGATCGGGCGACCACATCACAATCGCGGATATCAAGGCGATGAAGCGGCAAATTCGCACATCGCTCTGGTTGCGCGGCCGCCCTCCACTGGAGGGTTCGACATCGCCGGAGGAACTCCTCTATCTAGCGACAACCGCGAAGCGGATTGACGCGAAAATCATCGGGGAGATCGGGTTCAACGCCGGGTTCTCGACGAATGCCTTTCTGGGCTCGAGTCACGATTCGCATGTGGTTTCCTTCGATCTCGTCGAGCACGGGTACACGCGGGCGGCCAAGCGGGTCGTCGATCAGAAGTTTCCCGGCCGACACACCTTGATCGCGGGCGATTCGACCGTAAGCGTGCCCGAGTACGCACGCGAGAACCCGGACCTTCGATTCGACATAGTTTTCATTGACGGCGGACATGAATACGAAATCGCCAAGGCTGACATCATGAATATGATGCCGATGTGCACGGCGTCCACGGCGGTCATCATCGATGACCTCACACCCTGGCTTCGGTGGGGCAAAGGCCCGACTCGGGCGTGGATGGAGGCAATCGAGGGCGGTTTTGTTCGCCAGGAGGAATTGTTCAAGGACGGTCTGCCGGTGTCGGTCATCGAGCCTCCCGGTAAGCGGGTGTGGGCGCTGGGGCGTTACGTCTTCGATCGAACCGTCAGCTAGCCGGCGCTTGACGGCGCAAACACGTCCGCGTCAGCTGCTGTCTAGAGGTGGCTCCAGCCCAGTCCGATGAAGAGAAATCCGATGAGGCCCAGCAAACCCGCGTACTCAATGCGGCTTCGTGATCTGACCCATATCCCGAACCGGACTAGAACGGCCAGGGTTTTGGCCGGAGCTATCACGTAACTGATAAGTGGCGCAATAACCACCAGACTTCCGATAAGGGTAAATGCCAGTAAGGCGCCAGCCTGCTCTATCCGCGGGGTACCCGAGGTCGCGATGATGATGAGCACGGCAAGGTAGTCCACTGACGGTAAACCGACGCCGACGCCGATCAGACCGGCCAGCCATGGTGAACGGCCTTTGATGAGGATTCTGCGGACCGATGTTGTGAATTTGTCAGCCTTACCGCTGTCCACCAGATCGGACGAAACCACCTCGCCGCGCTTGCGTGCGCGCAGCCAGAGCACGGCCATGGCCACAGCAACCGCGAGCGCGACGATTCCTAGTGCAATTTGAGCCTTGCCGCCGCTGGAGCTGTTGGATGCGAAAGGAAGTCGGTCGAAGGTGAAGAGTGCCGCCATTCCGAAACTCAGTGAAACGGTGACGCTTCCGACGAGGTAGGCCAGCAGTTGCCGTACTGGTTGTTCCCGCGCGAGCAGTAATGGAACCAGACCGATCCGAGTCGGTTCGAAATTGACCGCGCCGGCAAGCGCTAGCACGGTGAACCACACGGTGCCGACTCTACCGTTTCGCCCGGTGCCGCCAGGGCTGTGGATTAGCGCGTCGGCGACGTCGCCGCGGCTCGCTCGAGAAGGTCGGCGGTGGTAGCGATGCTTCGCTCCGGTGGAGTCATCTGTGCGGCCACTTCGACCGCGCGGGCCACGCACTTGGGACCCATCACGGTGCGAAGGTCTTCGCGTAACGACTCTGCGGTGGTCGACGAGAATTTCCGAGCGGTACCGACTCCCAGCCGTTTGATCTGGTTCGCCCACACCGGCTGGTCAGCACCCACCCAGAGCACCAGAGTCGGTACGCCCGATCGGACGCTGGCTGCGGTCGTACCGGCTCCGCCATGATGCACGATGGCCCTACACCGGGGGAAAACCTCGGCATGCTTGGCTGAGGGCACGATCTTGACGTGGGCAGTCGACTCGATCTGGCCGACTTCGAGCACGCCCGAGCAGATCAATGCGCGCTCTCCGAGTTCTGCCGCAACCTCACTGATCATGGCGATGGCCTCAGCCGGATCGGCGACCGGCATGCTGCCGAAACCGAAATAGATCGGCGGCGTTCCGTTGGCGATCCACTCCGATACCGCCTGATCTACTTCGGTGTGGAGCTGTAGCGTGATCGAGCCGACCATCGGCCGCCTGTCGTCCCACTGGGCGTTGAGCCCGGGAAAGAAGGCCTCATCGTAAGCCTGGATCTCCAGCGCGCCTGCGTCGACGATCCGCCGTACAGCGCGCGATCTCGCCTTCGGTAGGCCCAGGGTGTGGCGCTGCTCGTCCTCTGCAGGTTTGAGCAGCCGCCAGTGCCCCCACTCGACCACCGCCCAAGCCGGCCGGACCAACGGCATCGGAGCCGGAAACGGCAGAATCATATTGTTCGCACGGGCCGGAAAGTAGTGCAGGGCCGCCAGGGGAATGTTGTAGAACTCAGCGACGTTTGCGGCAACCTCTTGATACGTGGTGCCCGTCAGGATCAGATCCGCATGGCTCGCGAGTTCCGTCAGAGCCGCGTTCATCTCGGCCCAACCGTCGGTGATGAATTCCCGGCCCTGTCGCATCATCGTAAACGGGTTGCGCAGCCGCCACCCCAGGCGGAAGATTTCGGCGTCCAGTTGCTTCTGGGAATCCGGTCCGTACACCACCACTGGGGCGAGGCCCGCTGACTCGGCAAACGCGACGAGATTTGGCGGTACGGCCATCTTGACCTCATGCCCACGGCGCTGAAGTTCTAGTGCCACCGCAGCGGCCGGTTCCACGTCGCCGCGTGTTCCGTGAACTGCGATCGCGTATCTCATGATGCTCCTGCGCTAACCGGCTCCGGTTCAGTTGGGCCGGGCGATTTAACCGGCGCCGGCGGCTGCCACTTCGACGGCCACCAGTTCGCCTTGCCGACCAATACTGCGATGGCCGGCACGGTGATGGTTCGAACCAGGAAGGTGTCCAACAGAATGCCGGCCGCAATGATGAAGCCGATCTGGACCAGGGTGGTGATGCTGGAGAACTGGAGACCGATCATCGAGGCTGCGAAGATAAGGCCGGCCGCCGTGATGACGCCGCCGGTCTGGCTGACGGTACGTATCACCCCGGAGCGGATACCGAATGGCGACTCTTCACGGATCCGGGAGATCAGCAGCAGGTTGTAATCCGCACCCACCGCTACCAGGATGATGAAGGTCAAGCCCGGCACACTCCAGTGCAGTTCCTGACCGAGAATCACTTGGAACAAAAGAACGCCCAGTCCGAGCGCCGAAAGATAGGAAAACATTACGGAGGCAATGAGATACAAGGGCGCAACCAACGCACGCAGCAGGGCGATCAGGATGCTGAGCACCACGAGAATTGTTGTCGTCACGATCAGCTTCAGGTCCTGGTAGTAGTAGTCCCGGGTATCGCGCAGTGTCACCGTGAGTCCGGTCATCGAGACCGAGGCGTCCGCGAGGGTGGTGTTGGGCTGGGCTCCGCGCGCGGCCGCGAGGACCTCGTTGACCTGATCCATCGCCGGGGAGGCGAACGGGTTGAGCTTGCTCTGAACCATGTAGCGGGCGGTTCGGCCGTCCGGGGAGATGAAGATCTGGGCGGCCTTCTTGAATTCTGCGCCGGATAGGACCTGCGCCGGTATGTAGAAGCCGGCCATCGACTGGGTGGTGGCGTCGCGTTTCATCGCCAGCAGAAACGAGGATGCCTGATCAAGGCCAACGCCGAGTCTCTTGGTCTGATCGACCAGCAGAGCGACGCCGTCGGCAACCTGGCGGCTGGCGACGGACAGCAAGTCGATGCCCTGCTGGAGCTGGTTCAGTTGGGACTCCAGATCGGCTGGATTGGTGATCCCGGCGGCCTGAAGGCTCTGACTGATGGAATCCAACGCTGGGCCCATCCCACCGGGGGTGGGCGGGGGCGCGCGATTGCCGCCGATGCTCGTCTGACTGCCAGGAATAGTGGTGAGTGGACCGGGCTTCTCTTTGCCGGGGATCACGGTTGCCGGCATCGGCTGTTCGGCCGGCAACGCGGTGGGATCGCCCGGGACCTCTTCCAGCAGGCTGCAGAGATTGGTGATCTGGTTGAGCGTGCCGTCGTTACGGGCGTCGGCCAGCAACTGGAGCCGGGCGCGGGTGGCCACACATTTCGGATCGGCGTTGCAGACCGGGTTCCCGTTGAGGGCATTGAGAACGGGCGCAATCGACTTGTCATACGCCGCGACGGCGTCACCGGTGTTCACCCCCATATTGCCGCCGAGGCCGTGGATGGTGTTGAGCGGATCGCTGCCTAGATCGAACCCCGGCAGCGCCTTGCCGGTGCCGTACTGGTTCTGCATGAACGCCAACGCCCGCACCAGGTAGTTGACGGTGCCCAGCGTCTGCCCAAGTTGGCCGCGAATTCCGCCGAGTACATCGGCGATCTGGTCGGCGCCGCCGGCGAGGGTGTTGAGATTGCCGGTATTGGTGTTAATCGCCTGCGCGGCCTGGTTCAGCGGGCTGCCGACCTCGCCGGCCTGGAATGACAGCCTGGCCTGTTGCAGGGATTCGCCGGTCGGCCGGGTGATGCCGCGGACGATGTCGATATCGGGCACCTGGCTGACCCGGTAGGCCATCTGCTCCATGTCGGCCAGCGCCTGGGGGGTACGCAGGTCATGAGGCGAACTGATGATGATGTACTGCGGCAGACTGGCGTTTAACGGGAAGTGCTGGGTGATCGCGTCGTAGCCCAGGATGCTCTCGCTGGTGCTCGGCAACGCTTTACGGTCGTCGTAGTTGTAGCGCGCCATGAACGCGCTTGACGCCAGGATGGTCAGAATGATCAGGCTGGTAATCAGATTGGCCACCGGGCGTCGCACGATGCGGATACCGGAACGTTTCCAGAAGCGACCGGTCAGGTCTCGCCGCGGCTTGGCCCAACCTCTGCGACCGGCGAGCACAAGCAGTGCAGGAAGGAACGTCAGCGCACCTACGCAGCCGACAGCGATGGCCGCGGCGAGTGCGACGCCGACGGTGTAGAACAGCGTCAGTTTGGTGAAGATCATTCCGACGAAGGTCACCGCCACGGTGGCCGCCGATGCGGCGATCACCTTTCCGACAGAGTTGAGGGCGCTCTGGACGGCGGTATCAGAGTCGACGCCGCCCCGCAGGTAGTCGTGGTAACGGCTAATGAGGAACACCGCGTAGTCGGTACCTGCGCCCGAGAGCATCGCGGTCAGCAGCACAATCGTCTGATTCGTGACGTTGAGGCCGAGTGTGCCCAGGCCGGCAACCACGCCCTGGGCGGCCACCAACGACACCCCGATCGTGATCAGCGGCAACACCATGGTGAGTGGGTTGCGGTACACCATCAGAAGGATCGTCAGCAGGGCGACGATGGTGGCTATCTCGATCGTGACTCGGTCATGATCGCCGATGTCCTGGACGTCGTTGAAGGTGCCCGCAGGCCCGGTCGTGTAGGCCTGAATCGCCGTGCCGGCAACGGTGTCTTTCACGGTCTGCATGGCGCGTTTAGTGGCGGCGACAGCTTTGGGCGTGGCTATTTCGCCGACGATGTTGATCGGCAGTAGCCAGGCCTTGTTGTCCTTGCTTACCAAAACTTCCCGCAGGGGCGGCGTCGCGACGAAATCCTGTAGCGCCGCGATATCCCCTGTTTCGGCACGCAACTTGGCGACCAGGTCGCGGTAGACCGCTTCGTCGGCCGGTGTGAAGCCTTTGTCACTGGTCAGAACGACCAGCAGGATGTTATCTGCGCTGGCCTCGTTGAACGCTTCGCTCATTTGCTTCTGGCTTACAACCGAGGGCGCATTCGCTGGCAGGATCGCGGCTGGCGCCTTCTGCGCCAGAACGGACAGCGGCGGGAATACCTGCGTCAGGCCTGCCGCCAACGCGATCCACGCAGCGATTACCAGCAGTGGCCAGCGCACGACCACCCGACCGATCAGCCCGAAGATGCCGCCGCCTCCGGTGGCCGTGCTCATCTCAGCCGGAAGTCGGTGTTGAGCCACCGGACCATCGTAGGTGACCTGCTGGGAGAACCCCGGTGAGCCGCGAGGGCGGCGACACCGGCGATCGAGGTGGATGCCGCTAGAATTGCAGTCATCGGCGTTGATCCGGATATCACCGGGGAGCCTCCGGAAGAACGGCACGAGACCCTCGTGCCCAGTAGAACCGGACGGTCGGGGCCCGTCACAGCCTGCAAAGAGCGACGTGCGCGCCCGCGCGTGCGTAAGCGGGGTGGTACCGCGGCGCTCGCGCATCGCGCGTCGTCGTCCCCGTGCCCCAACGGCACCGGAGACCGACGGCACTGTGACAGAGAACGGTTACCCCAAGCACGTCGGCGGCCCACCGGACTTTCCCGCCCTCGAATGTGAGGTGCTGGACTACTGGGCCGCTGATGACACCTTCCGCGCCAGCATCCAGGGCCGCGACGGCGCCGACGAATACGTGTTCTACGACGGACCCCCGTTCGCAAACGGCCTACCGCACTACGGCCATCTGCTGACCGGCTACGTCAAGGACATCGTTCCGCGCTACCGCACCATGCGCGGCTACAAGGTGGAACGCAGGTTTGGTTGGGACACCCACGGACTGCCGGCCGAACTCGAGGTGCAGCGTCAACTCGGCATCACCGACAAGGCACAGATCGAAGAGATGGGTATCGGGGTGTTCAACGATGCCTGCCGCGATTCGGTGCTTAAGTACACCGCCGAGTGGCGGGCTTATGTCACCCGGCAGGCGCGGTGGGTGGATTTCGACAATGACTACAAGACCCTTGACCTTCCGTTCATGGAGTCGGTCATCTGGGCGTTCAAGCAACTCTGGGACAAAGGTCTGGCGTATGAGGGCGTGCGGGTGCTGCCGTACTGCTGGAATGATGAGACTCCACTGTCCAGCCACGAATTGCGGATGGACGATGACGTCTACCAGAGTCGCCAGGACCCGGCGGTCACCGTCGGGTTCCCCATCGCCGCAAACGATTCCGACCTGAACGGCGCCTACCTGCTGATCTGGACCACCACACCGTGGACGCTGCCGTCCAACCAGGCGGTGGCGGTCAACCCTGAGATGGACTACGTCGTCGTCGAGGTCGATGGCCGGCGGCTGGTGGTGGCCCGTGAACGCCTCAGCGCTTATGCGCGCGAGCTGGGGGAGGACCCCGCGATCCTCGGCAGCTACACCGGTGAGCAGTTGATCGGGTTGCGCTACCTGCCGCCGTTCGCGTACTTCGCCGACTCCGCCAACGCATTTCAGGTAGTGCGCGGGGAGTTTGTCACGACCGAGGACGGCACCGGGATCGTGCACATGGCACCGGCCTACGGCGAGGACGACAAGGCCACCACCGACACCGTCGGTATTACTCCGGTCACTCCGGTGGATGCCAGGGGCCGCTTCGACGCAAGCGTGCCTGATTATCAGGGCCAGCAGGTATTCGACGCCAATGCGGCGATCATCCGGGACCTGAAGAACGGCACCGGTCCGGCTGGGGCGAATAAACCGGTGCTGATCCGCCATGAGACCTACGACCATCCGTATCCGCACTGCTGGCGGTGCCGCAATCCGCTGATCTACCGTGCGGTGTCATCGTGGTTCGTGAAGGTGACGGAGTTCCGCGATCGGATGGTGGAACTCAACGACCAGATCACCTGGTACCCCGAGCACGTCAAAGACGGCCAGTTCGGTAGGTGGCTGGCCGGGGCGCGGGACTGGTCGATCTCACGAAACCGCTACTGGGGCACACCGATTCCGGTGTGGACCTCCGATGATCCCGCCTACCCACGCATCGACGTCTACGGCAGCCTCGACGAACTGGAAGCGGACTTCGGGGTGCGACCGGACAACCTGCACCGGCCCTATATCGACGAACTGACCCGCCCCAATCCCGATGACCCGACCGGCGCGGCGACGATGCGTCGGATCGAGGATGTCTTCGACGTCTGGTTCGACTCGGGATCCATGCCGTATGGGCAGGTGCACTTTCCGTTCGAGAACTCCGAGTGGTTCCTCGGTGGCGCGGCAGGAGCCGAGGCGCACTTTCCCGGCGACTTCATCGTCGAATACATCGGCCAGACCCGGGGCTGGTTCTACACCCTGCATGTGCTGGCGACCGCGTTGTTCGACCGTCCTGCATTCAAAACCTGTGTGGCACATGGCATCGTGCTGGGCAACGACGGCGCGAAGATGAGCAAGTCGCTGCGCAACTACCCCGATGTGAACGAGGTATTTGACCGGGACGGCTCGGATGCCATGCGCTGGTTCCTGATGGCCTCGCCGATCCTTCGGGGTGGAAACCTCGTCGTCACCGAGCAGGGCATCCGCGAGGGTGTGCGTCAGGTGCAGTTGCCGCTGTGGAACGCCTACAGTTTCCTGGCTTTGTACGCCCCGGCGAAGGGCACCTGGCGGACTGACTCCGACCATGTGCTGGACCGCTACATCCTGGCCAAACTGGCGGCACTGCGCGACGATCTCACCACTGCCCTCGATGTCTGCGATATCTCGGGTGCCTGCGAACTGCTTCGTCAGTTCACCGAGGCGTTGACGAACTGGTATGTGCGCCGGTCACGTTCGCGGTTCTGGGCCGAGGACCACGACGCGATCGACACGTTACACACAGTCATCGAGGTCGTCACTCGACTGTCGGCACCTCTGCTCCCGATGACGACCGAGATCATCTGGCGGGGCGTCACCGGTGGCCGTTCGGTGCATGTGACCGACTGGCCGGAGGTCGGCCTGGTGCCTGCGGATCCGGATCTGGTCGCTGCGATGGACCAGGTGCGCGACGTGTGTTCGGCAGCGTCGTCGCTGCGTAAGGCGAAGAAACTTCGTGTTCGTTTGCCGCTGCCGAAACTGACGGTGGCAGTGGATAATTCGGATAACTTGCGCCCATTTGCCGATCTGATCGCCGATGAGCTCAATGTCAAGGCCGTCGACCTGACCGACGATATCGCCGGATACGGCCGATTCGAGCTATCGGTGAATGCCCGGGCGGCCGGGCCAAGGCTTGGCAAGTCGGTACAGGACGTCATCAAAGCGGTCAAAGCCGGTCGCGGAGTGCTCAACCCGGACGGCACACTCACTGCCGACGGGATCGTGTTGACCGCCGATGAGTACAGCTCCAGACTTGTGGCCGCTGACGAGGAGTTCACCGCCGCACTGCCCGGCGGCGCCGGACTGGTGGTCCTCGATGGCACCGTGACACCCGAGTTGGAGGCCGAAGGGTGGGCCAAGGACCGGATCCGGGAACTCCAGGACCTGCGTAAGTCATCGGGACTGGATGTGGGGGATCGAATCTCGGTGGTGATGGCGGTGCCCGCCGGACGAGCCGACTGGGCTCGGGCGCACCGCGATCTGATCGCCGGCGAGATTCTGGCGACACGCTTCGAGTTCGGCGAACCAGCTGACGGTGTGGAGATCGGCGACGGCGTGCAGGTCGCGCTGACCAAGCAGGGGTGACGCCCTCTCGTGGAGCGCTGGGTGTTGCATTTCGACATGGACGCGTTCTTCGCGTCCGTCGAGCAGTTGACCCGGCCGACGCTGCGGGGCCGGCCGGTACTGGTCGGCGGGCGCGGCGGTCGCGGCGTGGTGGCCGGTGCCAGCTATGAGGCCCGCGCGTTCGGTGCTCGTTCGGCGATGCCGATGCACCAGGCGCGCCGACTGATCGGGTCGGCGGCCGTGGTGCTGCCGCCCCGCGGCGCGGTGTACGGCGTCGCGAGCCGACGGGTGATGGATACCGTTCGGGTGATGGTGCCGGTGCTGGAGCAACTGTCCTTCGACGAGGCATTCGGCGAGCCGCCGCACCTCGCCGGTGCCACCGCGGCCGATGTCGAACAGTTCTGTGCGCGGTTGCGGCTGCGGGTGCGCCAGGAGACCGGCCTGGTCACCTCGGTCGGAGCCGGGTCCGGTAAGCAGATCGCGAAGATCGCCTCGGAATTGGCTAAACCTGATGGTGTTCGGGTGATCCGGCGTGACGAGGAGCTGCCACTGTTGGAAGGCCTCCCGGTGCGCAGACTCTGGGGTATCGGACCGGTGGCAGAGGAGAAGTTGCGTCGCCTGGGTATCGAGACGGTCGGGCAGTTGGCGGCGTTGTCTGACGCGGAGGCGGGCAGCATTCTGGGCGGTGCCAGCGGGTCGGCGCTGCGGATGCTGGCGCGGGGTATCGACGACCGGCCGGTGACTGAACGAGCCGAGGCCAAACAGATCAGTGCCGAGTCGACGTTCGACGCCGATCTGACAACTCTCGTCCAACTGCGTGATGCGGTCGCTCAGATTGCCGAGCACGCCCATCGCCGGCTGGAGCGCGACGGTCGCGGCGCCCGCACCGTGACTGTCAAGTTGAAGAAGTCCGATTTTTCGACACTGACCCGATCGGCGACGCTGCCCTACGCCACCGCTGACGCCGGAGCGCTCACGTCTCTGGCGCGCCGTCTGCTGCTCGATCCCAGTGACATCGGCCCGATTCGACTTGTGGGCGTTGGGTTTTCCGGCCTCAGCGATGTGCTGCAGGAGTCATTGTTTCCTGACCTGGAGCATTCGGGTTTCTACCAATCGGCCTTCGACAAACCAGGTTTCGACTCACGCGACATTGACTCATCCGACTCCGCGCTACCAGGGCCGCGCGGTGATGTGAGCGAGTGGCGTATCGGTGACGACGTGACACATCCGGCATTCGGGCACGGCTGGGTGCAGGGCGCCGGGCACGGTGTGGTCAGTGTGCGGTTCGAGACCCGCGCCAGTGGGCCGGGAGTGATGCGCACCTTCGCGATCGACACCGCGGATCTGACGCGTTCCGACCCCAGAGCCAGCCTCGACTGGCCGTCAGCCCCAGCGGGAGATGACGGAGTCGACGGGTAGTCCGGCGCCGAGTGCGGCCATCAGTAGGACCCGGGCCTGGCCGGCCCGCAGTCGGGGCACCATCACTGCTCCGGCCGCCACCAGATCGTGGCCTGGTCCGTAGGTTGCCCGGGCGCGACCGCCCGGCACCCGGCTGGTCACTGCCACCGCGACGCCGCGTCGCGCTGCTCGCGCGACAGCGTCGATGAGTGAGGAACCCGCATTCCCGGATCCCATTGCCTCGATCACAATCGCGCGCGCGCCGGCGGCGGTGAACCCGTCGATGGCGGTGCCGTCGGCGCCCGGGTAGGCCGCCGCGATATCCACCCGGGGTGCCGACGTCACCGGGCCAAGGTAGGGCCGCTCCTTCGTGGTGGTCACGGTGAAGGTCTCGCCGGAGACTTCTCCGATCTGCGCGGTCGATCCGAATACCTGTGGGCCACCCTGTTTGGTGGTGCCCAGCGGGGACAGCACTGCGCCGGCGAAGCTCACCAGCACACCCGAACCGCGCGCGTCCGGACTGGCCGCCACCGCCAGCGCGTCGCGAAGGTTGCCGGGTCCGTCCGCGTCGGCGTGGTCGGCCGCTCGCGACGATCCGGTCAACACCACCGGGGCATCGCCGCCGTAGGTGAGGTCGAGCCAGAATGCCGTTTCCTCCATGGTGTCGGTTCCGTGGGTGACCACGATGCCGTCGGCGCCGTCGGCGGCCGCGGCGTTGACCGCCGAGCCGATCTGCAGCCATTCAGTTGGTGTGAGTTCAGAACTGTCCAGGGAGAGCAGATCGACAACCTGGACGTCGAGACCGTCGACGAGCTGGGCGCCGGTGCGCGTCGGGCGCAGCACGCCGTCGGGGTCGGCACTGGTTGCGATCGTGCCGCCGGTGGTGATCACGACCAGATGCGGCATGGGGTCATCATTGCAGCAGTCCGCGGCACCGCAGCGGTCGGACTATGGCTCTGGGGGATGGAAGAGGCACTGGGGGATGATGGTGGTGTGACCGAGGACCACGTGAGCAGCGCCGAACCGGTGACCGGCGGCGATGACGAGCAGGCCGCGACGCCGCCGCGCCGACGGCTTCGACTGCTGCTGTCGATCGCAGCTGCGGTTCTGCTGCTGGATATCGTCACCAAGGTGCTGGCTGTGCGGTTGCTTGTACCGGGTCAACCGGTGTCGATCATCGGCGACACCGTCACCTGGACACTGGTCCGTAATTCTGGTGCCGCGTTCTCGATGGCCACCGGCTACACCTGGATGTTGACAGTGGTCGCCATGGGTGTGGTGGTCGGCATCATCTGGATGGGCCGCCGACTGGTATCGCCATGGTGGGCGGTGGGCCTGGGCATGATCCTGGGCGGTGCGTTGGGCAACCTGGTCGACCGCTTCCTCCGCGCTCCCGGACCGCTGCGCGGCCATGTAGTTGATTTCCTGTCGATCGGGTGGTGGCCGGTGTTCAACGTCGCCGACCCGGCTGTGGTTGGCGGGGCGATGCTGCTGGTCGTGCTCTCGGTCTTCGGCTATGAATTCGACAGTCCGGTCCGGCATGAGCGGCAGAAACCCGGGCCGCAGAAACCCGGGCCGCAAAAACCCTCCGATCCCGCGTCTGAATCCACCTGATGACGCAGCGTTCGATGCCGGTTCCCGAGGGTCTGGCCGGTATGCGGGTCGACGCCGGTTTGGCCCGTCTGCTCGGTGTGTCGCGCACCGCCGCGGCGGCGGTCGCCGAGGACGGCGGCGTGGAGATCGACGGGGTGCTGGCCGGTAAATCGGATCGACTGGCCAGCGGGGCCTGGCTGAGTGTGACACTGCCGGAATCGCCTCCGCCGGTGGAGAATACGCCGGTCGAGATCGAGGGCATGACCATCCTGTACTCCGACGATGACATCGTCGCCGTGGATAAGCCGCCGGGAGTCGCCGCGCACGCAACCGTGGGCTGGCACGGCCCAACTGTGCTCGGCGGCCTCGCGGCGGCGGGTTTCCGGATCAGCACCTCGGGTGTCCATGAACGGCAGGGCATCGTGCAGCGGCTCGATGCCGGCACCTCCGGCGTCATGGTGGTCGCGCTGTCCGAGCATGCCTACACGGTGCTTAAGCGAGCATTCAAACAACGCACCGTCGACAAGCGCTATCACGCTGTGGTGCAGGGACATCCGGACCCGTCCAGCGGAACGATCGACGCGCCGATCGGGCGTCATCGCGGCAACGATTGGAAGTTCGCGGTCACCGAGGGCGGCCGGCCCAGCATCACCCATTACGACACGCTTGAAATGTTCCGGGCGGCAAGCCTGCTCGACATCCACCTGGAAACCGGCCGCACCCATCAGATCCGGGTGCATTTCGCCGCATTGCACCATCCCTGCGTGGGTGACCCCACCTACGGCGCCGATCCGGTCCTGGCCAAGCGACTGGGTCTGGAGCGGCAGTGGCTGCATGCGCGTTCGCTGGCGTTCGCGCACCCCGCCGACGGTCGCTGGATCGAGATCACCAGCCCCTACCCGATCGATCTCCAGCACGCACTCGACGTGCTGCGCACCGAGTCGTGACTGCCGCCGGTGTCGTGATTCGCACCTGCCGTGGCGGCGGCCGGTAACTTAGACCCCAACATGAGTAACCCCAAAACCAATCAACGGAATCGCCGGATCTTGATGGCGATACTCGCGGCGATAGCGTCCGCAGCCGCGATCGTGCCGATGGCACTGGGCCTGCTGCAGGCGCGCCAGGCCGGCCAGCAACCCGATCTGCCCACTGCTCCGACGACCACCGCCCCCCCATTGATCATCAAGCCATTGCCGGTCCGGCCCGTGGTCAGCGCATTCGTAACAACGCCGGCGCAGTGCCCCGCGCCGCCGCCCCCGCCGCCTGATCAGCCCACCCGCATCTGCGATATCAACAAGACCGCGGTCTATGAACTCGGCCCAGAGGGTCTGAGCCTGGACCTGACCAACGTTGATTCATTCCTCAACCCGTTGACCGGGGTCCAATTGGTGCAGATGACCATGACGCCGGAGTCATCGCGGAAGTTCGCCGAATTCACTGCTGCTCGGGTGGGCCAACAGGTGGCGTTCGTCCGCGGCACGACGGTGGTGTGGGGTCCCAAGATCGGCGGTCCGATCGACGGCCAGGTGCTCCAACTCTCCGGCGAGTTGACCGCGGAGCAGGCCAAGGAGATCGCGGGGATGCTGGGTGAGAAGCGCTGACCAGCAGGACTGGGTTATCAGCCCCGGTTCGGTTGGTTCGGGCGCGGGACACGGGCTGCGACACGCCCGGTGCCGTCCCCCGACGGTCCTAGACTGACGGGTCTATGGAAAGCCCGTCTCCTCTTCGCGCTCGCACTCAGCGGGGCGGATCATTTGTGCACCTGCACAACCACACCGA
>Ga0114963_10000662_pt1 | contig 23212 bp, 19 predicted proteins | sample C_131016_EF_Meta_FD_87019 | JGI IMG/M metagenome (GOLD analysis project Ga0114963, IMG submission 87019) | Freshwater microbial communities from Lake Croche, Canada to study carbon cycling - C_131016_EF_MetaG | ecosystem: Environmental > Aquatic > Freshwater > Lake | place: Lake Croche, Canada...
TATATAATTAAGCCATTTTGGTCAAAATTACGACCAATAAACTTAACACTCCAGTGACCACTGTGCCGGCTGCGCCAACAATAACTCGGGTCATATTATGATGACTGTTTTGAATCGTTGCTTGTAATTCGGTCATCTTGTATTCAATGGTGTCCAACCGTGTTTCTAGTGATTGATAACGCTGAGCGCATAGTTCAACGTGGGCTTCTAGATTTTCTTTTTCGATTTCTGTTGGGTTCACGATCATGGTAAAATCCTTGGAATTGGTTGGTGCAGTCAGCGATCTGATTGTTTATTGTCAGAGTATTTATGCAACGATGCCCAAATTGGGTGCCTTGACAATAATTATAGTATTTTTATCTTTGGCACTGGTCAGGTCAAATACTGCTCTGTTAATATTTATCGTTTCTGTCAAATTTTTGATAATTGGCACCTGATCCAAGTCTCTGACCAGATTTCCCACGTAATTGTTATCTTCATCAAGGTAAGCGCCTGTTCTATCAGGATTAAATTCAAAAGTCCAAACTTGTTGTTTGCCCTTGAAATTGCTACCAAATTTGAGATTTTTTAAATCAAGACTGGACGCAACTGGATCATTGGCAAAGCCCACAATAGATCTGAGTTCCAGACATTGTAACAATGTGGTAAAGTTTCGATTCTGATCCAATTCAAGTTGTGAACCTTGATTGGGCCGGAATATGCCAGTTTTGGTAATGTCTACTAATGTTTTGATTTCGATAATGTCCATAATATACTCACTTTATATTATTTAGGACGAAAAAAAGGCACCTATAAAAATAAGTGCCTTTTTGTATTCTAATATTTTAAATTAGAATGTCATTGGGGCTACAGAAGCGCTAGATAGATCAACACCTTGGTATGAACCTTGAGCTTGAACCAATGCTGTCAAGTATGCAGCAAATGTCTGGTTTTTGCTAGGATGTGCGCCATCATAGTTGTCAGAACCATAAGCACCACCCAATGCAGCAACAGCGATATTCAATGTTGTTGTTTGAACTGTACCAATGATCTCAACTGATGTACGAGCTTGAATTGCCTCTAGAGCAACAGCTACTGGTGAACGAACACCAAGAGCGGTGGCAGACAACAAACCGGAAACATCGCTAGGAAAAGTGATTGTGTAATACTGAAGGGTAACGCCATTCTTGTAGAATGGAGCAACTACTGCTTCGTTCTTTTTAATAATTTGAGCCATTTTAGATCTCCTTGATCATATATTTTAACGGTTCCAAAACCTATTGAAACCTTGTATGAAAGTATTTATGCTTTTTGTAAAAAAATTGAAGCTGGGCTTAATCTTCTTCGTCATCGTCGTCGCTGGGTAGATCCCCGTTGACCACTTTTAAGCCGCGTGCAGTTTCTTTGCTATCTCGCAGTTTACGAATGCCTCTGATGAATTTACTGGAGTCACCCGCCTTGATACTGTTGAGCATCCTACGTTCCAATTCATAGGCTTGTTCTGGACTAAAGGATTCTCTGATTAAATTCAATAAATTAACAGCACTATCAATGACGTGTGTGGCACGACTTTCAATAGCAGCTTCACTGTGATGGCGCTCTGCCACAGCATTTAATTCTTCGAGTAGACTTCTCGTAGTACGTTTCAAAATATAAGCTCCTTGATACAAGTATTTAGCGACCTGCGCTAATGAATTATATTAATTTTTTATGAAATGGTTGACAACTTTGTGCAATGCAACATAGAATTGATAAATACTTTACCGAGACCAAAAGTCTCTTGATTTGTTAACTATGGAGATCACACAATGATTATACTTTGTTTAGCTTTTTTTAAAAAGATATGGACCGTTCGTTCTAATCGAATTGAGCAGTACATTATAGCACACAACCCCAAGACGGTGGTTGATATTGAGTTAATTTCACGAGGATTAATGCGATGAACTTAAAGAAATTATACTGGGTACCCATGACAGACGAGGATGTTGAGTTTTTAAACAATCCCGCTAAAAAAGTGCCCACAGAACCAACAAATACTTGATTGTTTGTTTAAACTGTAATATAATAATGACACACGGGAAAACTTCCGTGTTAATGACATACACACACATAAGGAGATTTATCATGTCAAAATTAGAAATGCCAAAACTACCAGAAGTAAAATTCAACAAGTCCGGTTACGAAGTTCGTACTGAAATCTTGGATATGGCCAAAAACTTGGTCACTGAAGAGTTCCACAGTAAGTTCAACGGCTGGGAATTATCTGTTGAGCGTGATCCCAAGACTGGTCAAGTTGTGACCACCGTGGGCATGCCACAGTTTCCTGGACTGGATAAAGTGTTGGAAACAGCAGAAAAAATGTATGCTTTTGTAAATAAAGCAACTAAATAATACTATAATAATATATTGGCATAGCCGCTGAATAACCCTTGGGAGGAACTTCCCAGGGGTTTTTCTTATTCTGGGCGAGATAATTTTGTTAGATAGTTTTCTAACTCTTGTTTCTTACGCTTGAGTTTACGGTTCTCGGCTTTGGTCTGCTCTGCCTCTTGTGCTAACTTGGCCATCTTTTTTTCAGAATTTTCTACAGCTGAATCATTTCGTGGCAATGTTTTGGTTGGCTTGTACTTTTTAACCACATCCACATGATTATACTGTGAATGAATAGTGCCTTCAAAAATAGGCTTGCTTGACATATATTGTGGGTTTGCTTTGTTAAAATTTCTCATAATGATGCCAGCCTTTTCATGTGCTTGATTTTCTTCTGGACTGCCCGTTTTTCCACTATCATGGTCTAGCATATCATGGATATCTTGCCAGTAGTGAACTAATTCATGAGCAATAGTTCTGAGTATATCAACCGGATGTCTATTTGACAATGCCACATATAATGTTTTTTCATTGTTGACATACTGGCCAAAGGTTGGCTGACTAGAATCTTCAATATTCTTTTCAAACACCATTTTGGGCAATTTCTTTAGATCCAACTCCCGCATGGCAATGGGCAAGAACTTTTCAAACATTTCTAAGAACTGTTTCTTTTTTTCTTGAAATGCTTGGTCATCGTGTTCTATATCTTCAAATGTGGTGGTTCTAGTCAATTGTGCAATCCTTCCCGCTCTAGCTTTCTCTCCATTCGCAATATTACATCCTTTGAACAAACTAGGGTGTGCCCCACCCCATTCTTGATCACAATTCACTAAGCCAGTTTGTGATTGATTATCATTGTATCCCTTAGTATGACCACTACAATCTTTAGTACATTTACTACCTTTAAAATATAATCCGGGTCCAGTTCTAGCAGGTTCATCAATATCATATTTTGATGGGGTGAGTGATTTTGGTGTAGGTTGAAATACGGGTTGTTGAGTCTGTGGCTCTTGCTGAGTGGGTTCTTCTTTATTTGGATTAAAGAAACTTTTTACTTTATTATAGGCACTCTTAGCACCAGCTTTAATGGTATCAAAGACGCCTTCATCCATTTCCATTTCATTTTGGAATTGGGTTTTGGATGGGATATTGACGAATTCTCTGGCTCTCATTCACTTATTTATGCCACAGCTATCTAGCGAAGATGTTCGAACAATATATAAATACCGATATAACTATGGAGTATCACACGTGAAAAGGATTATCTTAAGTATCTTGATTTTAGTAGCATCATTTCCAGCATTAGCATGGAATCAACGTCCCCCACTAACAGGTGCGGCATGTAACGCAAATGTATTATATGGCATGCCCGTGGTCAATAAACCTGATGCCACCCTAATATGCCGCCAAGGTTATGTTACGTTACACGACAATCAAGCCAAGATCCCAGTGTGGACTGCTTGGGTATTAACTCCTAACCATATTAATGGTTGCGTGCCACGTAGTAATGCATTTGCTGCAGATCAAAGTCTGCCAGCGAATAAACGTAGCACACCAGCAGACTATGCTGGAAATGGATACGATCAAGGACATCTCGCCAATGACTCCCACCAAAGTTGGGACACACAAGTAGAGTTAGAGAGTTTTTTGATGAGTAACATGGGACCCCAGACCCCACACCTCAATAGAGGAGTTTTTCGCGCAGTTGAATCTGCCACTGGTGCATGGGGATTTAGCACTCAGCATACTCTTCAGATTTATGCTGGATCAATATATAATGTCATGAAAGATAAAAAGATTGGTCCCAACCAAGTAGATGTACCATATGGATTCTATAAGATTATTATTGATACACAAACTGGCGGCACTTTGGCTTTTATTTTTCCACAAGAAGTAGACGTAGGAAACGATTTAACCAAAGTACAAACTTCTGTTAAAAATATTGAAGACAATACTGGTATCATCTTCAATATTCCAGCTGGTCACAATAAAGCAATTGTAGAACCAATCTGGCCTATTGATTTTAAGTCAGTGGCTGCTAACAAGAAACAGGTATGCAAAGGAGCAGTTGATTAAGTCTTTGATTTTGGCAAGTTCGTCCCATTCCCCAAAACACATCCCACGTTATCATCATATTGGATAAACGTCCAAGTCTTGGTCTTTTTGTTGTAGGTGATAACATATTTGGAATCACCCACATCATCTTCACCCCGCCAAACTGGCTCCTCACCATATTTCTCTAGGACTTCTTTGGCCAATTCTTCTGTATTTTTGCATGGGATTGGCTTCATTCTCATCTCGAAATCCGGGGATGGAATTATGTTGGTGTCTTCTGAGAGCGCCACGGTAGATGATGATAATAATGCTGCTGCTAAGATATATTTGTACATAATGATGACGCTCCTTTAATTTTATTTAGGAGCATGTAAGAAAAAAGCCCCTAGGGGCTTTTTTCACTCATCGTATAAAAAATTACCTTACGCGTCTAAAATGATTATCACCGTCAGGCCCATTGTTACAGAACTGTTTGACTAACTCATACCCATTTTGGTTCATATATTCAACTACGGTATCACGTAATGGTGCGCCTTTGTTATACTCCACGGATTGTAACCTTAAAATAATGTTATCCACAGTTTTCATTGTTTCAATGGCTCCACGTAACACATCTAATTCTGCACCTTGTACATCCATCTTGATAAAATCTGGTGCAGGGAATCCACGCTGTTTGACCACCGTATCCAATGTATTGGATACCAATGTTTTACGATGAGACTCATTAAACAACTGTGCCGCGGCTGGACTAAAATCCACATTCTCCTGATAGTAACTATTGCCACCAGGATGTGTATCATTTTGATAGAACTCAACCATGCGCCCATCTTGATCACTTAACACACCAATATTATACATTAGTCCACGTTCTTTATACAGGAACTCAACTTTGTCCATGGCATCAAATGTTATATACTTGGCATCAGGCCAGACATTTTGTGCTGCATTAGTCCAATGTAATACACTGGCACCAATATCATAGATCACAGTTGGGTTAACTGATTGATTTTGTTTCAAATCATTCAAGTATTCAATATGATTTCGTGGCAACAATAATTTACCAGATAATTCCCGTAGATGATTTTCAATATTAAGTTCTGGAGTATACGTTGCAGGAATACTATCATCAATGGTAAATGCTGAACTGCCAATATGTCGACATTTAACACTGGTATCAGCCCAAATACGGAATCCACGATCCAATGCCTTACGGCAGAAAACAGTGTCTTCACTGACTGTGTCTTTATGATCCAGTGCAGAATGATATTCAAACTGAGGATATCCAATACCACGAATAACTTCAGACTTGATCAACACACAACCAAATCCACATCCTGCAATTTCAACCAATCCACGATCCTTGATTTTGCCATAGGGGATATTACTCATGCCACCAAATCCATTGTGTTCATAGAGTTCAATGGTATGTGTGCCCGGAATACGCTGAATATATAATCCACTGACCATGTCAACATCGTGTGCTAAAAACTTGGCCAGTGTGTCTCGGGCAAATCCCATGTCGCTGTCAATGGCAAACAAATAATCATAATGTTGCGCCCAGTGTGCAATTAGGTTACGCACTTGATCAACATTATATCCATAAAAATATTGGAAATCTGTTTCATACCCTGCTGGAACTTCTAGATCATAGATACTTTTAAAAGTTTCTACTTCAATATTTCTGGCTGTGGGAATGGCAATCAATATACGCTTTTTGACCACAGCTGGGTTATTGGCGGGCTGGGGATTAGGCACCACTGGTTTGGCCGTGGTCGCGGGTGCCTGAGACTTTTTTACTTGTTGCGCCAACACATCTTTGGCCACTGCAAATACATCTGTTGTGTTCACTGATAGATCCTCTGGTTTGTTTTCTTTTTTAATTTCTTGTGGCAATAACCAACTGGCTTTGACTTGTTCAAATATAGGACGTTCACGTTCCAAAAATCCACTGGTAATACTGCGATCAGATGTGGTTTGTGCAAACCCTGATTTAAAATTCATGTTGGCAATAAGATAATTGGTTTTACCTTGAAATAGATAATAATCAAATATAAAATTATCGCCAAAATAGATTTCTAATCCATCTGGAATAGGTGTCCATGTTTGCTTGTTAACAAACATCAAACATCCAAATCCATAGGTATGCTGTCCTGTCCATGGCACAATATCAATAGAACCAGTGGTCACTGGGATTTGATCAAAATCTGGCTCTCCTGGACACAATCCAAATACGCCAGCAGTGTCTGCCATTAATTGATCCTCTAACACTTCAAAGACCTTTAAATCAAAGCTGACATCATCATTGACAATACATACTCTATCATATCTGGCTAATTCTACCCCACGATTCCATGCGGGATTGACATAGATATTTTTACCAGAGTCAAAGAGTTTGATCTTGGCATGGTCCAACCCATGTTCCGGAGCAGATGTATGCGCATTGTCAAATAATAATATTTCACCCACTTGATCACAATCGCATAGCTCTGCCAAGAATGCAACAAACTGATCTTTGACCCGCCACATTGTGGGCACTACCACTGAATATTTTTTCACAGCAGATTTACCAATGATATCACGTGCATTACGATTTTGTTCATCGCCATTGACCTTATAATCATTTAACGGATTGATGTCATTGTAATTGTATACTATATCAGAGATACAAATTACCTTGTCTGGATCTGCTGCTTCAATCAATGCATAGAATACTGAACCATCACCACCCGCACGATACCATTGATTGTTCTCATCTTTGAACATTTTATCATCAACAGTATCAATCAATGATTTTTTAAATGTTCTTAGATGTGTATACGGTAGAATCCAATTGAAATGATAATTCCTGTAATTTCTGGTCTGTTTGATATGCTGTGGATAAGGTTGAGCAATCAAAGGAATACTATCCACCATGCTCCAGCAACTACCATATGTAAACTCTGCTGCATCTTCAGCATAGATGGTATTGTAATAGGAGAATATAGAATTGTCATTGACCAATGTATCATCACCATCCAATAACATAACAATTGAATTATCACTGCTGACCTTTCTGACCCAACCGACCTGATTGCAAACTGCACCCAAGTTTTTGTCATTCTTGATCAAGATAAATTTCTTCTGCAATTCCTCTGGCAATTGGTTGATGGCTTTGGCAGCTACATTAAATGAATCATCTGTGCTGGCGTCGTCAATCAACACCTGAATATAATTTTCATAATCTTGGCTGGCCACTGATTTAATACAATCAGCAATATACTGCTGGCAATTATAAAATGGACTGATCACAGCAATGGGTTGTTCTGCTCCCAACTTATGCGTTTCCATTTCAACCACATTGTGATTACGACGATTCCAAACCTTGTGCACCCTGTGATTGATTTTTGTCACTGCACGATATTCTGCTCTGGACAAATAATTATTAGTTCTACGATAGAAATGCTGTTTCCACTGAATGGCCACTGTGCTCCAATGTGCCAAATCTTTGATAATATTACAGTAATATTGTTTTTGCTGGTGTAGGTAAGAATTGGCATGCGCCTGTAACACTAGGTTAATAAACTTGACATTTTGTTCTTGTGCATTGATATTCTGAAATAAACTATTGGGTTCAATAGCATAGTCCATCAAGTAACAAGCATTTTCCAATGCAACTTCTTCCAATGCACCAAATCTGCATGTAATCACTGGAGTGTTGTACAATAAACTCTCTAGCGTAGAGATACCAAATGTTTCTGGAAACGCTGCTGGATAGATGGTAAACCCTGCACCAGCCAATATTTTAGCAATATCACGTTGAGGAATTACCCCAGTAAACTCAATGCCTAATTTAGCCAACTCAGGATCATTGGCCATGATTCGCCAATCCTTTTCCTGTTGATCTGGTTCAGAATTTGTGCTAAATCTATAATAGCCACCAATGACTTTGAGTCTGGCATTGGGAATATGTTGTTTGACATGCGGCCAAATATATTTGACCAATGGAATCATGCCCTTGGTCACCGACGCATTGTAGACAAATAGATCACGATCTTTGGCATTGATATCCACTTCTGCAATATGACTATTGGCACCGTTGCGTGTGATAAACAATTTGCGCTTGAGTACTTCATAGTTACGACGATTGCCATGGTCACAATTACTAATGTAGGTGTTGTGCCAATCGCTGAGCGTAAACACATCAGTGATACGATCTTGCACCACCAATTCTTCTAAAATGCCATCACCTAAACAAAACGTGTCATGCATCCACAATACACGCATTTTGGCAGGTTTGAGAATTCTGTCATATAGATTAATATTGCGAAATGGTTCACTTCGCCAATCATTTAATCTTGGATAATCGTTGGGATCTGTAAATGGAATTACTGTGCGACTGCTGATTACAATATCAAATTGATGATCTTGGTCCAGATCTGAAAGTGGACGATAAATTACGCCATCATATACACCGGGAGTGGCATGGTCTGTGTTGCAATTGTTAAACACAGTAACTTGAAAATCCAATGCTTGAAGCTCTTTGGCCATTAAAGTCACTGCACTTTCACTGCCGCCTAGACCTTGATTGAATACTGTGGTGCCGTCGTAGGGAATTCCTATGATGTCAATAATTGCTAATTTCATGTGATGATTATCCTCGGTTATAGGATAATTATAACACAAAATAGATTACGATTCAACTATCTGGGTTTCTTCCAAGGATGTCCTACAACTGGACTGGCTGTGCCGGACACGGTATGTGTTGCGGTTCCCACATAGGCAGTATGAGTACTGGTTGAAATCTGATTGAGCACGCGATAACCATATGTACTGGTGGATTGACGTTTGGTTGCAGCCAAGGCTAACTTGTCATTGCGACGTTTTAGCTTGGTGGCTACTGGATCTCCAGCAACCACTTCAGTTGATATTCTATTAGCTGCCATAATTATCCTGGATTACTTAAACGCGCACTGTTAGATCATTGGTCTTGTTATATTCAACAACCGTATAGGTAAAGTATGCATCAAACGGTGGTTGAGCTTGTACATGCATGACATTATTTAGATCCAATGTCACCGTAATTATAGTATCAGTGGCAGTGCTGTCTGATTTTACATTACCATACGTCACATAATCGACGATACTATTATCAAATGGTTTGACCGCCGATACCTCTACCATCTCGATATGTCCAAGATATTGAATTCTCAAGCTCATCTTTAATGCAACAATATCTTCGCTGGATGCAGTGTATATAGTAGTTTGTCCGGTAGAAGTAGATACATATGAAGAATAGGGGTCACCATATACAATATCTGTGGTTCCGCTGACGGTTTTGCTACTATTATTATAAGCTGGAACCGTTAAACCACCCTGTTTATCAAATACCCAATTATTAGCTGCATTGTTGGTGGAAATTACATATGGACTGGAACTATCATTGACAGCCATGATCACCGCTAATGAATTAGTATCCGTGCCGGCATAGCTTAATGTTGATGTACTTGAGTTGATATTGTTGGTTAGATTTAAAGAAACCACTGATGCCTCACCAGACAGTGAAATTCCAGATGATCCAGTATACCCTTGATCTCCCTGAGAACCGGCATAACCTTGACCGCCAACACTGCCAGTATAACCTAGTGGTCCTTGATCACCCACTGATCCAATAAATCCTTGTGGTCCCAGTGCACCAACACTGCCAGTAAATCCAATATCACCAACGCTGCCAGTAAATCCTTGTGGTCCCTGAGGACCTTGAATGCCAATACTTCCAGTATATCCAATTGATCCCGTAAGCCCCTGTGGCCCCAGTGCACCAACACTGCCAGTAAATCCCGCAATTCCAGGCAAGCCCTGAACACCCTGTGGCCCTTGTGCACCCACACTACCAATACTCCCAGTGAATCCAAAAATTCCTTGTGGTCCACGTGCGCCAATGGATCCGGTGAATCCAAGTTTAACTGGGCCAATACTAGTGGAGGTACTGATCATGGCCAATACTTGCGCAAAGTTATTGTTTATTTTGCCAAATGCTACCCTGAGACTGTCACCGTCTCCTTTGTTAGCAGCACTGCCCGTGTTTACATATAAAATTGTCATAGTTGGATATTCTTCTTATAATAATATTTATGCTGGCACCATTCCGAAAAAACTAAATATTAGGTATAAACTAAGAGTGATTTTAATGTCAGCTTGCTTAATTCTTAATGGGGACATTTCCCCCGTATCTTTACTACCTCTGAGCACTATTCCTTGGGAAGAATCAATCAAATATCTAGTCAATAACCGCGCCACTGTTCTCGAATGGCATGAGAACTGGGTTGTGCACAGTGAAAGATGGAGCACCAAAGTTCCAGCTGTGATGATTCTCAAAGAATATCATCGAAACAAAACAGTGGTGAGATTTTCCAAACAAAACGTATTTTTAAGGGATTCTTACGAATGTCAGTATTGTGGTGTTTCAGTGACACCCAATTCTGCAACAATGGATCATGTGATCCCAACCTGTGCAGGTGGCAGAACTGCTTGGGATAACTGTTGCTGTAGCTGCGGAAAATGCAACTCAGCCAAAGGCAATGATACCAGAATCAAGCCAAACGTTGCCCCATACAAACCAACGTATTATGACTTGGCTGAAAAGAAAAGAAAACTAGGCTGGGATATTGCTCACCCAAGTTGGGTTGAATATATCAGAGATCCAGCTTGATTACTTTTCCCGGTATGTAATGCGACCTTTGGCCAGATCGTAAACTGAGATCTCTACTCTGACCTTGTCTCCTAACAGAATTTGAATTCTATTCTGTCGCATGCGTCCGCTAATATGTGCGAGAATCTCTGATTCATTCTCATCTAATTTTACCTTGAATGTTGCCGCCGGTAAACAATCCACTACTACACCAGTGGTTTCAATAATATCATCTTTATTTGCCAAACTGTTTCTCCATAATCAAATTTTCTCTCCTGCCATAAACCCACGAAATCTTTCAAATCGTGGAAATCTCAAACTATAATTGCCATCTTGACTTTGACTTACTGCATCAGCCCGGATTTCAACGACCTGACCAATAAGTGAATCCCTTGAATCCCAATAAGAATCGCGATCAGAATCGGCAAAGCCGGAACCAACATTGACTCGAATTTGTCTATCGCCGTCAATGCCCTCGCATACCAATGCTCCCATCTTTCCTTCATATTTTCCTGTTCCTTCTTCAACCTCTACCACAGTCAAATCCACTGTGATATAAGGCTTTGATTTTAACCAACTTGATGTACGTTTACATTCATATATTGCATTTACATCCTTTAACATGACACCTTCAAATCCTGCATCAATGGCTTTTTTGTTGAATTCTTTAAACTGTACCTGTCCAACAAAATCATCCAAATCCACTTCAACTTGGGGAATGACATCAATATAACCCACCTTGTCAAATACAGGTTTCAAGTCTTGCAGCATTCTACTACGACGACGTTGGCCCATGACACTTTGGCCACTCTTAAATTCACTCAAAGGAATGATATCAAACAACAATAATCTAGCATCTTGACTCTGAACATCAGACTTACGATACAATTGTTTCATCAACTGTTGGAAATTATCACTCATGATTTCACCATCCAACACAACGCTGCGGTCAAACAATTCAATATTATTCTGAATAGCATCAGTGATGTGTGTGAAATTCTCAAGTACTTTGCCATTACGGCTATATTGCGTAACTGTTTTATTCAAGGCGTTGATCACAGTCAGGCATCTCACACCATCACCTTTGACTTCGAGCAATTTCTTGCCTACCATTTTCTTTTCATGTTTAGCGCCATCATTGGCCAACTGACATGAAAATACGTCCACCACATACTCTGGCTTTTCGGCTTGTAATACAATCTTGTTGAGAATTGTTTCGCTGAATCCAGCACGAAAATCCTTGGCTAAAATTAAACGATACCAACCATTCCATTGTTCTTGTGTACTGAGTTCCATGGCAATCTGAATGGCGTCTCTGGCATCATGCCCAGTGATAATACGATTGGCCAATGCATCCGCCAATTCTAAAAATTTATCCCATTCTAATCCTACACCATCTGTGCCATTGTGCACTGGAATCTTTTTGACACCAAATGTGATATATGGACTAAATGCTAACTTACATCCATGAAAGAATTGATCATTACTGAGTTGAGCTTGTTCAAGAATAATGGCTTCTTTGGCTAGACGACTATTGGTCGCTGCAAGTTGCTGAATGATTTGGTGCATTATGGGTAGTCCCTGTTTGTCAAAGGATTAATCAACAGAACAGAGTTTAAGATAGATTATAAGATTTGTCAAGCAGATTATTAACGATGTGGATCAGATTTGATGGGTCCACCGTAAATCTCACCTTTGACTTTTTTGTGCTTGAGTTTAACACCACTGCCCTTGACACCCTGTTTGCCAGAACCAAGAGTGTGCTGACTATCATGCGCTTTCAATCCAGAACTAACACATTGTGCATATCTGGCTGCACTCAAACTGGCTCTGGGCTTGTTGCACTGGGCTTGGGTAGGCTTGGCAATAGCTTTGGTATTGCCAGTCTTGATCTTTCTTTTTTCGGTAATAAATTCGTGAGCACGCATGGTACTATTATTTAGCTCTTATTTAAAGAAGATAAGAACCATCAAAACGTTTTGTGCAATGAAACCAAGGCCAATGGTGACAATATTCAAAATATCTTTCTGCACCACTGCCTTGGCAAACAATAGGCTCAATCCAGCCCATACCAATAACACAATATCCACAGGAGGCATACGATCAGTCAACCCAGACATCACCGCCAATAAACTTGGGATAGTGACGCTATGCAATACCACGGCTGCCAACCAACCCAATGTGTCAGCAGTAATTTTAGAAAATTTATTCTTGAAAAATTCCGAAATAGAGACTGGAATACTGTTGACAATCTGCGCGAAATCCATTTTAAAACTCCTATATAGTGTTATTTATAAAAAATATGATGCCCAATTTGTGCAATGCGTTGACGATTCCAGCCGGGACTAACTTGGTCATTGTGAAAGTATAATGCATCCTTTAAACTAGGCAAGCGAAATCCTTCCAGCAATACTTTTTTAGCCACTTCATAACTTTCATTATACACTGATTTGTGCAAAATAATACCCTTGCCAGGATTGGCCAACCAACTAAATTGATAGACCAATTTCTCATCAAATACAGACTTTTGATATACAACCTGACATATATCACCGGGAAACTTTCCACTGTTGGCACGATTGATAGTGACCATGGCCACACCTACTCGTCCTTCAAATGATTCACCACCGGCTTCATAGTATATATTCTTGGCCAAACAATCTAGTTGGCGCTCCCGATCACGGGTGGTAACAGCTCTACCACTGGCTGCTTCCATTTGTTCTGATTCATTTTCAAGTCTAGCAAACTTGGTTACTGTAATACTGTGTAGGCAGTGCCATACAATTAAAAATCCAAAAGTCAAAAATACTGCGCGAAATAGTTTTTCAGTCATAAAAAACCTCCTTTATTTCTACAATTTTGGTGTTAACTACTTACTTATTGTTGAAAACGACCAACAAGTATCTACCAAAGACCTATCACTCTATCACAAGATGATAATCAAGGTCAATATAATTATGGCCACGGAATGCGGCCTGAGTGTTACTACGGTGCCTTGACAATACTGGTAACAGTAGTGCCTGAACGGCTAAACCCTAGGAAATACTGGGTTTGATTGCCGTTGATTAATCCTTGTAAGTTAGCGTATCTGTTTTCTGCAGTTGAATAATAATATGGCAAATACTGTACATTATTAACAGTTTGCTGAGTATAAGCAACTCCAGTGTTTGATGTCTTGGCATTGAACGTAATGGTCAAATTACCATAGCCATCATCCTTGATAGTAAACATTGATCCAGTTGCCGCACTAGATCCAAAATAATCTCCCCATCGATGCTGATCAGATACCGGCAATGTATCTTTGATCAGATAGTTATGGCTTTGATAGATATGCTGAACACCATCTTCTAACAATGGAATTCTAGCCACTTCTTGCCAATACTTATATGGTGCAGCCAATCTAATAGGATACAACGTACACCATACCATTTGTTTAGTACTACGACTACTCAAAGTCAAAGCCACTGCTCCGACGTTGGCTGAGCCAAAACTACTAGAATTATTTACCCCAAATGATAAAATATGCGATCCAGCAGTTAATGCCACTGATCCCGAAATTCCTTGAGTATAATTAGTCACAGTTAAATTACTCAAGTCCCCTATTCTAACACCATCAATACTAAAATATCCAGAACTATTTACAGCAAATGCCCAATCATAGATTCCAGTATCAGGTAATACCACAGTATATGTTCTGGTGATATCTTGATCCATGGGCAATCCAGTGGCATTAATCCATGCGCCATAAGACTGTAACAGTGCACCATAACTAGGCAACTGTTGACAAGCATACAGTGCAGTACTTTGATTGTAACCACGATCAGCAACTACTCCTAGATTGTCAGTAGATGCCCAAGGTAAAATAATAGACACAGATCCATCCTGTCCGGGTGTTGAATTTTGAACCCCACGTATTCCGGGCTGACCACCACTGGCACCATGAATTGCAGCCATGGTACCGGGTATCAATGATTGACCAGATGTTCCTGAATAACCCCCGTCATCTCCGCCTTGCACGTCGCCACCGGCTCCACCGTGCGGGTAACCTCCACCACCTCCGCCGGCACCGCCACCATCACCACCTTTATATGTTCCATTGGCACCATGAGTTCCGCCGGAAAATCTTCCCTGTTGGTCTAGACCCGGTGAATGCCAACCGCCACCACCGCCACCACCGCCACCGGCAACAACAACAACGGGATTACCATTTAATAAAATAGCCGATGCTGCACCGCCACCGCCACCACCGCCAGATACTGGCACGGGTCCAGCAGCACTGCCCGACCCGCCATCAAAAGCACCAATTGTTGGTTGTTGTACAACTATAGAATACAATCCATTGGGCCCCACCGAATAATCGTAATCTCCATTGGCGGATGTCTGCATTTGTGCGTAATAACCATATGTTGTATTGGCAGGTATCGTATCAGATACTGTAAAAGTCAAATACTGTGTTGAATGGTATACCACATTGAAATTCCAATCTACCAATCCGGTATCATAGAGTTTGGTGCCGTCACTTCTGTAAATTCTGCTATAGGTTCTGACATGAGATCCATAGAAAAATGTCATGGAAACATTTACTGCCAAAGGAGTTGCACTAGTATTGGTCACTCTAAATATGGATGAATTAGTGGGGCCATCGCTGTAATCCCCACGACCATGAAATACAACATTTGGACTATTATTTAACATAATGTCATAAGGTCCAGTGGTACCGCCACTGCCCCCGGGTGCACCGCCTTGATCACCGACACCACCTGCTCCACCTCCACCTACTAAAATTGTATAGGTCTGACCGGGGGTAACATTGATATAACCAATAGCTCCATCACTGTTATATCCAGCATGTCCATTCCCGTCATCACATCCGCCACCTCCACCTGCACCACCTCGGATGACCACATCCATTTTGGTAATGCCATCTGGCACAGTGTAAGCATAAGCTCCCGGTGTGGTATAGTTTACCACTGCAGTGGCACCATCCCCACCAACCCCAAATCCAGCAGTAAGATAACGTTGATTGTCAATGATATCATAACTAAATCCAGCCACCGCATTGTTGGCATCCAGTGGACTCAGCCATGATCCCAAGTTTTGTGTGACTACTGGGGAATAATTATAGGTAACCACAGCACTGGTAGACGCAGTAACCCCATAGGTTGAAATAGCTGTGACAGAAACCACAGTAGAATATGTACCAGCGACTAATCCAACCGCAGCTGGATCAAATGTTACCATGGGACCATCAACATTCAATGCATTCAAGCTAAATCCAGTCGATGGCTGCATAGATGCTGTATAAGATTTTAATATTCCACCCCGGGCCACAATGGTGAATTTCTGTGGTACTTGATAGGGTTGACGTATGGTAGTATTGACCACACTGGGAGCCAATGACAATATAAAGATTGGAGCCGTGATATTTTGATTGATTTTTAATGTCAATGTGCCCTGATCATTGTCTGATAATATTGATAATGAACTATTGAAATTGCCTTGTTTGGCGGCCAAATAAGACAATACCATGGTTTGACTTGTATTGGGCAATATCACCAATGGAAATCTAATGATTTGATCCGGTTGTGGAGTCAGTGAAGGATCGCCATTGATATAAGAAAATGATGTAATAGTCACCGCAGTATTGCCATTGTTGGTCAATGTCATGACTGCGCTATTGGTGGGATCACCCCCAGCCGATGTAACAAATGTACTGGTACTCAAAGTCACTGCCAATGTTTTGAGATGTGGTATGACATTACCTGCTGTGCCAAAGAAATCTATACTGGATACTGCTGGCCTTGGTGCTGCTATTCCGCCCAGATCACCACGTGAATAATAATTGGTCACAGTACTACTGACTGTAATATCCACGGAACTAAAAATCTGCGGAGTCATGGTCAATGTATATTTTACAGTGGATGTACTAAGATGAGTAAATTGTGCATTTATAGTATTGGTACCACTGCTCAATGACACCACCGATTTAATATTGGAACCCGTGGAGATAAAATCTGTTCTAGTATAGGTAGAAGTAGACATGATCTGTGCAGCTTGGTTGATCAACCTAATCCAAGTTTGATCAATAGCACTATTAGATCCAGTAGAGGCCACGCTGATACTGGGTTTGATATATCCACCTAGATTAAAAAAGTACTGTGCCTGAACATCATTCCAAGAATAGATCACAGTATGTGTAATGGTAGATCCCCATACCGTGGTTCTTGAACTGGTGGCATTAGTGGTATCTGGGGATAGTTGAGCTGGATTAACTTGTGTGGGATTATTGATCACACTGTTGGCAGCCAAGGCAATAGACCCAAAATAGGTTGAACTTATTTGCGTGCCAGTGCCGACTAAAACCAATCCACTAGTGGTATTGCTCTGGTGCATACTGCAACGATTGATATCATTGATGACGCCATCAACTTGATTGGCCGATATAACATTAGACTTGGCTATAACAGGCAAACTGTTGGCACCTTGATAGCCGTAGTATCCACGTATAAGATCAGACACCGCCGACTCTATGGTGTTGAAGTCTTGTGCCATGATCTCAGAATTTCGATTGACAGGGGTTATATTTTGTGTCATGATTGGTATTATTTAGGCTAAAATTATCATGTCAATGACCAATACTTTTAAACATTCCGGTGCCCACGGCGATTTAATATATGGCCTTCCCATTATGCAGCACTTTGGTGGAGGTAATCTATTTTTACATTTGTCCCAAATTTCATGGATTGCATCTCATTATTATTCCTCACCACCTAGTGAATTCCACCAAGGTCGCATGACTGTTGATGATTATAATAGTCTAAAGGGATTGATGCTGGCACAAAAATATATCAACAATTTTGACATTTTTGATCCAAAAACACACGAAATTACCCATAATTTGGATCGTTTTCGTCCATTATTTGTAGGACATGCAGAAAATTATATAGACACCTACTGTACTGCATTCCATATCAAAGATCCAATTATTCGCCGACAAATTCAAATCACTCCATGGTTGACTGTGCCAGAACCTGCCACACTACCACCCGGACGCGATATTGTGGTCAATCGCACCACACGTTGGTTGCCACCGGTATTGGGACAAGAATGGACAGAATGGAAATTGCAGGGATGGTCATCACGTGCTGTATTTGTTGGACTATCCTATGAATATCAGATATTTAAAGACGCCACTGGATGGCATGATACAGTCCATTATCCAACATCAGATATGCTAGAACTAGCTCAGGCCATTGCTGGATCCAAGATTTTTATTGGCAATCAAAGCAGTGCATTAAGCATAGCCATTGGATTGGGACACCCAGAAATACACTGTGAAGTGCGTAGAGACTTGCCCCAAGGTAGATCAGATTGTTACTTTTCTGATCACCCTGGGTTAAGTTATTTCTAATTACATACTACCCTATACTACTTTTAGATCTTGGGCAATGCTGCTACTGGTGGTACAAATGCAGCGGTGTAACGTGCTCTTCCTTTGGTTATACGCAAATCAAATAGATATGCATTCAAGAAACTAGCAGCCGTGCCTGTTATTGCACCGATACGCATATATTGATCGCTCAAACTAACGCTATATGTACCGGAACCAGTTGATGGCGAACTTCCATTGATGTACAAGGTCAACGATGTACCAGTTGACACCACTGAAACAAATTGCCATGATCCCAACGTCAGTGCCACACTAGAAGTGAACAATGTAGCATTGTTAACTGTAAATGTTAAAAATCCAGTTGAGCTAATGGAAATTGCCAATCCAGTAGTAGACGTGGCAGAGGAACGCGTATCTAGAATATACTGCAGCACACTGATTGAATTTGGATATATCCAGAATTCAATGGTAAATGGTCCCGTACTGAATGCGTTTTGCGGGGAATTTGGGAAACTCAAGTAATCTGTACTACCATTGAATTTCATACTACCAAAACCATAGACGTTCTGTGCTGTACTAATCTGAGTACTGCCCACTGTGGCCAAAGTAGTACCACCAGTATAATCCAACATAGCCGAGTTGGTTCCAGCTAACAACAACTGTGTGTTAGTTACTGGAGTTGGTGGCGCAACTGGTACTGCAAAGTTACTGGTGTAGACTGCTGTACCTTTGACTACACGTAGGTTAGAGATATAGCCGTTTAAGATCTGGGTTCCACCGCCACCTGAAGAATTATTTCCAATGCTTGGTGCACCAGACACATAGTTGTTAGAATCTGTATAAGTGCTACCAACCTGCACACCATCAAGGAATATTTTTGTGCTGGTACCACTTCTAGATAAAGCTACGTGATGCCAAGCATTGAGACTGGGGAAAGCCCCCTGTAAGATCACGTTGCTGCCAGCCACTTGGAGGGCTAGACCGTTTGATGAGCTGTTGAAATACAATAATGGTGACACTGAGTTTCCTGACGATCTCGTGTCGATTATGGTATAGTTAGTAGCCGTTAATAGATATACCCAACATTCAATAGTGAAATCACCGGTACCGAAAGTAAATGCACTATTACTAGGCACACTCAAGTAATCTGTACTACCATTAAAGTACATGGAACCACCAGTAGTCTGAAATGTGTATCCACTGAGGCTGGTAAATGGTGAGAATGTTTGAACCACTTTGGCTGAACCACTGGCAGTAATAGCATAGGTGCTGGTACTATTATCCACAATACCACCAGATTGGCAAGCCAACAATGATGTATTGGTAATGGCTGTCAATGGTACTGTACTTGGTGTAAAGTTACTAGTGTAGACTGCTGTACCTTTAACTACCCTGAAATTACTGATGTATCCTGGCCAAAATCCACCTGCGCCGGCTGTTTGGGCCCCAATATACAGACTATTCGAACCAGGGCTGGTGGCGTTGAACGAACCAGATGTTGTTCCAACAGATGTACCGTTCAAATACAATGTAGTGGTTCCGTTATTTACCACTAATGCTATATGATACCAAATATTTAATAACATATTAGAAGACGCTGTAATCTGAATAGCATCATTAACTCTATATTCTAAAGTTCCTGCAGGAAGAACATCTAATCCAAAATAGTTTGTTATTCCTGATGCTCCAAAAGTCCACAAACGTTTATAATATGTATCAGCGGCAAAAGAAGTTGCATAATACCAACCCTCTATAGTGAAATTACCAGTACCCATTCCGCTTACCGCACCAGTAGGAGCAGTCAAGTAATCAGTACTACCATTGAAACTAACACTATTATACCCACCGTTGGTCAATGTTGTATAGTTGGTGGTAATTGTACTAGTTGTTGTAGTATACACTGGCAACATTCCAGTACTATAGTTATAGGAGAATGGTGAAATACCTGAACTAACTGTCACTGGTCCAGTGTTGGTTAGCGTAAAGTTATTAGTACTATTATCCACGATCACAGATGATTGACAGGTCAACAATGCTGTATTGGTGATTGCTGTAAATGGTGCAGTTGGTACAGTTATCATAGTGTTAGCAGGATTATATGCAGAAGTACCAATTAACATCCGGGCATTAGAAATATAACCGGGTGTAAAATAGTTTGCGTTATCTACATAATATCTTCCTATGGTACATCCATTTGCAGTAATTGCCGCGTTGTTGCTGGCTGTAAGCAGTTGAGCACCATTTAAATATCCGGCTATGTTATTTGTTCCTGTTCCTTGGCGCACTAATACTACGTGATTCCAAGTGTTAAGAAGCATCGTACCAAGATTACCAGTAGATGCGGTTCCATAAGAAAACAATACAGCACTGCCACCAATCTCAATTGCTAGGTTATTAGTTGAACCTGCTTTTAAACTAATAATTCCACCATTGCCACCAGTTTGCGACAAGGAAGTAGGATAATAGAATGCCTCTAAAGTGAAATCTTGGTTTGCGGCCACATTCAAAGCAGAATACCCTGATGTAATACTCAAATAAGCACTTGTACCATTAAAGTAATTACTATAATACCCATTGGTAACCTGAGTAGGTGCCACTGGTTTGATCTTGGGTGATCCAGTTATTGTAATAGCAAAGTTATTGGTACTATTGTCCACAAACGTAGCACTCTGGCAGGTCAACAATGCTGTACCTGAAATAGCTGTCAATGCTGCGGTAGGTGGCGTAAAGTTGGTGGTATAAACTGCTGAACCTAGCACTATTCGAGCGTTAGAAATATACCCAGAAAAAATACCAGATGCGCCTCCACTGATTGCAGAGGCAATTCCAACATTACCGCTTGAGGTTAAAGATGCTGATTCTGTAAATGGTGCTCCTTGACTTACACCATTTAAATATAACGAAACAGTTGTGCCATTTTTGACTGCCGCAACATGATACCAAGTGTTTAATGAGATTATAGGTCCAGTGATACTTTTTCCAGATGCACCATTACTTGTTTCAACATAAATTGTACCGCCAGATAATACAGCTAAATTAAGGGAACCGTTACCACAATCAATTACACGGCCAGTTCCACTTGATCTAGCTGTTTGATAAATCCATGCTTCTACTGTAAATGACCCCGTACCTGTAGGACAAGCGGATGCAGATGTAAGCAAGTAATCTGTACTACCATTAAACAATGCACTGTAATTGGTATTGTTGCTAACAGTGTATGGTTGGAATGGTGAAAACTGCTGAGCAATTGGAGTTCCAGCTACAGTCAATGAAGTCACAGTACTAGCAGCATTGTCTACAAATTGTGGATTCTGGCATGTCAATACCGTGGTGCCAGGAATCGCTGTCAATGGTGATGTACTTGGCGTAAAAACGGGAGCGGTATAAAATGCAGTATTGGCGGAAAATCTAAAATTACTTATATATCCAGTATAATAAGCCGATCCACCATCAAAACCTATATTGATTGCCGTAGCAGTAAAATTATTAGAATCCGTAGCAATTGAATCTTTGATACCATTAATATACAGCGTCGAAGTACCCGACACTCTACTTACAGCAATATGTGTCCAAGTATTTAATGGAATAGTATTTACAGAGGTTATAGTAGTTCCACCACTTACCCCATATATAATATTTCCAGTTGAATTTGGATATATAATTATACCACCAGAGCCTTGACTGATTGGACGTGAAAGAGTTCCATATGCAACCGTTGGGTACATCCAAAATTCCATAGTAAAGCTACCCGTACCAACAGCCGTAATGCCAGATGTAATCTTCAAAGCACTACTACCATCAAAGTAAGTACTCCAGCCACCCTGTCCAAATGGACTAAATGATCCCTGTGTTGGAGTACCATTTCTGGTGATTGGGAAATTATTAACAGAACTATCCAATACCACGTTGTTGGTGGCACCACTGACTCCATTGCCATTTAACATCAATGTAGTATTGGGGAAATATGGATCCACTGTGGTCACTGTGTTGACAAACCCTGTACCACTGCTGGTATAACGTATGTAGGTCGAAGGTGTACCAATAGTTGGGAATGCAGATGCAGGTGAAGTCACTGATGTACTGGTGCTGATTGCAAAGCTACCGGTGTAACGTGCGTATCTTGTCACACGTAGGTTTGAGATATATCCAAAGAAAATTTCAGTAGTGTTGTAACCACCGCCACCGATAGCTGGTCTGTTGGTTGAATTTACATAACTGTTACTATCTGTTGCCGATGCCACAGATACCCCATTGATAAACAACTGTGTGGTCGTGCCTGAACGTGAAACAGCAACATGATACCAAGTACCAATGGTAAATGGTGTATTTGTTGTAGTTACAACGTTGGTTCCACTGTACTGCCATAATAATTGACCAGTAGTGGTAATTAACAAGCAAGGTCCAGTTTGTGTTGCCGCTGGGCGTCCGTCATAGATAAATCTGTTGCCCGTCCCGGTGGTTGCTAGAGGGAAAATCCAAGCCTCAACCGTGAAATTACCTGAACCAAATGCATAAGCTGGTGGAGTTGTCCCCGGTACATACATATAACTTGTACTACCATCAAAATACAAACTCTGACTCACAGTAGGTGTAAATCCTGCTACTGGGAATTGAGAGACTTGTGGTGTACCGGTTAGTGTAATAGTTTTTGGGCTAGGACTGTTATCAACAAAAGTACTAGATTGGCAAGTCAATAACGAAACATTTGCCGCAGTACATCCCTGACTACTTGTTGTCAATGGGGAAGTTGA
>Ga0114963_10000663_pt1 | contig 23202 bp, 15 predicted proteins | sample C_131016_EF_Meta_FD_87019 | JGI IMG/M metagenome (GOLD analysis project Ga0114963, IMG submission 87019) | Freshwater microbial communities from Lake Croche, Canada to study carbon cycling - C_131016_EF_MetaG | ecosystem: Environmental > Aquatic > Freshwater > Lake | place: Lake Croche, Canada...
CAAGGAGAGTATCTTTGATTTGTTCATCTAGTTCTATTTTTAAACGTGCCACAATAGGATTCTAAAATTTCGTCTTACTTCAGTTTAAATGGTATTTCTTTAGATTGCAAGTCCCTTATCTAAAAATATCTAAGTAGAAACGAGCATTTTAGAAATTTTGTCGAGTCCAAAGATCAGTAATTTTACTGATATGTTAGTTTTTGAATTGAATATATAATAAAGACGTTGAGATAGATATCTAAAAGGCTCATAACATAAAGACAGTCAAAAATCCACTTTGCCTGCGTCTATCCAGCTTGTCTGAGTTGTTTGGTGTGGGAATGCTGATAGAATTTAATTCTTTGTAGTCTTGAAGTACATAAAAAACATAAAATGTGGAATAAAAGGGATTTTAAATTTAGATATATTTTAGGGGGTGCAGTGTATGGCTTGTTTTCTACTGTGAGACTGAAATAAATGTTAACTGGATCGACCTTATGCTTTGTTAGATTTGAGTATTTTTATTAGTTATTACTTTGATAAATTACCAAATTGTCGATTGGAGTTAAGCAAAATGGTTATTAAAATCCTCGGGTTGTGTTACAGAATTTTGGTAGTTGTGAAAAAACCTCATAATTGTGTTAGCCTGAAAAACATCACAGAACTTAATTTTTTATAGTCTTGCAATTATAGACAAAATATGGGAAGGAACATTCTATGTTGTCAATTTCGAATAGTGTTACTGTAGTAATTCCGGTCTTCAATGAAGAAGGAAATTTAGATCCCTTGTTCCTTTTGTTAGAGCAAACCTTTGAAGACTTAGGTTTTGTATTACCGGTACTTGTTGTAGACGATGGCAGTAGGGATTGTAGTGCTTCAATACTTGCTGAGATGACCCAAAAGTACTCCTTTTTAGAAGTTGTTACCCATCCACAAAATAAAGGGGTGACTGCAGTATGGCAGACTGCGTTGGCTCATACCAAAACAGAATGGATATTTTGGGGACAAGCTGATTTAGAGTCAGATCCGAGTAAAGATATACCTTTGCTGCTGAAAGCCTGTAGTCCTCAAGTAGATGCTGTAGCAGGTTGGCGCCAAAATCGGGGAGATGGAAAAGTATTCGCATCCTCATTTGCTAATACTGCCTGCAAGGTAGTCTTTGGACAAAAGATTCACGATATGAATTGGATCAAACTGGTCAGACGCTCCTTAGTAGCCGAACTCCCCCTAAATGTGGTAAGTCACCGCTATATACTACCAGTTTTAAAAGGGAAGGGTTACAATGTGATAGAAGTGCCGACTCCTTGGAATCCTCGTTACTCTGGAAAGAGTAAGTTTGGGAAAAAACGGTTCATAGATTCTGCACTCACTTTTAGTAAATTGTTACTTTGGTGGTTGGCTTATCTTACAAACAATGCAGTTGGGAGTGTATTGCCTAAAGGTAAGAATACTCGAGTATGGGAAGATTCCAAAATTTGGGGTAATGAATCAATAAATGGATTGAACATGCGTGTGGGAGTCCCCAATAACTCCTTAGTGGAGAATTACAGAGTGGAAAGAAAGCAAGTTGGGGAAGGATAGCATAGACTGCCTGTTGTATGTTGTGTCCTTGTAAGGGCGCAAGGCTGCCTGCCCTACTGGCTGCTAGTCCTTGCGCCCTTGGGCTTTTGGTCCGATGCCCTCCTGCCCTACAGGGACGAGAAGGGACTTATGTGTACACGCACAAAACCAGGGAAGCGGGGATCTGCCTCGCAAGGTTTTTGGTATTTCGATCTGGGCTTCATTTGATAGTACTTACCCCCGACCAGAAAGTATTTATTTATTTATTTATTTATTTTGACCGTTTCAACATACAATGTTAAGATATAACCGAGTGTAAATACTAGTGTAAGGAGTCTGTGTGACAATTACTTTACCAGCTAAACCTCATCGCATTTTAGTGATTACTAGTGTTTATCCTCTAAATGCTGATGGGAATCAAGGTGCTTTCATTCGCGAAAGAATTTTGCAATTAAAGTCTAGAACAGAATATGAATTCAGTGTATTTGCTCCAGCCCAGGAAGCTAGTAAAGGATATGACTTGGATGGCATCAAAATACATCGCTTCCGCTACTTTTTAAAACCATTTGAGAATCTGGTAGGAGACGGTGCACCTACCAAGTTGCAAAAAAAACCTTTATACTTAATAGTTGCAGTCTTGTATATTATATTAGGAACTTTACAACTATTCTGGCTCTGTTTGCGATCTCGCCCAGACATACTACAGGTAAACTGGCCTTTCCCGCACGGGTTAATGGCTTTACCAGCTAGCAAACTATTGGGGATTCCGATGGTCTTCAGTTTTTATGGTGCAGAACTTCTATTAAAAAATAAATTTAGCTTTGTAGAACCAATCCTAAGATGGTTAATACCTCAAGCTAGAGTAGTAACATCTAATTCTTCTTATACTCAAGGACTGGTGGCCAAACTAACAGATAAGCCTGTAACAATTGTCTACGATGGCTTGACTATAGAAGCTAAACCAGATATAGTCTATCAGCCTGGAGAAATACCACAGTTATTGTTTGTAGCTAGACTAGATGAGCGGAAGGGTTTGCGATACCTACTAGAAGCTCTGCCGCAAATTCTTGCCACTCAACCTGTACGTTTGAGGATTGTAGGTAAGGGAATTTTAGAAGCAGAACTTAAAGCTCAGTGCCAAGCATTAAATCTAGATTCAGTTGTAGACTTCCTAGGTTTTGTGACTAAAGAAGAACTAGCAGCAGAATATGCTGCCTGCGCTGTGTTTGTCTTGCCCTCTATTGTTGACAGCAAGGGTGATACAGAAGGGTTAGGTGTAGTAACACTAGAAGCGTTGGCTCATGGTAAACCCGTTGTGGTGACCAATGTAGGGGGAATCCGTGATACAATAATTCCTGAGAAAACGGGTTTCTTGGTACCTGAAAAAAACCCAGAGGCTCTAGCCCAAGCTATTCTGACTTTACTGGCAAATCCCAAACTGGCAGCAGAAATGGGACAGCTAGGTAAATTAGACGTAAAAAATCGATTTAGTTGGGATAGTATTACATCATTATGGCAGCGAGTTTTTGCTGAAGCTTTAAATCCAAAATCATTTCAAGCCCTTGTAGAACAATGAATTACGATACACGTTTTCCTAAGAGGTTTAACCGTTTAGCTTATTTAATTATATACTTATTTCCGATAGGCGTAATGGCCATTCTCACGGTAAAGGTGCTTTTACCTACATTGAAAGATCCACAATCTAAAATGTATGATTCACAATTGGGCGATCCAGCTTTACATCGCTTGGCAAGTAAACCCATAGTAGTTAAAGTAGCAACGGTCAAACCCAAAAATTACAATGAAGGACTAATAGCTGCAGGACAATCAGTAGCTACAAAGAATGTTCAATTGACTCCTTTGTTAAATTTAAAAGGAATAGTAGAACATGTGTATGTTAAAGAAGGAGATAGAGTACACAAAGGACAACGATTATTAAAGATAGAACAAGATGATTATAAAGATCTTGTTAAACAAGCCCAAAACAATCTAGCTACAGCAGAAGCCCAATTAGCAAGTTTAAAGGCTTCTAAAGTTGCCGTATTAGAGAAACTCAAAGCTGACCTAGCCAATGCTCAAAATAGGCTAAGTAATGCTCGAGATTGGGTAGCAAAATATGATGGGTCAACCAAAAAAGGAACTGTAGATGATGTAGAACACCTTAAATTGAGATTGGAGGTAGCTCGAAAACAATTAGATTTAAGTAGTAAATTACTCAAAGAAGGGGGAATCTCCTTGAATCAATTCTATCAAGCTCAAGAAAACTATTATCTCCACAAACAATTATTGGCGGATGCACAAAATGTACTTCCTAGTACTATCAACCAAGGATTCGCTAACAAAGATCTTTTGGCTCAGACTAAAGGAATGGTATTAACTAGTCAGATAGCTTTAGAAAAAGCCAAAGAAACTCTAGACAAAGATCTAAAAGTTGCTCAGCTAAATGTTGATCAACAAAAAGTAGCGCTGGAAATGGCTGACAAAAATTTAAAAAGAACGGTGATTTATGCGAGTACAGATGGTTTAGTGAGTGGGTTGAATATTAATGCTGGAGAACTTGTTGATCCAGTTAGTTCAGTACCATTAATTAACATCACTCAAAATGTTGTTTTTAAGGCTTATGTGGATCAAGCCCGCTTAAATTTTGTAAAAATTGGTGACCGCGCTACAGTTCGGTTGGTTTCCTATCCAGGTCAAACTTTTTCAGGACGAGTTATACAAATTAATCCAACAGTAGGAATAGTTAGTAATGTTGTGGGACTACGAGGTAATGTAAATAGTACAACAGCAACACAACAATCGAATTCTCCTACTCAGGGCACGCAATTTACCTATCCAGTGTGGATAGCGGTAGATGACCTAGAAATGTCCCCTGGTTTGGAGGGTTACGCTGAGGTTCGCCAACAAGCTCAAGCTAACTTAGTTATACCAGAGAGTTCGCTCACCCATTTATCAAGTGGTGAAGGTATAGTGATGGTAGTTGAAGGAGATAAAGTTGTGCCACGCAAGGTAAAGGTAGGTAGAAAAGTAGACAACCAGAGACCAGTGATTGCTGGCTTGAAAGAAGGCGAGAAAGTAATCCTCTATCCAAATGGCTTAATTCCAGGCGACCGCGTAGCTACTGAATCTGAATCGTCATAACAGTATAGTTCCATATTTCTTGTTATCTGAAAGAGTCAGCCTTTCTTCTTCTGCGACATAATATGATTACTGTCAATTAATATACTTGACCAAAACAATGATTAATAAAACTTCTGAGCATTTGCTCTACTATTGGACTGGTTGGGCGAAAACTATTTTGCTCATCGGTTGGATCTTATTGATAATAGGAGCTGTTTTGCCTTGGTATAATTTACCAAAAGAAGGTGTAGAAGCTTTTCAAACCAGCCTGTTTTGGGTAAATATAGTGAGAATAATACCTATATTATTGGCTGTGATCGGGTTGATTTTGGCTATTGTCAGGGACAACAGTCGCGCTCATCGTAACCTTTTTATTATGGGTTTAATTGCCGCCCTTCTTTTTCCTTGGTTTTTATGTACTTTCTTGCCTACTATTAGTTTTTTATCATTAGCTTATTTCAACCAAATTGTACAAATAGTCAATGAGGTGAATAATCATTTTCCAGATGTTCAAGCCCAATGGAAATATAACATAGCTTTAAATATTGTAGACGTTCACCCATCAACTTTTGGGTTGCAAATTGTAGATAGCACAGTTTTTCAGATTCCCTTCTTATATACATTTTTAGCTCATGGGTTGGGCTATAGAAATGGCTTTTTTACATTTGTTGGGAATGGTTGGGTTTTGACTATAGCTGGTTTAACAATCTGCCTAATAGGATTTTATATAGCAGCCCAAAAAAAAGGTCTGAATACTTTAATTAAAGATCTTAATTTTTGGGTACCTAAAACTTTATTATTTTTGGCTCTAATCTGGGTTTCAATTATCATTGTCAATGTCACTAATTATCAGATAGATACTGATTTTGCCAAAGGCGATTACAAACAAGTTATAGCTAATAGCAAAACATTATTATTCTGGTATCCTGCTGTAAGGGGAGATGAACGATTTATCGAGCGTCTGAATAGAGCAGATTACTATGTCAACAGGAAAGAATCAAACGCACAAAACTTTGTCAAAGGTTTAGAAAACTATAGAAACGGGAATTTTTACCAAGCTGGAATATATTTTAAAGAATTTTTGGATCTACACCCTAGTGAATTTTTGGCTAGGTCATATCTAGCATCATCAGTTCTTCAACAAGCGAGTTTTTATATTACAAACAATGATATTTTGAAACTAGGAGGAAGTACAATTCGTAGCTCAAACAATGATATTCGAAAACCAGGAGGATCTATAGATTTATTGGAGAAATCATTACAAATATTTCCTGGCAATATTGAAACTCTTTACAATTTAATGTTGGCTAGGGTTATAAATGGAGAGTTTCAAAGTTCAGCTGATGTAGCACAAAAAATACTAGATGAAATAAAATTTTATCAAAATAAATTTTATTATCAGAGTTTGTTAGGGCAAGCTTACGTGCATAAGAGTTGGTCTAATTTTAAGAAAGATAACTTAGCAGATGCTTGGCGACAATATTTCCAATCAACTGGAGAAATAAAGCCAAATTAAGACACTTTTTTCTTACTTGAGCGGCAACAGCACAACAAAGTAGGCTTCATGAAGTCTAAGTTGCGGCAGCGTAATATGGAGGCTATTGTTGACCACTTGGGCATTATAATCTTGGACTTCTAAGGGACGCTTTAAGATCGCCTCAAGAGAATTGGGCAAACGCTCCACATGTACATGTACCTTCCCGTTTTTTGGAAGAGCCAGCCCTGATGAGATGTTTTTAAAATCTACGGATATTGGTACGGAGGGGAAAATACCTTTAAACTCTCCAACAAGCGCCTTGTTACCATGATTACCAAAACTTCCCAGAAGCAACTGAGCACCCCCATTGGTATTTTTACTGGCTAGCGGGACAACGTCTTTGTCAGTACTATAGCCAGCCACCCGATTACTATAACCATCGGCGTAGAGTTTGTAAGCCCACCAAGCAGAGCGTGGCTGAAAGGTAGGAGGGTCGAGCAGCCCACCGAGAGATTTGTTGTTGCAGTTGTTAGGGTGGGCGTTGACAAAGTTTGGCCAGCAAGCCTTACCCGCTCGGTCGGCCTTGCCTTGCTCTAGATAATATAGATAACCTAGTATATCCCCTGGACTATACTGACTGTGATAACCCACGAACTCGTTGATTGTTATTTCTTGAATCTTGAGAGGGGTATAGCGGGGATTTTCTAGGAAACGGCTTCTTGCATCCTGCAAGTGCTTCTGGACTTCAGGAATGCCAAGGTCATTCACCTCGTGCCAAGACAGGAAATTGACTTCTAGTTTATTGGCAAGGCAGTACTCTAGGAAGTCCTTGATGTAAATTGGGTCGTAATGAGTGAGACTCGGTCCACCAATTATTGCGTGGGGCAAGACTGACCTGATCGCCTCAAACGAGATTTTGTAGGTTTCAAATAATTGCTGCGGGGTGCCTTTCCAGTACCTCGGGTTGTTGGGTTCGTTCCAGCTGTCCCAAGTAATGTCTTTTCCTATAGTACTTGATGCAGTATCCAACACATCTTTTCTCCACTGCGTAGGATTGAGGTAGGGGTACCCTTTTTTACCACCCTCCCCCCACCCAGACAGGAGAATGAACTGCATCCGAGCACCGAGCCCGACAATCCTATTATACATATTCAAATCGCGGGTGCGCCACAGTGAGATCTTCAGCGGCACAATCATTGATTCACTGGGCACAGATGGGGTGGCACCATGCAAAAAACCCGTCATAGACCTGACTGGAGATCTGGACTGAGAAAAGTCAACTTGGATATTTGCCGTTTGGCTGCTCGTAGTGCTCAGCGCTGAGGCCATAAATAGACTGACAGCAAATAATTGGTATTTTTTCTTCGGGGTCTTCATTTCAGTATACATGTATTTTATTTTCCCTTATTATCAATACGTTATCAGTTACCATCATTCTAGCTTGGATTGGTATTGAGTTAAAAATAGTACATAAAAATTTGAATGATACCATATTGAATGTTAATAACTTCCTAAGTCTTGACCCTTATTACGTCTATTTTTAAAAATTACATCGCCGCGCTCCCACATTCGCAATTGTACACCATAAGTTTCTAAGACTGGCTTGCTTACATTTCTGATATAATAGTAAAAATATTTAAGTTCAGACTCAAGTGATGGTAGAACATCGTCTATTTGAATCCAAATCCGCTTTTCTTGTGCTAAAACATTGTTTAATTGATCGATATTATTAAGTAAGGTTCCACCTGCCCATCTTTCCACTAATCTACCATTATTCCAGTAAAATGAATCTAAAAACAATAAAGATTTTGAAGGTGCATAGTAATCTAGACCATTCAGAATTACTGCAGCAAGAGGTGGCGTACTAGAAATAACAACATCTCCTGGTTGTCGATGATCGCGAATATATTCAAATATTTCATCTTCATTTCTAACTAAAAGCTCTTTATAACTATCTAAAACTCTGCTTGGCTCAATATTGAAAAGAAGGAATAGGCTAAAGTAAATTAGAGCAATTTTTTTAAGAGGTAGTTTATTATTAAGTATAAATTCAAATCGGCGTCCTAATTCTTCTAAGATCCTAAAGGCACTATATACAGCTAGAATAACCAAAAAAGTATATAAAGGCACAGTATATCTTGAGTTAACCAGTTGAAAAAAAATAGTCATATTGAATAAGGCAAATAAAACGCTAATAAATAGAAAAAGTATTGGATTATCGGGACGTTTAATAAAGTAAATAAATCCTAAAATAAAAAATAAACTGTATAAAGTATTGAGGCGACCAGATGCTGCGAAAAACACCTGAGCGTATCCGGTAATATTAAACAGGTGAAATACTATAGGTGTAGCACTACCAGCAGACAGTCCAATTGATGGGGTCAGACACTTTATTATAAAAAAGATTCCATTGAAGATATAAATTGAGAACATCAATACAAAATTGCAGAGTAGCGGCCAATCCTCTGACCAGCGAAAAAAAGGTCGATAGAAGCAAATAAATCCCAGTAAAAAACAAGGTACTTGAATTATACTGCCTTCTTGTGTCAATAAAGATAAAGTCATGGCTACGAAGAAAAGAGATTGATATTTTTTCCCTTCACGATAAATAAACCCTTTATAAAAAAACCAGAAAGATAGCAGAGTTGTTGTTTCGAGTAGTTGATAGAATCGAGTATTTCGGGCAATCGTTAAGTACCTAGGATCTATCGCTAAAAGCGCTGTAGCTAATAAAGCTATCCAGACATTTCCCGTAATTTTCCGAGTAAAGATAAAAATTAAAATTAGAGTCGCTGTTCCAATAATGGCCATGAAAAAACGAGCGTTGATATAAGAATACCCCACTAAACGCAGCCAAAAAGCTACAAGATAATGAAAGAATGGTCCACGGGTGTACCAAATTCCCGAAGTTGCTACCGGAGATCCTGTCCGTAAGATACCTCTAATTGCATCTAGGGACGTACTTTCATCCGAGTCGCGCGGCGTAGCGCCAAGGTCGTAGGTTCTCAAAACCAAACCAACTAGAATAATTAAGGTTAGTAGAACCCAATGCCCCCAAGAACGCCAAATAGTTACTAGTCTAGGTATTGATTTAGAGAAATTTGAACTCCACCGATTCCAGAATAGGGCAGAGATGATAATGATAGCTAAACACAGACCAGTCAAGAGTAACCAAAAGTCAGAAAATGCCCCTGATAACCCTAGGATAATAAAGGCGAGCAGACCGCCCACAAACCAAAGTCCCCAGCGAGATAGAGATGGCGAAGTTGTCTCTTTATTTGTGCTTATGCTCCAAAGTAAAGTCAAAATTACAATACTGGCGAATCCTATCAAAATCAAGAGATTGCTTTGGGGTTGAGCAAATATTAGTCCGCGTTCTGATTCTGCATAACGATGTTTAAGTAGGGCCATCCCAATTACAAATAATGTTCCTGGTAGTAGCAAACCTGCTCCTACTGTACACATATCCTGCCAATGAGCAGTATAATAGGGCAAGAATCGACCTAAAAGCAAAGCTATAGCAAAGGCACAGGCTATTCCACCCAGTTGCCAAAGACTGCTGCGCCAGAGATAATCAGGATAATTGAGCAGATAACCATCCCCTTCAAATAACCGCACAAAAGTTTTTCGATCGGGAAAGCCTAAGATCAAAACGGGCTTTCCCTTATTAATATTTTCATTCCTAGCAGGTATCGGTTCGCTAAAAGTTACCCATTTGCTATCACTTGAAATCTCATCTATAATTTTTCCTTCCTCTGTTTCCACCCAACCATCCATGAGAAACTTCAAAACAGGAACACTAAGGGTTGAGTCTAAAGAATTAGATAATTTTACTTCTATTGAGTTTGAGCCAGGGTGAAGTAAATTGGTAACTTCAAACAGGTATAGTTTTTTGTCAACTATTTGATTATTAAAGTTATTTTTAACCACCTGAAGCTCTTTGTTATACTCTTCTAACGTATTATTAACATTTAGTAGGTAATTTGAAATTGATTTAATTAAAACCCCATTAATTAACACAGAATAATTGGCTTCTCCACTCAAGCGAATAAAAGCTCGCCCTTTTGTTGATGATACTTGCCAATTTCCCCGCAGCCATTCTTCTTTTTCGGGATTTTCAACTCCTGAAATCCAGTAACCATCAAGAACCCGGTCAAACAAATGCTGGCTCATCCTACTATAGGTGAACTCGGTTACCGGACCTAGAGTTTTAGCTCTCTTCCATTTTGTAGCTGGAAATAAAATATCATACCAAACAATATTTTCCAGATTTTCAGATATATTCGAAACTTTCCATTCTGTAACGCCAGTGGTTATATCAATTGCCGATGTCTCTTGATCAACAGGATAAACTCTCCCCTCAATTACCACGCGAGAATTCTTCTGAGGGTCTTGAACTTCTACAGCGATAACATTCTTCCCTGGTTGCAGATAATTAGTTAAATCCACATAACAAGTTAATTTCCAATTTCTCGGATGAGCAAGCTGAAGAAATTCTGTAATCACATTGTATGTCCTTATATCATTAATTCTTTGCGAAAGGAAAATTTTTCTCCCCAAAAACTTTAGAGCCTCATTCTCTTCCCTTGCCTGTTCGACAACCTGATTGCCATTTACATACAGCACAAACTTGTTATCAGCACTAATGCGCAACCACCCAGCTTTTACGTTCTGATTTAAACTCAGTTCTTTTCTAAGATACATTCGATAACTAGGTTCTGGTGTAGAAATCCATTGGGCTTGAGGCGACCAAGCAACTTTCTCCACAGGTATAGGCACTTTATCGAATATATAAAAGCCCAACATTCCCAATAAGTAGCCTAAAGTTATAATTATTCCTATTGATAACCAAAAATTTTTCTTCATTTATTTTAAATTATGTACCATAACAATTTAACTTTTTTATAGTAATACTAAACCCTATGTTAACACTTACTCCCCTTCCTCCTCGGGGGGAAGGGGGAAGGGGATGAGGGATACTGTTCACAACTAACATGGGATAATCCCACTACAACTTTATAGATTATATTACAGGATCAGAAACTTTGTCTTTCTTTAACAATATTCCTACTAAAAAACCGGCTGCACCTGAAAAAAACTCACAAGTTTTCATAAACAAAACCCCGATCCCCAATACTGGATTTTTAAAAAGCTTGCCTGGACGGGAAAGAAATAAACCATAGCGGTAAATCAATGAGGTTTGCTTAGACCACCTCAGTTTGTTAGCTTCTTTTTGAACATAAATACTGAATGCTTGAGAATAATAAAATCTTTTACTACATAGCTTAACTAAACTCAGCTTTCTTTCATTGTGATATATCAAATCGTCAATACTACCTACACATTCCCTACCATATTTATACTCAATTCTATTGGGCAAATCGTAATCTTCCCAGCCGGTGAAACTCTCATCATAGCCCCCAATATCTTCATAGGTTTTTCTCTCAAAAAATCTTGTTCCCTCCTGCCAACTTACCCCTTGGTAAAATGAACGTTCTAACTTTTTACATTCAGCCCAAAAAGTCTCCCCAAAAGATTCTTCATGTATAGTTAACGTTCTCAGTAAGCTATTGCTTAATATCTTCTCAACGCAAGCTTTGACAACATTTTCTGATAATTCCATATCACTATCAATCATCAAAATGTATTCTCCCTGAGATTGTTTAAATCCGTAATTTCTTTGGGCACTTCTTTCTGGTCCAATATTATAAACAGAATTTGTGTACTTTTGAGCTACCTCTTTAGTATCATCGGTTGAGTTATTATCAACAACAATTAACTCCAGATTTTTATAACTTTGATTTACTATGGACTTTAAGCAAGCTTCTAGATAAGAACCTGAGTTATAAGTAGGAACAATTACTGAAACTAATGGATTATTCATAAAGCTATGTATGATTGTGTATTCATTGTTAATTTAAGCAGACATTGCTAGTTTTCAAATTACTTTGGCAGTGCTTGCCCAAAAGTAAGGTGGTTTCAAATACTTCTAAAGCTTGAGTTGATAATGGATACTAATGAAAAAAAGAACCTACCACTCATAAGAAACAATCACTTAGTCTCGATTGAACAAATTAATCATTGTTTTGGTTATGAGTACTATTCTTAATTGCGCCAATAGTAAGTACACTCTGCTTTAACGAATGTATAAAAAGGCCGATCTTTTCAGGCAACAAAAGATATGGCACCATTGCAAATATGGCATGTAAAAAACTTGACGTTTTAAAGAAACAACCTAGATATCTCTCGCTGCGAACAATATGCCAATTAGTGTCTAATAACATATCCTCTATGCGTTTTTTTGTCGTCACAAAAGAATGGGTATAGTCTACCCAGAAAAAATTCCCCCATTTTTCTATATCCGGATAAAGAAGAATTAAATATTTCCCTCCGCACTCTTCCAATATTTTTTGACTGACTTTCATAAATTCTAGAACTTCTTTTGCGTTATTCAGATGTTCGATGACATGGGAGGCTACAATTGCATCAAACTTTTCAGAAATCTCAGGAAACACGGGTATTGTCCCATCGTACACCTTAAATCCGTCAGCTATCGCTACATTTCTTGACTTTTCATTGGGTTCGATTCCTACCCAAGCAATCCCATTTTCCCGACAATAACGAGCCAAATATCCAGAACCAATACCTACTTCGCAAATTGAAGATATCTCCAACCCTGTTAACGTATTACGATAAAGTTGATTCCGAACTAAAGTAGTTACTCCAGCTATTTTATAAATATAGTTTTTATCATAATGTCGCATTACAACCTTCCTCCTTCTTTTAATTCAGTAATTAATTGTTCTTGATTACCACAACTTTGATATAATTATAACTTACGTTTACATTATAACTACCTCAGTTGACTAAAGGCTTGGTGCAAAAATATATATCCTCATCTGCCATCAAGCCAAATTTCCTAATATTATCAACCCCTAATTCCTGCGGGTAGCTGTCCACTCGGACGGTAAATCCAGCTTTTTCAAGTTTATCCTTATAGTCACGACCATAATATCTTACATGGTCATGATGACCAAAGAGCTGTTCTCGTTCCTCGGGTGATAAATCACTTGAACCTTCAAGGGTTTTGTCAAGTTTAAGATTGATCGGTACATGCAGAATAGCCCAACCACCAGGCTTTAAAACTCTACATAATTCTTGCATCGCTTTTCCATCATTTGGAATGTGTTCTAAGACATGACTACACAAAATTGCATCAAAAAAATTATCTTTATATTCAATATCTGTAATGTCCATCTGCACCATTGCTTCCTCTGGTTCTAAATCAGAACTGATATAATTAAGATTAGAGAGAGGACGTAGACTCTTTTGCAGAATATATTCTGGCGCAATGTGAAGAAATTTGAGCTTTTCAGAAAAAATATTAGTTTTATTTTTGAGATAAAGCCACAGTAAACGATGTCTTTCTAAGGACAAACACCTAACGCATACAGCATTAGGTCTCTTTTGAGCCCCAAATGGCAGGAATTTACTAAATTGACCTTCACAACAAGGGCAGAACACTTGGTCTCCAGCATACCAGAGTGAACGGAGCTTGAGCAAGGGCGACCCCAGTTTGAAAAAAAGCGAACGTTTTTTGAGAGCAAGTGAGTATACTTCGAGAAAGAGCGAACGTTTCATAAATAAATACCTTTGGTGTAAGGGCAAGTAGCCAGCCGCCTGGGAACGTGTCAGCGTGAAAGTCCCAAAGGGACTAGGCACTAGGGTAGGTTAGGGTAGGGTGGTGGTCGACAGAGTCGGTCACGACAAGGAACAATAATTATGTAGGTGTAGCCACCGTAGATTGCTTATCGCCTCGCATGAGTCTAACCATTAAGTAGCCCAAGTTGCTAGTTATAATATTCTTTTTTCTCAGGAAACAATTTACACTGTAAAAATACTGAATTTTTGATCTTTTTAGATATTCTTCTCAGTATTTATACTGATATAGAGTCTTTTGAGTAACTCTGGAGTTGTAACTAGCAACTTTGGTTAAACACTATCGCACTCAGTCGATTATATCATTATCTGGATCAATAAGTTGGATTGAGTTGCTATTGTTGATTAAACTTTACAAGTTGTCTTTTCGCATCAAACAGATCAAGATCAATTTTCTTTTTCTCCTTTAAGAGCTTTAAACCCAGCCGAGTCTAAGGCTATTATAATAGCCCCTGGTAAACTCAAAATCCAGCCGAAAACCGTAAAACTGAGCGAGAGAGCCACACCTTGTTCTGCCCTCAGCCCAATACTGGTATATAAATAAGCCCACAATCCTTCTTGTACACCTAGTCCCCCAAAAGATATGGGTAGCAAACATACAACGATCGAGATTGGTACGAAAACCATAAGTTCCAAAAAAGAAATATTAATATTGAGTCTTTGAGCCAGTAAGTATTGGAAGTATATATTACCCAGCACAATAATCAATGAAAGCCCCATGGCCAAGGCTAACGCTTGACGATGCCAAATAAATTTTCTGAGAATTATTTGAATCTTGGCAATCCGAGTGGCAATGTTACTAAGTTTAAATTTTGCCAGCCAAGGTTCCGCCCAAATCAGTAGCTGTGGACTAATTATTAAAGCAAATGCGCCTGATATTATCGCCAAAGCTGCTACAAATAGCAGAATAATATCCCATTTACCTATTATTTTAAATACTGGTGGTAATCCCAGCAAAGCTAGTCCAAATACCGCCACAAGACCCGTAAATCGCTCTAAAAATACTGAAGCGAGAGCTACTTCAGTATCTTTAATTTTTCGACCAATTTGGTAGGCGCGGTAAACATCCCCCCCAGAAATTCCTGGCAAAAAAATACTCACAAACATACCCGCAAAATAGTTACTAAGCAAAGTATGGATATGCACAAAATGACCTGTTGCGCGTAAAATTATCTGCCAGCGGACACAGCTTAATAATTGACACCCAGTATAGTAAAGTAAGGCAAAAATAATAAATTCTAAAGAGAATTTCTGTAATTGTGCTCCAATTTGACGCAGGTCTAAACGGGTGAAGATTAAGGTGAGCAAAATTAAACTGACTGCGATTTTAACAATGGTGGCTGGTTTGATTTTCATTATGCTTTTTTAGATTATCCATACTTTTTGCACCACATAAATTGATTCTACAGGTGTTTGTGGCGAAAATCTTCCCGACATCTACTGATTTTTTGTTGTACTTTAACATGATGCTTGTTTTCTAACTGACCTTCGCCACAGACTTGTCCGGAACCTATGTCGATTCTCTCTCGAAGGTTATGGGATATGCTAAGATTAAAAACATCGTCCTTCCCAACATTAGATCTAATAAGCTATGCGATTTACTTGGGACGAAAACAAACGTCAGTCAAACTTGGTTAAACATGGTTTTGACTTTGCGGATGCTTTGCTCGTTTTTGCAGGACTGACATTTACCTACGAAGATGATCGCTTTGCTTACGGTGAGCAGCGTTTTATCACACTCGGTCTATTGGAGCAAACACTTGTAGCAATCGCCCACACAGAATCCAACAATGAGATCCGTATTATTTCAATGCGTAGAGGTACCAAACGTGAACAATTTATCTTCTTCCAAAATCTCTCAAACTGATTGGGAGCGAGTTCAAGCGATGCCTGATGAAGACATCGATTTTTCAGATATTCCTGAAGCGACTGAAGAGCAGATGGCGCAGGCAGTCTTAAGAGTTGGGGGAGTTCCTGTTGAACGAGGCAAGAAACAGGTTAACATGATGATGGATGCCTTTATTGTTGAATATTTCAAACGCAAAGCAGGTGAGCAAGACTACCAAACTTTAATTAATGCAGCTTTGTCGGACTATATTCGTCATAATCCATGTACCACACAATTCCTTTGATTTCTTAGGACTTACGTTTGGTATGTATCTCTATGGACTTTTATAAGCAGAAGGCAGGGGGAGAAGGCAAAAAAACCTACTCCACACACTCCTCAAAGTAAAGGGGGGGACAAGGCCACCTAACACCTATCCTTTATCTGCTGGAATCCGCACATCCACCACTGTTCCATTAAAATCATAGTTGTACCCTTCTAGCTCAATGGTACTTCCAATCTTCACTTTATTATTCCCAAAAACTGCCCCCGATGTGGTAATTTGGGCTTTGCCTACCAACGTTATCAGTATATCTATACTAAAAGAGCTAGCCCGAGGATCTAATAACTCTTTGGCTGAGCCATCTGGTTGTGGTACAACTATCGTGCGCGGTAACTGTTTAACCGACTTAATTCCTACTTCCCCATAAGGTTGATTCCGAACAATAATATTTAACTGTTTCCTAGTATTAAATTCTTGAATCAGTTCTTCGGGTGAAGTAGTGCTTAGTCCTCTTACTAGTACATCTACCTCTATTGGTTTTGTATTTTTAACCTGTGCTAAAGAACCTGTTGTGCCTGGGAAAAGGAAAATTCCCACAAAAACTAAAATAATTACTAAAAGTGCTCCTAAGTCTAGGACATTGATCTTTCCGAACAAACGTCCCTTAGAATCCAATAAACTCATTTATTCCCTCTTTTAATAGAACGTAAACCATGCAAACCGCTTTCTAATTTCTTTAATTGTTGTCGCAAATAAGCCACATTTTGTTCCTCTTTTCCATAATACCATGATACGTAAGCCCTAGAAATTTCTTCAATCATTTCATCTAATGGATAGACATGATGTTGAGAACAGTCTTTGGCATATTCTAAGGGAGTTTGGGCAGGATGTTTAGGGTAACCTTGTGTTTTTAAACTGAGCAGCATTTGTTGATAAATACGTTCTAGAGGTTCTAGCTTAGCTAAACGAGATCTTTGTTGGAATTTTTTGAATTGTTCAAAGCCTAACCAACTTAAAAAGCCACAACTAACTACTCCTAATAACCCTATAAAGAGACCCAACAAACTCCCTGAAATCAAACTCCATAAACTGAAAATCAGCTTAAATATAAACGTAGCTATATGCTCCCAGAGAATACTTAAAAAGCTAGTCACAGGAGATGGGAGAAAGCCTGCTAACCAATTCCAGAACTGTTTTAAAACACTAAATTCCTCCTCTTCTTCAAAGGAAGGAGGGATTAAATCATGTCCAGGAATTGGATCAAAAGCATACCAACCATAAGCAGGAAAATAGACCTCTGTTACAGCATAGGCATCGGTATTTTTAACAATATAATAACCCGTAAAAGGATTAAAATTTCCTGGAGCAAATCCCACCGCTAAACGGGTTGGAATATCTAAACTGCGTAACATTACTGTTAAAACAGTAGAAAAATGATCAGGATAACCTCCCTTATATTTAAACAAAAAAGCCGACACTAAATCTTCATTTTGTGTCAAAAAAGGCATCTCTTGTATGGAATATTGTTGTTTGAGAGACTGTGCTAAATAGAGTGACTTTTCATAGTTTGTTGTAATAGGTTTGGGAGAACGTGCCAACATTTCTAAAGCTTTTGCTTTCACCTTTTCTTTAATATTGGCTGGAATTTCTAAATAATTTTTTTTGATCCTATCTGAGTAGTTTTCTGTCGCTTTATTCAGTACAGTTATGTCTCGATGGGGTACCTGAGAAATCACACTATATGTCAGTCCTTCCGTCAAAATAGAAGGAGAATGTAAGCCGTCTTCTGTATCTATATTCAATTGTCGAGTCGGAAAGAAAACCGAAGATGGAATACTTAAGGCAGGCACAACATTAGGCAGGACAGAAACTATAGTATAACTTTGAATAACTTGTCTAGTTTCGGCAGAGGTCACGATAGAAGGAATATAAAAACGATAGTTCCAATTATCTCGATAGATAGTAGAAAGAAGCTTCTCTCTAGAATTTTCCCATCCCTGACCTGTATAGTGATTAAAAGCCATTACCCGCCAAAATCCAGGGGCTTGTGAACGCACACGCATGACAATTTCTTCTTTTAACCCTCCCCGTAAGTTTTGATTCATCTTAGAATTAAACCCATAGTAGAAGGTCTGATCCATACTGCCAGGTCCTTTACTTTTATTCTGTGTAATCAGTTTCCCTTGACCTTTCCCTTGATAGCCTGGATTAAGAACAGTGCGATTTTCCTCATTAAAATCCTTATTTTGTACAGATTCAGGTCCACTGACGGGAAAAGATTGTAACTGATAACCATTAAAACGGGGCATCACCGTAAATAATAATAAACCAATTCCGACAATTACCCCTAACCATCTTGCCATTGAAGACCATGAAACGGTAGAAGAAGGGGAGGTTCGCTTTTTGTTGAATAAGACATCATCTAACCTTGGCAAACCTAAACGAGAACGATAGTCTAAAGCTAGAGTCGGTAAGGCTATCGCTAGAAAAACCAATAGACATGGCGCAAAAAGCATTGTCTGTGAAACTGTCCCCGCTACTGCTAGTAAAATTAACCCTATGACCATGGAGTAGCCTAGGTCTTTCCGGCGGGGTAAATCAAAACTATGTAGTACTTGCAGTTGAATTAATAATTGACACAAGACCAATCTACTATCATTGAGATTATGCAGTAGATTACCGAAAAAGAGGATCAAGACAACAATCATGCCTATGGCTAGGCAAAATTTGACACCTATATTCATCTTTTTACGTTGATACCAACTGAAACCAGCGCCCACAATACTTAATGGTACTGCCCAAACCCAATTGGATGTCTCAGCCGCAATATCGGAAGAAATAATCCCGACAGTTACCAAAGCTTGCACTAAGACACGAAATAAGATAGATTCTTCAGTCTTTGGTCGGGGAAGGCTTTGTAAATGTTCTTGTAGTCTAGTCCACAAAGTAGGTTTTAGGGGTTAGGGGTTTTTAAGAAAAGACCACATCACGGGCCTGTTAGTTATTAATAATTTTAAATCTTTTCTAGGAACGTTAGAAGGGACTCACACTCAAAAATGGTTTTGAGTTAAGCTAAAAGAAAGTTAGAAGTCTGTCTCATTTCTTCAAAAGAACTTAAAAATGTCAGAATTTGATTATGATCTTGTCATTGTTGGGGGTAATATAGTCGGGGCAACTTTGGCCTGTGCCTTACAGGGATCGCCTTTAAAAATCCTACTAGTAGAGACACAAACCCCCGCTGAAGCAGTAGCCAAAAGACAAGCCTATGCCATTTCTCTCCTCTCAGGTGAAATATACAGTCAAATAGGGGTATGGAAGGACATTTTACCTGAGATCCAACCTTTCAAACAGATTAGACTCTCTGATGCACACTATCCAGGTATTGTACAATTTTACACAGAAGATTTAGGTAGGGAAAATCTTGGCTATGTAGCAGAACATGGCGTAGTGTTAAGGACCCTCTATAAGCATCTAGTCCAAAATACTCAACTAAATTGGGCTACTCAAACCTCAGTACAAAATATAGAATATCAGGAGAATTACGCTCTTGTGACTCTCAGTAGTCAAGGAGATGTGAGTCAGATTAAAACTAAATTAGTAGTAGGTGCCGATGGAGCAAAATCTCCAATACGCACAGCAGCAGGTATTAAAACGCGAGGTTGGAAATATTGGCAATCATGCCTTACTTTTACAGTAAAACATCAAGCCACTCGCAATGATATAGCTTTTGAAAAATTTTGGCTAACTGGACCGATGGGAATCTTACCCCTACCTGATAATCAATGTCAGATTGTGTGGACTAACCCCCATGCTATAGCCAAAAGACTCCTGGAAATAGAGGAAAAGGATTTCCTAGCCAAACTTCAAGAGTATACAGGAATGCCATTAGGTTCAATAGAACTGGTTAGTCCGCGGCGGCTATTCCCTGTACAATTGATGCAGAGTGACCGCTATACCCTCTTGCGTCTGGCTTTAATTGGCGATGCGGCACATTGTTGTCATCCTGTAGGTGGACAGGGTTTAAACCTCGGTATTAGGGATGCTGCAGCCTTAGCACAAGTCCTCAAACAAGCACAGAGTAGAGGTGAAGATATTGGTCAGATGGTGGTCTTAAAACGCTATGAAAGCTGGCGTAAATTAGAAAATTTAGTCATTCTAGGTTTTACTGACCTTTTAGATCGTCTCTTCTCTACAGATTGGTTACCCATTGTCTGGAGTAGACGTTTAGGACTCTATTTAATGCGACATATTCAACCCCTTAAACTCTTTTTCCTCAAGTTGATGACAGGACTGAAAGGGAAACCACCTCAGTTAGTCTAGTAAGTCCTAGCTTAGTAGTTCTAAAAACTTCTAAATTCCTTTCCTACCCATGTAGAAGAAGTCTTCCTGTGCCAACTGGTGTAGGAAAGTCCCAGAGGGACTGTGGAGACACTCCTGTAGACTTTCGTCGCCAGGAGTGTCTCCTTTTTTTCAGGCAATCATCTTTATTTATGCCGCTCTACTTAGACGGGGGGAGCTACAACTGTCAGAGCTAAAGAACTATTTCTCGTTAAGTTATAAGTTGTGTCTGTTAGTGACAGAGATAAGGTATCTGTTCCTTTATAAGAAACGCCGCCGGTATAACTTAATGTAGCTAGGTCTGTCTGTAAGTTGGCTAAAGTCCCTGTTACTCTTACACTTTTGCTGCCGTAGCTGCCTCTGGTGACTGTTAACCCTGTTTTGGTTCCGAAGGTTATGGTTCCATTAAGGACAGTCAAGGTTAGTTGTTCTGCAGTGCTCGCTAGATCCCCGACAGTAATACCTGAAATAGTTGAGGCAGTGCCAGCAGTGACTGTAGGCGATGTTGGGACGTTGATGGTAGGGAGTCCTGCAAGTGTAATAGGTAAAGAACTTTTTGTCGTTAAGTTATTAGTTGTGTCTGTTAGTCTCAGAGATAAGGTATCTGTTACATTACTAGTATAGTGGTCGGTATAAGTTAAGGTAGCTAGGTCTGTCTGTAAGTTGGCTAAAGTCCCTGTTACTGTTAGACTATTGCTGCCATAGCTGCCACTGGTGACTGTTAACCCTGTGGTATTTCCGAAGTTTAGGTTGGAACTTGAACGAGTCACACTCAAGGATAGTGATTCTGCAGTGCCACTTGGATCCCCGACAGTAATACCTGAAATAGGTGAGGCTTGTTTATAAACCACTGTGGGGGGTGGTGGGAGGGTAATGGTGGGGGCGGTGGGGGCGGTGGGGGCTGCGACTGTAATAGCTAAAGAACTCTTTGTCGTTAAGTTATCAATTGTGTCTGTCAGTGCCAGAGATAAGGTATCTGTTCCCTGATAAGAAGCGTTGCTGGTATAACTTAATGTAGCTAGGTCTGTCCGTAAGTCGGCTAAAGTCCCTACTACTACTACTTTTTGGCTACCGTAGCTGCCACTGGTGACTGTTAACCCTGTGTTGGTTCCAAACGTTAGGGTTCCATTACTCACACTTAGGGCTAGTTGTTCTAAATTGCCAGCTGGATCTCCTACAGTAATACCTGAAATAGTTAAGGGTTTGCCCGCAGTGACTGTGGGGGATGTTGGGACGGTGATGGTAGGGGGTTGCTGTTGAACTGTAATAGCTAAAGAACTATTTGTCGTTAAGTTATCAGTTGTGTGTTTTAGTCCCAGAGATAAGATATCTGTTCCATTATAAGGAACGTTGCCGGTATAAGTTAAGGTAGTTAGGTCTGTCTGTAAGTCGGCTAAAGTCCCTGTTACTGTTACATTACTTCCTCCGTAGCTACCACTGATGAGTGTTAACCCTGTGGTATTTCCGAAGTTTATGGTCCCATGACTCACACTCAGCGATAGTTGTTCTGCAATGCCAGCTGGATCCCCGACAGTAATACCTGAAATAATTGAAGGTATGCCATCACTGACTGTGGGGGATGTTGGGACGGTGATGGTAGGGGGTTGCTCTTGAACTGTAATAGCTAAAGAACTATTTGTCGTTAAGTTATCAGTTGTGTCTGTTAGTCCCAGAGATAAGGTATCTGTTCCATTATAAGGAACGTTGCCGGTATAAGTTAAGGTAGCTAAGTCTGTCTGTAAGTTGGCTAAAGTCCCTGTTACTGTTACTTTTTGGCTACCGTAGCTGCCACTGGTGACTGTTAACCCTGTGGTATCTCCGAACGCTAGGGTTCCATGACTCACACTTAGGGCTAGTTGTTCTAAATTGCCAGCTGCATCCCCGACTGTAATACCTGAAATAGTTGAGGGTATGCCATCAATGACTGTGGGCGATGTTGGGACGTTGATGGTGGGGGGGTTATATTGAACTGTAATAGCTAAAGAACTATTTGTCGTTAAGTTATCAGTTGTGTCTGTCAGTCCCAAAGATAAGGTATCTGTTCCCTGATAAGGAGCGGTGCCGGTATAACTTAATGTAGCTAGGTCTGTCTGTAAGTTGGCTAAAGTCCCTGTTACTGTTACACTACTTCCTCCGTAGCTGCCCGAAGTGACTGTTAACCCTGTGGTGGTTCCGAAGGTTATGGTCCCATGACTCACACTCAGCGCTAATTGTTCTGCAGTACCAGATAGATCCCCGACAGTAATACCTGAAATAGTTGAAGATATGCCATCACTGACTGTGGGCGATGTTGGGACGTTGATGGTAGGGGGTGTTGACACTTTTGGGGGGGCTGCAACTGTAATAGCTAAAGAACTATTTGTCGTTAAGTTATCAGTTGTGTCTGTTAGTCCCAGAGATAAGGTATCTGTTCCCTGATAAGAAGCGTTGCTGGTATAACTTAATGTAGTTAAGTCTGTCTGTAAGTTGGCTAAAGTCCCTGTTACTGTCACTTTTTGGCTACCGTAGCTGCCACTGGTGACTGTTAACCCTGTGGTATTTCCGAACGCTAGGGTTCCATTACTCACACTTATGGCTAATTGTTCTGCAGTGCCAGCTAGATCCCCGACAGTAATACCTGAAATAATTGAGGCTTTGCCCGAAGTGACTGTGGGCGATGTTGGGACGTTGATGGTGGGGGGGTTATATTGATCTGTAATAGCTAAAGAACTATTTGTCGTTAAGTTATCAGTTGTGTCTGTCAGTGCCAGAGATAAGGTATCTGTTCCATTATAAGGAGCGGTGCCGGTATAAGTTAAGGTAGTTAGGTCTGTCTGTAAGTTGGCTAAAGTCCCTGTTACTGTTACATTACTTCCTCCGTAGCTACCACTGATGAGTGTTAACCCTGTGGTATTTCCGAAG